>WNFO01008685.1_pt1 | contig 12005 bp, 10 predicted proteins | sample 5400251 | NCBI WGS metagenome assembly WNFO01 (sample SAMN13153354, study PRJNA577476) | soil metagenome | isolation source: 100 cm saprolite under Madrone tree | place: USA:California | collected 2016-06-14
GCCCGGCTTGCCGTCTTCCGTCAGTTCGTCGAGCACACTCTCGAAATCCTTGGCCTCGCGGAAATTGCGATAGACCGAGGCGAAGCGGACATAGGCAACGTCATCGAGTGCCCGCAGCGCCTCCATCACCATCTCGCCCACAGTCTCGGAGGAGACCTCGCTCTCGCCCTGGCTTTCGAGCTCGCGTACGATTTTCGAGACCGCCTGATCGATGCGTTCGGGCTCGACCGGACGCTTGCGCAACGCGATCTGCACCGAGCGCAGCAGCTTATCCCGATCGAATGGCACGCGACGGCCGTTGCGCTTGATGACGACCAGCTCGCGCAGCTGCACCCGCTCGAACGTGGTGAAGCGGAAATTGCACGTAAGGCACACCCGACGGCGGCGGATGACGGAGGAATCCTCGGTCGGCCGCGAATCCTTGACCTGCGTATCGAGGCTGCCGCAGTTTGGACACCGCATGGAGGTTTCCCTTACCGCATTCCTCTGCTCGCCAGGTCGTCATGACGGCGAAGCGGGCATCTAGTCATCGCCCGAGTCCGGACGGGGGCACCCCCCTGCGCCAGCAGGTTAGGTGTGTACTGGTGCGTCCACATTGGCGGACGATGACACCGCAGCAGCACTATCCGTTATAAATCGGAAATCGGCTGACGAGTTTCCTTACCTTCTCGCGCACCGTCGCCTCGGTGAGCGCATCCTCCTCGACGCCTTTCAGCGACAGGACGTCGAGCACCTCCACGATCAATTCGCCCACTTCTTGGAACTCGGCAATGCCGAAGCCGCGGCTCGTCCCCGCCGGAGTGCCGAGGCGCACCCCCGAGGTCACTGCCGGTTTCTGCGGATCAAAGGGGACGCCATTCTTGTTGCAGGTGATGTGAGCGCGGCCGAGCGCCAGTTCCGCCACCTTGCCGGTCAAGCGCTTCGGCCGCAGGTCCACCAGCGCCAGATGAGTGTCGGTGCCGCCGGAGACGATGTCGAGGCCCTTGGATCTGAGCGTTTCCGCGAGCGCCTTGGCATTTGCGATCACGTTGCGCGCGTAAAGCTTGAAATCCGGCCGCAACGCCTCGCCAAATGCCACTGCCTTCGCGGCGACGACATGCATCAACGGGCCGCCCTGCAGGCCGGGAAAAACCGCCGCGTTGAGTTTTTTCGCCAACTCCTCATCATTGGTGAGGATGAAACCCGAACGCGGCCCGCGCAACGTCTTGTGTGCGGTCGAAGTGACGACATGGGCGTGTGGGAACGGGCTGGGATGCACGCCGCCGGCGACGAGGCCGGCGAAATGCGCCATGTCGACCAGAAGTTTGGCGCCGACCTCGTCGGCAATCTCGCGGAAGCGACGGAAATCGAGGATGCGCGGATAGGCCGATCCGCCAGCGATGATGACCTTCGGCCGATATTGGCGCGCAAGCTTTGCCACCTCGTCGAAATCGATCCGGTGATCGTTCCGCCGCACGCCATAGGGTATCGGCTTGAACCAGCGGCCGGACATGTTGACCGGAGAACCGTGCGTGAGATGGCCACCAGCGGCGAGATTGAGGCCCATAAAAACGTCGCCTGGCGCCATGAGGGCCATGAAGGCGGCGGCATTGGCGGAAGCGCCCGAGTGCGGTTGGACATTTGCAAATCTACATCCGAAAAGCTTGGTAACCCGTTCAATTGCTAGGGTTTCTGCTACGTCCACATATTGGCAGCCGCCGTAGTAGCGCCGCCCCGGCAGACCTTCGGCGTACTTATTGGTGAGAACCGATCCCTGCGCTTCGAGAACCGCCTTGCTGACGATGTTTTCAGAGGCAATGAGCTCGATCTCGTCGCGCTGGCGGCCAAGCTCGCGCCTTATGACGTCGGCCACCTCAGGGTCGGTCTCTGTCAGCGGAGCCGTGAACAGATTGGCAGCATCGGCGTGGGCTCGAGACGGATCGGTCATGGACGTCACGCTGCTGTTGGGCGACCTCCACACGCCCGGAGGTCGCCGGGGCGATAGCACACCCGCCCTGGAGCGCCAAGTTATGGGCGCCCCCATCAACTGGTTGCCCACATCTAGGCGTCGGACCGCTCTTTTTCCTTGGCCCGTGGGCAAAAAAATACGCCCCGGCGAGAGGCCGGGGCGAGAGCCGATCATCGAAAATGTCAATCACAACCGGTAGAGGATCTGGTCGGTCCAGAACCGCTCGAGGCGCTGCAGTGACTTGTTAAGTGTCGCGAACTCGTCCCCATCGATGCCGCCGACCTGGGCCACGGTGGCCACGTGTTTTTGGTAGAGCGTATCGACGATGTCGCGCACCTCGCGCCCTTTGTCGGTGAGCCTGATGCGCACTGAGCGGCGATCGATCTGCGAGCGCTGATGATCGAGGTATCCCATCTCGACGAGCTTCTTGAGGTTGTAGGACACATTCGAGCCGAGATAATACCCGCGCGTCCGTAGCTCGCCGGCGGTGAGATCCTTCTCGCCAATATTGTAGAGCAGCAGTGCCTGCACCGCATTGATCTCGGCGCGGCTCCTGCGGTCGAATTCGTCCTTGATCACATCGAGCAAGCGACGATGCAGCCGCTCGACCAAAGTCAAAGTCTCGAGATAGTGCGGACGGACGCGCTCGGCGTTCCCCTCGCGAACGGCCGGTTCGATTGCTCTCGCAACGCTTCGCAACATGACACCTTCCCCGTGGCTTATCTTTGTTACTAGCGAGGTATTGTTCCCTCGCTCGACGTGCAGCCTACGATGCGGCAGCTAAAATTCGCTTTAAACAACACGCTAAAGATAAGGTTTATCTGCGACGGTGAATGGTCCATTGATGAACGTACGTCTCACCGCTGCCGCTAGCTTCCGCGCATGGCGTGCTCGACATGAAAATTGCAGTCGGTTGCACTCATCATTGCGCTTTTCGATGACGCGGATTGTGCTTCGATCTCGTGCGTATCGATGTTGAACGTAAAGGACCGATGACCAAGAACGGTTTATGAAGTTCTTCTGCAGCGCTTGGCCGTTACGTTTGCTTCACCATCATTTCCTTCTCTGCCGAGCGAAGGCAGCTCGGCTCGAAATGCGATAACTCCGGACTTCGCTCGGACGTAACGAAGCGTGCCACGCCGCCTTCACGCTCCGCGCAAATAACGAATGATGCCGGAAAAATCGACGCTGCCATCGCTGCTTTCGACGAAGCGTTCGTAGACCGCGGCGGCGCCAGCCCCCAGCGGCGTCGTCGCTTTCGAGGAAATGTCAAACAGCTTTTGTGCATCCAGCCCGAGCTTTTCCGCCAGCAGGAAGGCCTCCGACACCACGATCATCGAGACACCGAGAATCATGTTGTTGCAAATCTTGGCCGCCTGACCATTTCCCGGCGCGCCGGCATGGACGATGGTCTTGCCCATTCTCTCGAGCACCGGCCGTGCGCGTTCGAAGGCTTCATCGCTGCCGCCGACCATGAAGGTCAGGGTTGCCGCTTCCGCTCCGGCCACGCCGCCCGAGACCGGGGCGTCCACCATCGCGAGGCCGTTGTTTTGGGCCGCTTGCGCCACCTCGCGCGCGGTTTGTACGTCGATGGTCGAGGAATCGATCAGCAACGTTCCCGGCCCGACGCTCGCCAGCACGCCACCAGCCCCGAGATAAACCTCGCGCACGTGCTCGCCCGCGGGCAACATGGTGATGATGATCTCGGCGGCGTTGCACGCGTCGGCGAGCGAGTTCGCTCGGCTTGCCCCTTTGTGCGCGAGCCGTTCGGTCGCATCTGCGTTGAGATCGAAGCCGGTCACCTCGTAAGCGGCTTTGAGCAGGTTTTCGGCCATCGGCATCCCCATATTGCCGAGCCCGATGAAGCCGACCTTTGCCATGATGTCCTCCAGCGCGATTGTCAGCCCGGCTGCTCGCGCGCGGCCATCAGTGCGAGCCACAGATAGACCCCGAGCAACACCACCTCCGTAACGATGACCCATATGTTCCCGCCGTAGATTTGCGGAAACAAGAGCTCCACTGCGGCCATGGAGATCACGGACGTGAGCCAGACCACCGCGCCCCAGGGCGCGGCGAGCCACAAGCCGACCCCCGCCACCAGATCAATCACGGCGAAGAAAACCGTCGCCACCTGATACGGCGTCGAATAGGAATCGAACCCGGAGGGAAGCGGGGCACCGATGCCACAAATGACCGCCCAATGGTACAGACCCTTGCAGAGCGAGACGCCTGCCATGACGCGCAGGAACAGCATCAGCCGGTACGGCCACGGCTTGCCCGCGGCTTCGCCGTCGGCGGCCTGAACAGGTTCGAGAATGTGCGGCCCTTCGGCGTTCGTCATGGCAGCTCAAGCTCGCGTGCCACCGGCGCGAAATGCCGCTCCACCTCGGCCGTATCAACCGCCGCGAGGGTGGCTGGTTGCCATTGCGGCGCCTGGTCCTTGTCGATGATGACCGCCCTCACCCCCTCATAGAAGTCATGGCTCCGCACCACGTGGGACACTATGCGGAATTCGGTGCGCATGCACTCGGCGAAATCGAGTGTTGCGCCGCGCCGCATCTGCGCCAGCGCGACCTTGAGGCTTGTCGGCGATTTTGTACGCATCAAGGCCGCGGTGGCGGACGCAAAGGCCGCATTCGGGCCCTGCATGGCAGCCTCGGCGTCCAGCGCGCTCAGGATCTCCTCGACCTTATTGGCCTCGAACAATGCCGCGATAGCGCTCCACCGCGACGCCGCCGCTCCGCCCGCCGTGGACTGTGCGCACGCCGCAAGCGAGGCTTCGACGGGGTCCGCACGACATAATGCTTCGATCAGGTTTGGAAACTGCGCGGATGGCACCCGATGGGTGGCAATGCCTGCAGCCACCGCGTCCGCGCCATCGAGCCGCTCGCCGGTGAGCGCGCAATAGGTGCCAAGCCTTCCCGGTAGGCGCGGCAGGAACCACGTCGCGCCGACGTCGGGAAAAAACCCAATGCCGACCTCGGGCATCGCGAACGTGAACTTGTCGCCGGCCACGCGATGTGAGCCGTGCACCGAGATGCCGACGCCGCCACCCATGACGATGCCGTCGATGAGCGCCACATACGGCTTACGATAGCGCTTGATGCGGGTGTTGAGCGCATACTCCTCGCGAAAATAGGCGAGCGCCTCGTCGAAGCGTCCCGCGCGCCCGAGGTCATACAGCGCGCGCAGATCCCCGCCCGCTGAGAAGGCGCGGGCATCACGCGAGGCCACGATCACCCGGCTGACCGCGGGATCCGTCTCCCATTCGCCGAGCTGTCGCGCGAGCTCGCGCACCATGGCCAGCGACACCGCGTTGAGCGCGTGCGGCCGATCGAGGGTGATGAGACCCGCCGCGCCGCGCCGCTCGAACAGGAGATCCGAGCTCACGCGCTTGCCCACAGATAGGCCAGCGTCGCCGCGAAGCCGAGCGCGCTACGGCCGGCATGCAGCCTTCCCCAGGTTTGAATCAGCCCGCGGGTCGCGCCGCCGGCCGCATCCGGCGGCGTTGCCGCGATGCGCTTGTTGACCGGCAGGATCACCAGCAAGGTGTAGGGCCAATTGCTGAAGATTAGCGCCGCCCCAACGAGCGCGCGCCAGTCGCGCGTGAGCCAAAAGGCCAACAGGCCAAACAGCGCCGAAGCGAGCGCAAGGCTTGCCTGCATGGCGAAGCCGCGCGCGTAGCTCAGTTTCCATTCGGCAAGCAGCGCCTCGTCGTCGATACCGAGCCGCGCCGTCTGCTCTGCGACGTTGACATAGATCGCTGCACCGGTGAAGGCCGCCGCGGTGGCGAGCGCCAATTCTTCCGCCATGAAGCTTTCGAGCGGCATGCAAGCGCTAAGCGCAGGAGCGCCAAACGCACGCGGCGAAACGGGCCACCTGCCCCATCAGGTCGGCCCGGGACGATGCGATGCTCGGCATAGTTTCCATCATATATTCCGTGCGTTGGCGTGATTTGTTCACTCGTAGCTTGGGATTCTCAATTCCCCAACAAATCCCTGCTGACAATCAGCCGCATCACCTCGTTGGTGCCTTCGAGGATCTGGTGTACGCGCAGGTCGCGCAGGACGCGCTCGATTGGGTGATCGCGCAGGTAGCCGTAGCCGCCGTGAAGCTGCAGACAGCCATCCACCACCGCAAAACCGGTATCGGTGGCAAGCCGCTTGGCCATGGCGGCAAGCCGCGTGGCGCCGCCCTCGCGCCGATCGAGGGCGTCCGCCGCCCGGTAGAGCATCAGGCGCGATGCCTCGAGCTCGGTCGCATAGTCAGCGACGCGGAAGCCGAGCGCCTGGAAATCAGCGAGCCGGGTGCCGAACTGCTTGCGCTCTTTCATGTGCGCAATCGTGCGTTCGAGACAGAACTGGGCACCGCCGAGCGAGCAGGCCGCGATATTGAGCCGGCCGCCGTCGAGCCCGCTCATGGCGATCTTGAACCCCTCTCCCTCGGCGCCGATGCGGTTTTCGACGGGGACGCGGCAGGACTCGAATATCACCATCGCTGTCGGCTGCGAGTGCCAGCCGAGCTTCTTTTCCTGCGCTCCGAAGCTCAGCCCCGGCGTGCCGTTCTCGACCAGGAAGCAAGAGATGCCGTGTGGCCCCCCTTCTCCCGTCCGCGCCATGACGAGGTAGACGTCGGAGCGCCCGCCGCCCGAAATGAACGCCTTCGTACCGTCGAGCACGTAGTGATCGTCGCGGCGCTGTGCGCGGGTCTTTAAGCTTGCCGCATCCGAGCCGGAGTCCGGCTCGGTCAGGCAGTAGCTGGAGAATTTCTCCATGCTGCAGAGATCGGGCAGAAAGCGTCGTCGCAGTTCACTCGAGCCATACGCATCGATCATCCATGCCACCATATTGTGGATCGAGACATAGGCGGCGGTTGAGGGACAGCCCTGCGCCAGTTCTTCGAAGATCAGCACCGCGTCGAGCCGCGAGAGCGCGGAGCCGCCGACGTCAGCGCTCACGTAGATGCCGCCGAAGCCGAGCTTGGCGGCTTCTCTCAGCGTGTCGGTGGGGAAGATCTCGTCCTCGTCCCACTGGCGCGCAAACGGCATCATCGCCGCTCGCGCGAAAGCGCGAGCGGTATGTTGCATCGCACGCTGCTCCTCGCTGAGTTCGAAGTCCATTGCGGCGACCGATAATGGCAGCGCGATCGATCGTCAATCAACGAAGGCGCCCGGTTAATGGTTGACCATATCGGCCACCGCTGCCGCGATCGACTTCGGCGTTTGGTAGACGTCTTGCACGATTGCCTGCACCGCATCGCCGGAGACCGGATTGATCTCCAGCCGCATCTTTTCGGCTTCAGCGAGAAAGCCCGGGTCCTTCATCGTATTCATGAACCCTTTGCGCAGAGTCGCCGTACGATCCGCGGGAACGCCGGGAGGCGCCAGGAACGGCCGCCCCATCGGCTGGCGGGCAAAGACCAGCTTGAAGATGCGCCGCTCTTCGTCGGTTTTGGCAAAATCCATGACGAGCGGAACGTCCGGCAGATCGGCGTGCTTGGTCAGCGACAGCTGCACCAGAATATTGATCTTCTTTTCATCCACCCAACTTTTGTGGGTTGCAACGACGCTCGACCACGACCAGCCGCAGCGCCCCATCACTTCGCCCCGCTCCATTGCCAAATCAATGTCATTGCCGCCCGGATATCCAGGAATGATCTTGAACTTGGTATGAATCGTCGCGTTGAGAACTTTAGGAAATTGATCGGTGTCGGCGGCCGGGCCTGTTCCACCGACTGTCAGCTGTCTCTGCGTGACGTCCTCGAGCTTAGCGATACCGCTCGTGGACCAGGCGACACAGACACTCACTTCGTCGTTCATGCTGCCGATCCAGTTGAATTTGGCCGCATCGAATTGGGCCTTGGTGGAGCCGAGCAACGGATCGAAAGCAGTACCGCGTCCGATCATCCCAAACGCGCTGCCGTCCTTGGGCGCGACATTGTATAGCCAGTTGGCGAGCACGAGACTGCCGGCGCCCGGCATGTTTTTCGGCACGATTGTCGGATTGCCGGGGATAAAGCGCCCCATGTGGCGCGCGAGCGCCCGAGCATAGACGTCATATCCGCCGCCGGCGCTGTAGCCGACGTAAAGATCAAGTGTCTTGCCCTTATAGAAGCTCGCTGGATCCTGCGCGTGCGCGTGCGACATAGGGCTGAACGCCAAAATCGCGGCGGCGCGGACTATGGCCACAACGCGCATTTGATCCTCCCGTTGCGCTTATGTTTCGCCCTTTCCGGGCGATGTTGCCTCCAAACCGTCTATTTGAGCCAGACCGGAGCGACCCTCAGTCGCACGGCATCTTATTTGGCGGCAAGGCGCGGTTTGTGACGCCGAACATGAACGCGCGAGCGGATGAGAGCAACCGTTATGGCGAGCCGTAGCGTCGCGCGCAGTGCGGCACCGCTGGCAAGCACGGCGCGGAGCGGGTACAAATGGGGCCTTTCGTCCGGGAGCAGTGCAATGGCCCTCAAATACGGCCGCGCGATCGAGGCCCGTCTCACCCCGGTCAGTCCAAAGATCGAGCGCAAGCCGGGCCTCGACCTCTCCAAACGCCCACGCCGCAACCGCAAGGCCGAGTGGTCGCGGCGCCTCGTGCGCGAGCACGAGCTAAGCACATATGATCTGATCTGGCCGCTGTTCCTCGTCGATGGAGTAAACACGCGGGTGCCGGTCGCCTCCATGCCGAGTGTCGAGCGGCTGTCCGTGGATGAAGCGGTGCGCGAGGCTGAGCGCGCCGCAGCACTTGCGATCCCCTGTCTCGCGCTGTTTCCGTATACCGACCCGAAGCGGCGGGACGAGGCCGGCAGCGAGGCGGTCAATCCGGACAACTTGGTGTGTCGCGCCATAAGCGCCATCAAGCGTGCGGTGCCGGAGGTCGGCATCCTCTGCGACGTCGCGCTTGATCCCTATACCAGCCACGGCCACGACGGCCTCCTGCGCGACGGCGTCATACTCAACGATGAAACGGTGGAAGTCTTGGTGCAGCAGGCGCTGGTCGAAGCGCAGGCCGGCTGCGACATCATCGCGCCATCGGACATGATGGACGGGCGCGTCGGCGCGATTCGCGCGGGTCTCGACCGCGCCGGCTTTGCCGACGTCTCGATCATGGCCTACGCGGCCAAATATGCCTCGGCCTTCTACGGCCCATTCCGCGACGCAGTCGGCTCGGCCGCGACGCTGATCGGCGACAAGCGCACCTATCAGATGGACCCAGCCAGCAGCGACGAGGCGCTGCGCGAGGTCGAGCTCGATATTGCCGAGGGGGCCGACATGGTCATGGTCAAGCCCGGCATGCCCTACCTCGACATTCTGCGCCGCGTAAAAGACGCCTTCGCCGTTCCGACCTTCGCCTATCAAGTATCCGGCGAATATTCGATGATCATGGCAGCCGCGCAGAACGGTTGGCTCGACGGCGAGAAGGCGATGATGGAAAGCCTGATCGCCTTCAAGCGCGCCGGCGCGTGCGGCGTGCTCACCTATTTCGCCCCGCGCGTGGCCGAGGCGCTGAAAGACGTGGCCTAAACCATCCGCGCCTGGTTTTGGCCGCCGCTTGCACCGATGCGCGGCGGCGCGGCGCGCCTGAGCGACGGCTTGCGGAATCCCTTGCAATTTCGATGGTTGCCGCGCGTGGCGCTGGCCGCCGCTCCGCACATTCTGTATGGTGGGTTGTTCGGGATCTGCGACCATGGCGTGTCGCCGGATGGGAGGAAATGAGCATGTCCAATGAATCTATTCTCGTCATTTTGTTGGTCGGTTTGATCGCGGGATGGCTTGCCGGCAAGATCGTCAGCGGCACCGGCTACGGCCTTGTCGCCGATATCTGCATCGGCATCATCGGCGCCCTCATCGGCAGTTGGTTGTTGCCACAACTGGGAATTCACCTCGGCGCCGGCATCGTTTCGGCCATCATCGCGGCGACCATCGGCGCCGTCATCCTCCTTGTCATTCTGCGGCTCGTCAATCGAGGCGGCAGATGGTGATCGGCTGCTACGGTCACGCCGCAATATAGCCAGTGCGCATGCATGCCCGCATGCGCCGGGCACCACGGACCCATCGGCTGAAACTAGGCGCCAATCTCGCTGATTGACCGGCGCAAAGCCGCGATCAGATCGCGGCTGTGGCTGAGATGCGGCTCCTCGGCGGCGATGATGGCCGCAAAGCCGCGCTTCTTGAGCGCCAACACGTCAATGCCATTTGCCTTAGGATCAACGCCCGCCGCGTCGCAAACTATGTCGATGAGCCGGTCAAGCGCATGCAGGCGGCCGAGGAGATAATCGTTCTCCCGATAGGCGCGCGACAAGAACGCGGCGAAATGGCCGAAGCCGATGCCCTTCAACCTCTCGATGCCATCGAATCCGGAAAGCGTGCGGGCGTCCTGCGGGCTGATCCGGTCGATCAAAATCTCGTTGAGCTCGCCAATCTCGCGGGCACGCGTCATCGGGAAGGTCAACACGTCCCAGAACGGAAAGCCGAGATAATTGACAAGTACCTCCCGGCGCGCCTCCGGATGCCACGCGGCCGGATCGAGCGAAGCCAACAGGTCGTCGATTTCACGCGTGCTCGCATCGAGGTCGATCTCGGCGGCCAGTTGCTCGATCAGGCGGTCGAGCTTGGCGACATGTTGTTCCACGAAGGCGGCCGCGTAGGCCTCGAGGTGCCTGATCTCCGCACCCGAGGGCGCGGCGGGAAAAATATCTGCCGCAAGCTCGCGCACCTCACGGCTGTAAAAGCCGGCGTCTTCCCGGCGCCGCAACGCGTCCAGCCGGCCATAGAACTCGCGCTTGAGCCGATCGATCACGAGCGGATCAAGCCCGGCGAAACGGTCCTCATCGATGAGTTGATAAAGTCTATTCTGGCCCGTGATCAGGAAGTGCATGCGCCGCACGCGGTATTTGACGTCGAAGGCGAGGAGGTATTTCACCCAGGCAGGAAGATGCTCCGCGGTTTGACTCTCGAATTCGAGCGCTTCGCTGTCGGCCCGTTCGTAGACGATGCCTTTGTGCAACGCCCACGCATCGATGATTTCGGACACCACGCGCGACAACGGCGATTGTGCCGGCACACCCCGCAGCTTCACGATCAGCTCAGCACCGAACGCGCGCACGGAGGCGAGCTTGAGCCGCACATAGGCTTGATAGGCAAACCCGGCATCGCGCGCGACGTGAGAGTTGACCTGCTCGCGCCAGGCACGAAGCTCCTCGCTCGAGATCGGCCGATCGAACGTCGTGGTCACGACTTTCGCTACCAACTGACTAATGTGGGGACGGGCGCTGTCGACAATCGCCCGCAGCCGGCGCACCTGCTCGTTGAACTCGATCACGCGCGTAAGCTCGTCGATTACCGGCTGCGAGCTCGGGATATCCGACAGCGCGCCGCGAAGCATCGCAAAGAAGCCGGGCACGACCTGCTGGCGCGGCAATACCGCCGGTGCCGGATGCGGATCGATGTAGACCAGACGGCGATCGATCTCCCGAAAAGCCGGCCGGCCGTGGATCGCCGAGATCGCTTCCTGAAACGGACGGTTGTTGAGCACCGAGCCATCGAGGAAGGACACCGTCGTCGGGTCCATGCCGGCGCGCAGGTGGTTGGGAAATGATTTTGCGATGAATTCCGCGCGTCGCGGCCAGCTTCCGCTCCTCTGTAAGATGACCTCGTTCATTTCGACGATGCGCGCCGGCGGGAATGCGCCGGGAAACGAGGACGTGGCGCGCGCTGCGAACGCGAGGCCCGGCGCATTATCGAGGTCGAAGTCGCTCTCGACCTCTCCGTTGGAATGGCGCCGATAGACAAAGCGCAGAACATGGTGGTGGTCGCGCTCGTGGATGAGCGGCGGATCGTGGATTTGCACGAGCTGTTGGTAGCCGTAGTAGTCCGTCAGGGTGACGAACAGGTCGAGCGATTGGCCGGACGGAAGCAGCGAAGCGCGCGGGCTTTTCGCTGCACCCATCGAGACGACGGCGTCATACATGAGGCCAGCCATCACACGCCCGTCGAGCGGCGGCTTGAACCAGCGGGAGCGAACGAACAACGAAAGCTTCTGCCGCACCTCCATGTCGGTGA
>WNFO01009014.1_pt1 | contig 11998 bp, 10 predicted proteins | sample 5400251 | NCBI WGS metagenome assembly WNFO01 (sample SAMN13153354, study PRJNA577476) | soil metagenome | isolation source: 100 cm saprolite under Madrone tree | place: USA:California | collected 2016-06-14
AGGAAGGTGGCTTCGTCGCGCTGGTCGGTGTCGCGCTTCCACGCGTTCATGACAAAGGCGTCATTGACCGAAACGATCGCGATCGTGTTCACGCCCTTGTCCTTGATGGCATAGGCGTTCAGGAAAATGCTCGGCAAATGCATCTTGTGGCAGGTGCCGGTGTAGGCGCCGGGCACCGCGAACAGCGCCACCTTCTTGCCCTTGAAAATATCATCGGTGGTTTTGACCTGCGGACCTTCCGCCGTCATCACGCGAAACTTTGCCTCAGGCAGCTTGTCGCCAACTTTGATGGTCATGTTTAATTCTCCCTAACTGTGCGGATGTGTCTTAAACCGGGCAGGCGGCGGCCACAATATTCGGCGCCACGGAAACGGCAATGGTGTTGGGTGTTCACCGTTCCGTCATCAGCCCCGAAATCCGCCACCATCGAGAAAGGCCTGTTCCTCCGGCGTCGTCGCCCGCCCCAGGATGGGATTGCGATGCGGAAAGCGCCCGAACCGTCGGATGATATCGGCATGATCCTCGGCGTATTTCAGATTGTCCGTTTGGCCGGTCTTGCGGAAGAGTTCGACACAACGCAACTGGTCGGCCAGATGCTCCGAATGCATGAACGGCATGTAGAGAAATTCCAGCAATACCGGCTCGACGCGGATGTCGGCGCCGCGTGCGATGGCGCGGCCCGCGACCTCGCGGGCCAGCGCATCGCTTGAATAGGTCCTGATATCGCCGCGAAACATGTTGCGTGGAAACTGATCAAGGATGATGACCAGCGCCAGCGCGCCCTCATCGGTCGTTTCCCATGATGACAGCTCGCCGGCAGCCGCCTTCCGCCACAGCTCAAGGAAGCGGCTGCGCACATCGGCGTCGAATGTATCGTCTGGCTCGTACCAGCGCTCGCGGCCAGCCGCGCGCCAGAAGGCGAGGATTTCGGCCGGCGTGACGCCGCAAGCCTCAGTCATGAATCGGCGCCCGCGTCATTCCGGCTCAGGCGGCAGCCTTGTTTTCATCCCGCAATTCGCGGCGCAGGATTTTTCCGACATTGGTCTTCGGCAGACCGGTCCGAAATTCGATCTGCTTGGGGACCTTGTAGTTGGTCAATTGCGTGCCGCAGAACTTGATGATGTCCTCGGCGGTGAGGTTTGGATCCTTCTTGACGACGAACGCCTTGACGGCTTCGCCCGAGCGCGCGTCGGCAACGCCGATCACGGCGCATTCCAGCACGCCGGGGTGGCTTGCGATCACTTCCTCGATCTCGTTGGGATAGACGTTGAAGCCCGAGACCAGGATCATGTCCTTCTTGCGGTCGACGATCTTGGTGTAGCCGTCGGCGTCCATCACGCCGATGTCGCCGGTGCGGAAATAGCCGTCCGCCGTCATCACATTTGCGGTCTCTTCAGGCCTGTTCCAGTAGCCCGCCATCACCTGCGGGCCTTTGGCGCAGATTTCGCCAGGCTCGCCGAGCGGAACCTCGTTGCCGTCATCGTCGCGGATCGAGAGCCAGGTCGAGGGCACGGGAAGGCCGATCGTACCGGAGAACTTGTCGATATCGGCGCGGTTGCAGGTCAGGGCCGGTGAGGTCTCCGACAGCCCGTAACCCTCCGACAGCGCGCAGCCGGTCACCGCCAGCCACTTCTCGGCCACCGGCTTTTGCGTCGCCATGCCGCCGCCGTTGGAGATTTTCAGCTTGGAGAAATCGAGCTTGTCGAATCCTGGCGTGTTCAACAGGCCATTGTAGAGCGTGTTGACTGCCGGGAAAAAGCTGACCTGATATTTCGCCAGCTCCTTGACGAAGCCGGCCATGTCACGCGGGTTGGGAATCAACAGATTGGTGCCGCCGGCGCGCATACCCAGCAGGTAACACACGGTCAGCGCGAAGATGTGATAGAGCGGCAGCGCGCAGACGATCACCATCTGGTCAACGATCGGCGGCTTCTTCAGCGCCGGCTGCAGCCAGGCGTCGTTCTGCAGCACGTTGGCCAGAATGTTGCGATGAAGCAGCGTCGCGCCCTTGGAGACGCCGGTGGTGCCGCCGGTATATTGCAGGAAGGCGACGTCGTCGGGTCCGATTGGCGGCTGAGTGAGCGTCATGCGACGGCCGGCCGCGAGCGCGTCGTTGAAGGTCGCCGCGCCCGGAATTGAATACGCCGGCACCATCTTCTTGACGCGGCGCACCACCAGATTGACGATCACGCCCTTGAAGCCGAGCAGGTCGCCCATGCTGCCGACGATGACATGCTTCACCGCGGTCTTTGCGATCACCTGTTGCACGGTCGTGGCAAAATTCTCCAGAACGATGATCGCCTCGGCGCCGGAATCCTTGAGCTGGTGTTCGAGCTCGCGCGGGGTGTAGAGCGGATTGACGTTCACCACCGCATAGCCCGCGCGCAGCACGGCGGCGGTCGATATCGGATACTGCAACACGTTCGGCATCATCAGCGCGACGCGGGCGCCCTTTTTCAGGCCCTTGCTCTGCAGATAGGCCGCGAGCGCCGCCGACATGGCGTCGAGATCGCGATAGCTGATCGACTTGTCCATGCAGATGAAGGCTTGGCGATCGCTGAATTTCGAAAAGCTTTCTTCCAGCAACTCGACGAGAGACTCGTACTGGGTCACATCGATGTCGGCGGGCACGCCGGCCGGGTATTGCTTAAGCCAGATGCGCTCCATGCTATTTCCCCTCTGGTTTACTTCCCCCGCTTCTTGGGGCGGGACGTCTGTTTTGGGCAGTATTGAGCAATGCGGCGGCCCGTGGCAAGCGGCTGCGCGTTATGGACGCATCGTTAACCAATCGAGCGGCGCGACGGCGCCTGCGGCCCTTTGATCCGCCGGCTTGGCCTAGCCGGTGGTGCTCTTGGGGGCAGGTTTAGCCGGGGGCTTTGCCGCAGCCTTGGGTTTGGCCGGCTTCGCAGGCTTATCGGTCGCGGCCGCCGGCTTTGCGCCAGCTTTCGGGGCGGCATTCGCATGCTTGGGGGCAGCCGGTGAGGTCGCGATATCAGGCTTTTTTGCCGCCACCCGCGACTTCTTTCCCCGATGCCGCGTCGTCTGCTTCTCGGCATCCTCGGCTACAGCGGCAATCAGGGCGACCCCGGTCTTGGTCGGACCGGTATAAACCGGGATCGGCTCCGAGGCCGCGGGCTCCGCCGCCAGCAGTTCCGATGGCTTCGCCATCGGCGGCTGCAGCCCGGCAGTGTAGAACGTGACCGCACTTTCGCCACTGCTTGCACCGCCGGCGGCGTTGTTGGCGACGGTTTCCTCGTCTTCGTCGCTGGCGGGGCGCTTGCGTTTTCCCCCGCACATCTCGTCGCGCAGGTTCGGCGGCGAGGCGTCGATCGGCACCAGATTTTCCACCGTGCCAAGCGAGGGGCGCAACCAGGTCAGCGAATTGTTGGCAAAGCCGCGCTCAAGCAGCTGGGCTGCTCTCACCGCACGCATCTGGCCGGATGACGCGCCGAGCACGACCGCGATCAGCCGTTTGCCGTTGCGCGTGGCCGACGCAACCAGATTGTACCCGGAAGCGCAGATGAAGCCGGTCTTGAAGCCATCGGCCCCCGGGTAACGTCCGATCAGCTTGTTGAAGTTCTGCGTGACCCTGCGGCCGTAGCGGATCGAGGGGATATGGACGAAATATTCATACTCCGGCAAATCGCGAATGATCGCACGCGCAAGGATCGCGAGATCGCGCGCCGACGTGATCTGGCCGTCCGCGGGCAGGCCGTTCGGATTGACGTAGCTTGACTGTGTCATGCCCAGCCGCTGCGCGGTCTGGTTCATTTGCTCGGAAAAACCGTCGATCGAACCACCGACGCCCTCGGCGAGCACCACAGCCATGTCGTTGGCCGACTTCACCAGCATCATCTTGAGCGCGTTATCGACCGTGACCTGAATCCCGGGCCGGAACCCCATCTTCGATGGCGACTGCGAGGCTGCGACGGGTGATACCGTCAGCAAGGTGTCGAGTGTAAGGCGTCCATCCTTGACGGCCTTGAGCGTGACATAGGCCGTCATCAGCTTGGTCACCGATGCGGGATACCAGGGATAGGTGGCGTTGTCGGCCTGCAGGACCTTGCCGGTATCGGCCTCGACGACCAGCAAGGCCTCTGCCTGGGCGACGTGCGGTGCAAATATGGCGAACGCTGCGGCAACAACGATCCAACACAGCGATAACTTGCAACGTAACGGGCGAAGAAGGTGCACTATCCGATTCCGGTCCTTTGAGACCCGCCTTTGAAGAGGAGGTCCTGGCATGTAACGTTCGGGTTTCAAGCGTGTCCGGCGCCGTCGTTACGGCGGCGCGAATCTATACCGGCTTGCCGGTCCAGAACAGAGGCTGCGCGATTAAATCGTGGACGAAATAGGCTGAATTTCGGCACTCGCTAAATCTTGACAGTGCCGCTGTCAGTTTCCTTCAGCATGAACGCTGGCCCGCGCATGTTCCTGAACCATGAATTGGGCCCTCGCGAGTTCCGCAAAACGACCGCCTTGCGTCACCAGTTCATCGAAAGTTCCGCTTTCGATCACGTGGCCGCTGTCGAACATCAGAATGCGCGTGGCATGGCGAATGGTCGAGAGCCGGTGTGCGATCACGAAGGTCGTGCGTCCCTTCATGACTTCGTCGAGCGCGGCGTTGACCTTGGCTTCGGTGACCGCATCGAGCGCGCTGGTCGCCTCGTCGAGGATCAGGATCGGTGGATCCTTCAATAGTGCGCGTGCGATCGACAACCGCTGCCGCTCGCCGCCGGACAGCATGCGTCCGCGTTCGCCGGCACTGGTTTCGAAGCCCCGCTCGCCGCGCTCGATGAATTCCAGCGCCTGCGCGCGAGCGGCGGCGATCCGCATCTCCTCTTCGGTGGCGTCCGGCTTGCCGACGCGCAGATTGTCCGCGATCGAACGATTGAACAGCAGGGCCTCCTGAAACACCACCCCGATGTTTCGCCGCAGCGCCGTCAGCGTCAGGCCGCGGACATCCATGCCGTCGATCCTGATGAAGCCCGACTGCGGATCGAACGCGCGATGCAGCAACGCGATGGCCGTCGACTTGCCGGCGCCGGTCGGACCGACCAAAGCGATGGTCTGGCCGGGCAGCGCGGTGAAGGAGAGGTCTTCGACCGCCGGCCGCTTGCCGTCATATGAAAATGAGACGTCCTTGAATTCGACCAGGCCCGAGAGTCGCCCGGTGTCGATCGCGTCGGGCCGGTCGCGGACCGCGGGCACGGCATCCAGCACGTTGAAGAATTCCTGCAGCCGCGGCGCCTCCATGAACACGTTGTTGATGAAGCTGACCACCTGTTCGAGCTTCTGGATCAGCATGGTTGCGAAACTCACGAACATCACGATCTCGCCGACTGACGTGAGGCCCTGAGCGTGCAGCGCGATGCCGACGGTAAAGATCGCCAGCACGGTGATCGTGGTCGACGCCCTGGTGATGACGGTGACCACCGCCCACCACGACAGCACCGGCATCTGCACCGCCAGGAGCTTGTCGGCGACGAAGCGCAACCCCTGCACCTCGGCATCGATGCGCACGAAGCTCTGCACCAGCGCCACATTGCCGAGCGCGTCCGAAGCGCGTGCGGAGAGATCGCTGTAATGCGCCTCGACCTCGCTTTGCATGCCGTAGGTCTTGCGCACCACCAGCGTGGTCAGCACCGTGAACACCACGCACAGCGCGAACAGCAGCACCGCCAGCCGCCAGTTGAGGTAGAGCGCCAGCGGCAGCAGCACCAGCAGCGACATGATCGCGGCGAAATGCTCGCGGAAAAATCCGAGCCACAACCGCCACAACGAGTCGGTGCCATTCAACATCACCTTCATCAGGCGGCCGGAATGCGTGCCGGTGTGGAAGGTCAGCGGCAATTGCATGATGTGCTCGAAATAATTCGTCAGCACCGCCTGACGCTGGCGGTGTGCCAGCCGGTCGGCATGCAGCGCGACCGCCGCGCTGCAACCTATGGTGAACAGGCCGAACGCCGCCCAGGCCGCCAGCAGCGGCCACGCCGACGATGCCGCCAGCGGACCCGTGGACGGTTTGCCGGAGAGAACATCGACGATGCGGCCGAACAGCACCGGCTCGGCGAATTGCGCGCCGGCCAGCAGCAGGTTGGCGCCGGCGAGAATCCAGCCCAGCCGTGCCTCTTTGCCGAGCAGCTGAAGGACGCGCGTATAGAGGCGAAGCAGGGACATGCGAGGGCTCGGGGGTCGGCGGGGCGCCGTTGATAGATCAGACGTGCATTCTAATCAGGGATCGCCGGGGGAGATACAGCGTCTGCCGATTTTTTGCTCAATTGATCAGGCGGCCGTTCAGGGGAGGCAGGAAAGCATCGTCGAAAATATCCGCCGCGGAGGGCCGCTTCTGGAATTTGAAATCCTCGGCGATCTGATCGATCGACCGTTCGAGGCGGGCCGGATCGATGCCGCCGATGCCGTTGCGCCTGACTTCGCCGGTGAGGATGTTGTCGCGGATCACGGTGTGCAGGCGATCGAGCTCGAGATCGCGCGATCCGCCATCCATCCGGCTGACAACTTCATCCACCGCGCGCTCGGGCTCCTTGATGGCGATCTGGGTGCCGGCAATCACCGCGCGCAGGAAGCCTTTCACCGCTTCGGGCTTCGCGGCGGCGAACGCCGGATTGGCGATGACCGCGACGCCGTAGGCCTCGCAGCCATAGTCGGCGTAGCGAAACACCGCGAGGTCGTCGGCCGGAACGCCGCGATCCCTCAAGTTGACCGCCGACAGATAGGAAAACCCCGTCACCGCATCGACCTGACCTGCCGACAGCATCGGCTCGCGGACGGCGGCACTGGTGCTGTTTTGCTTCACGCTTGCGATCTTGATCCCGTTCTGCCGTGCCACCGCTGGCCACAGCCGGATCGAAAGATCGCCTTCGGCGACGCCGAGATTCTTGCCCTCGATATCGGAGAGCGCATGGATGCCCCGGTTCTTGCGGGCGATGATGGCGTAGGGTGACTGGTTGAACAGCACGAATACCGCTTTAATGAGAGGCGCGTGCGGTCTGTCGCGAAAGCGTATCAGCGCGTTGATGTCGACCAGCGCGAAATCGCTGGTGCCCGCGGCGACGCGCGCCATCGCGTCCTGCGATCCGCTGGCAATGTTGGTAGAGACCGCGAGACCTTCGGAGCCGAACAAACCGCTCGCCGACGCCATCACGAAAGGGGCGGCGCCCGCATCGATCGGGCGGTCGAGGGAAAACTGGATCGCGACCGGTGGCCGAACCTCCTCCGCAGCCCGGCTCTCTCCCGGGCCGAAACTCGCAAGACCCAGCAGGCCTAGCAGCGAAGCCAAAAACCAACGTGCTGCAATTATCCGGTTTACGCGCATTGAGAGTACATCGCGACCGGCCACCATGTTGCCCGTGCCGGCTATGCTAGTTTCATCACGCTTGAGGCGCCAGTTGCAAGCATTTTGCCTGAGGAAACCTGAACGGTTGATGAGCGCCACGGTCAGCTGGCATTCGGATTGGGGAACCTAAGGTGGTCTCAGTGGTTAGCTATCCGGAGGCCTGCGAGGCCAGGCTGCCATGGAGGATATCGAGATGTTCGCGCGAAAAGCCTTGTTTTCATCACTTGGCCGCGCCGCCATGGTGGCGACCGTAGCGGCGGTGGCGCTGACCGCAGTCGAGCCGTCGCTGGCTCGCGCAGGGTCTGCCGGGAAGGGTCTGTCGACGGCGACCGGGTCCAGCGACGCCACTGACTTCAGCGCCCGGCGTCGCTATTATCGTGGCGGCGGTGGCGCCGCCGCGGCAGCCGCCTTTGCCGGCATTGTCGGCACCGGGATTGCGATTGCCGCCGCCCAGAACCGTCGCGACGACTATTACTACGGGGGCGCCCCGGCCTATTACGGCGGCGGTCCGGTCTATTACGGCGGGGACCCCTATTACGGCAGTCAGCCGTATTACGGTGGCGGATATGGTTATCGCCGGTCCAACGTCCCCTATTTCAACGGTCATCCGGCCGCCGGCTGGTAATCGCGGCCATCGCGAACCGCTTAATCCGCCGGCTGCCTCGGTGTGGCCGGCGGATTTCCTTTGTTTTGTGACAATTGGCAACCGGCCGTTAACACGCTGGCCACGGGTTTGGATTAGTTTCAAGGGATGAGTGATTCGCTCGAAAGGCTTTATCTCGCAGTCATCGCGGCCAAGGATCTCGATCCGGCCACGTCGCGAACTGCACGGCTGTTCCAGCGCGGCCCGGCCCAGATGGCCAAGAAACTGGCCGAAGAAGCCATCGAAGTCGTGATCGATGCCGTCAATGGCAATACCCCGGCGGTAGTCCGGGAGAGCGCCGATCTCCTCTATAATCTCACCGTTTTGTGGGCGGCGGCCGGTGTGCGGCCCGAGGACGTGTGGCGCGAGATGGAGCGGCGCGAGCATCTGCTCGGAATTGCCGAGAAGCTGCCGAAATCGGCTGTGAAAATGGCAAAGGCGACGCCCCAGGTCGCCCGGCGACCAATTGTCGCGCTTGAAGGTCGAAGCCTGCGCAAGCGTCACTAACGGTTTTCCGTTTTCCTCAAATTCCCGGCATGGACAAATCCGCCCGATGGTGGTTCATCGCGCCCATGCTGAGACGGATTTACGATTGGTGTATCGACGCCGCCGACAAGCCCTACGCGCTCTGGATTCTGGCAGCCGTGTCCTTCGCTGAAAGCTCGTTCTTCCCGGTGCCTCCCGATATCATGCTGCTGCCGATGTCGCTGGCGCAGCCTAAGCGGGCATGGTGGTTTGCCGCCGTCTGTACGATCGCGTCGGTTGCCGGTGGCGTGCTTGGCTATGCGATCGGTGCGCTGCTCTATGACTCGCTCGGGCATTGGCTCATCACGCTCTACGGCCTTACCGATAAGGTCGAAACCTTTCGCGCGTCCTATGCCGAATGGGGCGCGGTGATCATCTTGGTGAAGGGTCTGACGCCGATCCCCTACAAGCTCGTCACCATTGCTGGTGCTTGGATTCTACGTCGCATATCGGTTGGTGTAAGTGCTTTGCCGGTCGATGGCTTCGGGTTACGCTAAAGACCATGCTTGATCGATCCGGCAACCCGATTGCGCCGTCTAGGACATGCGCCGCTGCATCCGCGGCCCTGTTGATGTCGCTGATCGCGGCCGGTGCTGCGTGGCCGCAAACGGCGCCGCCGCCCTCTCTTGGCATCCAGACGCCGGCCCAGCAGGCGGCGCCGGAGCCGCCTGCGCTTCCGCAAGGCGAGCCTTCGCCGTCATCCTCTCTGCCGGCACGCCAGGAAACCCCGGGCTTGTTCAACGAAATGGGAAAACTGTTTGAAAAATCCCTGTCGATCTTTCCACCCCTGAAAAGCCCGCAGGAAACCATCGAGGATTTCAATGCGCAGACCAAGGACGCGAGCGACAGCCTGACGCGTCTGGCCAAGCCATCATCGATGGTGACGGGACGCATGGGATGCCCGGTGGCGGGCAATGGCGCGCCGGACTGCAAGGCCGGCGCTGACAAGCTCTGTCAGGCCAAAGGCTTCAGGGAGGGCAAGAGCCTCGACACCGACGCGGCCGAGAAATGCTCCGCAAAAGTCTACCTGCCGGGCTACAAGCGCGGGCCGGGCGACTGCCGGACCGAAAATTACGTTACCCGCGCGCTGTGTCAGTAGCGCCCAAGGCGGATGCATGATTGCCTTGTTGGTATGATGTCTGGCATCTTTAGATCAACGCATCACGCTGGCCGTGAATAACGAAGAGGTTTTTTTCGAATGTCCATGCCTGCCTTGTTCAAGGGCCGTCTGTCGATTCCCGTGATCGGTGCCCCGCTGTTTATTATTTCCGTGCCCGATCTTGTGATCGCGCAGTGCAAGGCGGGTATCGTCGGATCGTTTCCGGCGCTGAACGCGCGTCCGCCGGCGCTGTTGGACGAATGGCTGGTGCGGATCAAGGAAGAACTCGCCGCGCACGACAAGGCGCACCCTGACCGGCTGTCGGCGCCGTTCGCCGTGAATCAGATCGTGCACCGGTCGAACAACCGGCTCGACCAGGATCTCGCGCTTTGCGAGAAGCACAAGGTGCCGATGATCATCACCTCCCTCGGCGCGCGCGAAGAACTCAATCAGGCCGCGCATGGCTGGGGCGGCATCGTTTTTCACGACGTGATCAACCAGAAATTCGCGCACAAGGCGATCGAGAAGGGCGCGGACGGCCTGATCCTGGTATCCGCCGGCGCGGGTGGCCACGCCGGAGAGATATCGCCATTCGCGTTCGTGGCGGAGACCCGGCAGTGGTTCGATGGGCCGATCGCGCTGTCGGGCGCGATCGCCAACGGCCGTGCGATCCGCGCGGTGCGGATGCTTGGCGCCGACTTCGCCTATATCGGCTCTGCCTTCATCGCCACCACCGAAGCCAACGCGGTAGAGGGTTACAAGCAGATGATCACCGCATCGACCGCGGAAGATATCGTCTATTCAAATCTGTTCACCGGCGTGCACGGCAATTATTTGAAGCCGTCGATCGTCGCGGCGGGGATGGACCCCGACAACCTTCCGGAGTCCGACGCATCGAAGATGAGCTTTGGCACCGACGCATCGGGCGAACGCGCCAAGCCGAAGGCCTGGAAGGAAATCTGGGGCAGTGGCCAAGGTGTTGGCAGTGTCGGTAAAATTCTGCCCGCCGCTGAATTGATCGCGCGCTTCAAGAAAGAATACGACGAAGCCGTCGATCCGCCGCTGTGATGTCGGGCATCCTTTTTCGGGGCAGGGCCATCACGGCCGTGGCCTCGCACGATCTCTCAGCGGGTCGTCCCTGCGAACGCAGGGATCCATAACCCCTGGCATCAAAAGTGAATAAAAGGCCTCTGCTCTGGTGCCGAAACGAGAGTCCGCGACGCCGCGATGAGCGCAATTGCGCTCACGCTGGGGTCCCTGCGTTCGCAGGGACGACTCATTGAAACGTCACGCATATGAAAATTCCATATGCGATGGCCCTGCTTTTCTGGGATCGCTCGAAGTGCTGTTACGACGGGATCAGGAGAGCGACCGCCTTGCGGGCGAGGCTCCGATATTATTCAAGCCGATATTATTCGAGTTCCAGGGCTTGGTACTTGCCGTTATCGTCAAGCGCCGTTCCCCAGATCTTGTGCGATGCCTGGTGTTCAGCGCGGCCAAAACCGAGATTGGCTCCAAGACCCAGGTCGAAATTGCGCGTGTTCTCCAGGACGTCGATAAGCTTCTCGGTATCGAGTTGCGGTCCGGCACGTTTAAGCCCCTGGATCAGAACGTTGGCCGCAACGTAGCCCTCCAGCGACACGTAATCCGGCGCTTCGCCGGGAAAATATTTGGCAAGGGCATTCTTGTATTCGAGAACAATGGAAGAGTAGCCGGAAACCGCCGGCACAACTTGCGTCACGATGACGCCGCTGGCATAGCGCGGTCCCAGCAGCATCAATTCATCGGCGAGCGCGGTGCTGCCCACGAATGACACGTTGCTGTAGAGCATTCCGGGAAACAGGTCGTGCGTCTTTTCGATGAACTTTGCGGCGGCCCGATAAGTTGCCACCATGACCACCGCCTTGATCGGCGGTTTCTGCAATTTCAACTGATTGATCGCATCGTCGACGTCCACGGTGTTCCGCTTGTAGTTGAGCCGCACAATCGCGGCGTCACTGACGCCGAGCGCGCGCACCGCCTTCGAGACACCGGCGAATCCCGAATCGCCGTAGGTGTCCTGCTGAGCGAAAACGGCGATCTGCCTGATTGGTATTCGCCGCAGTTTCACCAGGTAGCGCACCACGGCGTCGGTTTCCTCGGCGTAGCTCGCCCGATAGTTGAATACATAGCGATCCGGAGGATCATGGCGGAGCACATTCGCACCGGTGAAAGCGCCGAAAAACAGCAGCTTCCGCTCGAGCGCATATGGCACAGCGACCACCGCGGTGGGTGTTCCGACATTTCCAATGATGCCGAAAACCTGGTCCTTCTCGTAGAGCTGCTTCATGGCGTCGGTGGTGCGCGCCGGTTCATAGCCGTCATCGGCCGCGAT
>WNFO01004535.1_pt1 | contig 11994 bp, 11 predicted proteins | sample 5400251 | NCBI WGS metagenome assembly WNFO01 (sample SAMN13153354, study PRJNA577476) | soil metagenome | isolation source: 100 cm saprolite under Madrone tree | place: USA:California | collected 2016-06-14
TTCCGGCAGGCCGCGCAAAGCCGCATCATTACTAGCGCCCATCGAATAAACCAGGGATCGATCCCCGATCTCGGAAAGCCGGAGGGCGACAGTGACTTCTATTTTGTGCAGGCAGACGATTCAGAAACCGCCGTGCCGCACATCATCGAACTGGTGAAGACTCGCATTCCCCAGCGGTTTGGCCTCGACCCCATTCGCGACATCCAGGTGCTGTGACCAACGGACATCCCGCCAGCCGCCTCGACGAACTCCTGCCCTGGAATTGGCAGCCAAGCGCCAAAGCCTAGCGACATGCAAGGAATGGACGCTTACCTTTCAAAGGAAGCTAATCCTCCCACGACAGGGCTAGACATTCTTGCTTCAAGCGCCGGAATCTTGGCAAGTTCAGCCGGGGCGTGTTGAAGTCATAGGAACATCTCATTGCCCACCACCAAGGCGCCCGATCGATCAAGTGCCGCGACCTGGCGGGTCCATCTGCACGGTCAATGTCGGCAAACTGAATAGTTTGCGACAACCCCTCGAGGATCGCGACGACGATTACCGGTCTCTCGCTCAGAGATCGGACTCGCGAAGTGGACTCTCCCCCCGCACCAAACCGTGCCGAAGCGCTCAAGCGCAGCCCGTTCCGCCAACCCGGCCCCGGCTATTGCCCGCCGTTCTACCCGAATGCAAATTGCCAAAACCTGGGCCCGGGTGTACACTGATCGCGGCTACTATCGTCACAACGACTGGCAGAACGGTAACGCGATAACACGCTCGCGACCTCGCCCCCAATTGAATGCAGTCACTGTGGCACGGGTCGGTCGACGGACGCGTATAAATTCCTTTTTAATGGAATTCCCGCGCACTGGAGACCATCTTGGTCGCGATTAGCCGCGCTACAACCAGAGGCGTGGGCCATCTTGAGAGCGCCCCTGAAGAGCGTTCCCGTCCCAATCTTGTGACCATGACGTCTGCTGACCAAGGAGAGTCTTGATGGGCGATCGGCACAAAGGAACCATTGGGCGACGTCAGCTGCTGCGCGCCGGGACGATCGGCCTCATCGCAACGACCGCGAGCGCTCTGAAGAGCGGCACCGTCGCCGCTGACACCGAAACCAACGACGAAAAACGCAAGGCTCGCTATCAGGCGGACTCTACCGAGGTTCAGAACTTCTACCGAGTCAACCGCTACCCGAAGCGTTGAGGGAGGTTCCCATGCTGATAAAGCGGTCAGAGCGTCAAGCGCGCCATGGGAAAATTGCTTCGGCGTTGGCCAGTCAATCGGATAATAATCTTGATCGCCGCTCCTTCCTGCGCCGCTCAGGTCTGGCCGCCGGCAGCCTGGCGGCGCTCGGCAGCTTACCGCTTGCCGGTATACGGCAAGCGGAGGCAGGCCCGCCCCCACCCTCCGGCGCAACCGTTACAGCCCGGAAGAATTTCTGCACCCATTGCTCGGTAGGTTGCTCGGTTATCGCCGAAGTCGCAAACGGCGTGTGGATCGGCCAGGAGCCGGATTACGACAGCCCGATTAATCGTGGGTCACATTGTTGCAAAGGGGCGGCAGTCCGCGATGACGTGTTGAGCGATCGCCGCTTGCGTTATCCGCAGAAGCTGGTGGACGGCCAATGGAAGCGGCTCTCGTGGGATCAGGCGATCGGTGAGATCGGCGATAAACTTCTGGATATCCGCCAGAAGGCAGGCCCGGATTCGGTCTACTGGCTCGGTTCGGCCAAATTCACAAACGAAGCGGCCTATCTCAACCGCAAGTTCGCCGCCTTCTGGGGAACGAACAATTCCGACCACCAGGCGCGCATCTGCCACTCCACCACGGTCACCGGAGTCGCCAATACCTGGGGCTACGGTGCGATGACCAACAGCTACAACGACATCCGTAACTCCAAGACCATCTTGCTCATGGGCGGCAATCCCGCCGAGGCCCATCCGGTTTCGTTGCAGCACATCCTCGAAGGCAAGGAGCTCAACCGAGCGAATTTCATCGTCGTCGACCCGCGGATGACGCGAACCGCGGCGCACGCGACCGAATATGTCCGGGTGCGGCCCGGAGTTCACATCCCGACCATCTATGGGATGCTCTGGCATATTTTCGAGAACGGCTGGGAGGACAAGGAATTCATCCACCAGCGCGTCTACGGCATCGAGGATATCCGCAAGGAAGTTGCGAAATGGACGCCTGACGAGGTCGAGCGTGTCACCGGCGTGCCCGAAGCTCAAGTCAAGCACATTGCCGAAGTCTTCGCCAAGGAGAAGCCTGCGACACTTATCTGGGCGATGGGCCAAACGCAGTTCGCCACGGGCACAGCAAATGTCCGGGCGAGTTGCATTCTGCTGCTCGCGACCGGCAATGTCGGTTATGCCGGCGGGGGCGCTAATATTTTCCGCGGCCATACCAATGTGCAGGGCGCCACCGATCTCGGTCTCGATGTGACGACGCTGCCTCTCTATTACGGTCTTTCCGAGGAGGCGTGGCAACATTGGTGCCGGGTGTGGGAGGTCGATATCGACTGGATGCGCTCCCGCTTCGCCAACAAGACTCTGATGGAGAGTCCGGGAATCCCGAGCACGCGTTGGTTTGATGCCACGTTGCTGCCGAAGGATCAGGTCAGTCAGCCCGACACATTGCAGGCAATGTTCGTGATGGGGCACGGCGTCAATACCATCACCAGGATGCCGGAAGCCGTTCGCGGAATCGAAAAGCTCGATCTGCTGGTCGTGTGCGACCCCTACCCGACGGCCTGGTCCGTGCTCTCGAAACGTAAGAACGGCACGTATCTTTTGCCGGCCTGCACCAGCTTCGAGATGGACGGCTCCCGCACGGCATCCAACCGCTCTCTCCAGTGGGGCGAGCAAATCGTGAAGCCCGTCTTCGAATCGAAGAATGACTACGATGTGATGTACCTGCTCGCGACGAAACTGGGTTTCGCCGACAAGATGTTCAAAAACATCAAGGTGGAGAACGGCGCGGTGTCGGCTGAGGACATTCTGCGCGAGATCAATCGTGGCGGCTGGTCGACCGGATATTGCGGCCAGTCGCCCGAGCGCCTCAAAGCCCACATGAAGAACCAGGCAAAATTCGATCTGGTCACCCTCAGGGCGCCGAAGGACGACCCCGAAGTTGGCGGCGATTATTACGGTTTGCCGTGGCCGTGCTGGGGGACACCGGAATTCCGCCATCCTGGATCACCGATACTCTACAACACCAATCTGCCGGTGAAGGAAGGTGGCGGGACGTTCCGCGCCCGCTTCGGCGTTGAACGCGTGGTCAAGCGCAAGGTCACGGAAAACGGGCAGGAGGTTGAAAAGGAAGAGCATGACAATTTGCTCTCCGAAGGCTCCTACTCGGTCGGCTCGGAAATCAAGGATGGTTATCCGGAGTTCACTCTCGGCGTCCTCAAGAAGCTCGGCTGGGACAAGGACCTCACCGCTTCGGAGATGGAAATCATCCGGCGGGTGAACGCAGCCAATCCCGATGCCGTTTCCTGGTCGCTCGATCTTTCCGGCGGTATCCAGCGTGTGGCGATCGAGCACGGCTGCAGCCCCTACGGCAACGGCAAGGCGCGCATGATTGCGTGGAATCTGCCGGATCCGATTCCGGTGCACCGCGAAGTCATTTACACATCGCGACCCGATCTCGTCGGCAAGTATCCGACGCGTCCGGACGCCAGGCAGTTTCGGGTTCCCAACATCGGTTTCACCGTCCAGAAGTCGGCTGTCGACAGAGGCATCGTCAAGCAATTCCCACTTATTTTGAGTTCCGGCCGGCTGGTCGAATACGAGGGCGGCGGCGAAGAGACGCGCTCCAACAAGTGGCTCGCCGAATTGAAGCAAGACATGTACGTCGAGATCAATCCGGCGGACGCAAGTGAACGCGGCATCAAGGACGGTGGCTGGGTCTGGGTCACCGGAGCTGAGAGCAATTCCAGGACGCGGGTCAAGGCTTTCGTGACCGAGCGTGTCGGCAAGGGCGTTGCCTGGATGCCCTACCACTTTGCCGGCTGGTACGAAGGCGCCGATCTGCGCAGCAAGTATCCGAAGGGCTCAGATCCGATCGTGCTCGGCGAAAGCGTCAACACGCTAACGACCTATGGCTACGATCCCGCGACGGGAATGCAGGAACCCAAGGCAACCCTCTGTCAGATTAGAGCGGCGTGAGGGGAGAATAAATCATGGCTCGCGTCAAATTTCTCTGTGATGCCGACCGTTGCATCGAGTGCAACGCCTGCGTGACGGCCTGCAAGAACGAACATGAAGTGCCGTGGGGCATCAATCGCCGCCGTGTCGTCACCATTAACGACGGCAAGCCCGGCGAACGCTCGGTGTCGATGGCCTGCATGCACTGTACGGATGCGCCTTGCGCCGCGGTCTGCCCGGTGTCGTGCTTCTACACCACCGCTGACGGCGTGGTGCTTCACTCCAAGGATCTCTGCATCGGCTGCGGCTACTGCTTCTACGCCTGTCCGTTCGGCGCGCCGCAGTACCCGAAGGTTGGAAACTTCGGGTCGCGCGGCAAGATGGACAAGTGCACCTATTGCGCGGGCGGGCCGGAGGCAGACTCCACGCCGGCTGAGTACGCCAAATACGGCGCCAACCGTCTCGCCGAAGGCAAGCTGCCGATTTGCGCCGAGATGTGTTCGACCAAGTCGCTGCTCGCCGGTGACGGCGCGATCATCGCTGAAATCTACAAGGAGCGGGTGATGAAGCGCGGTTACGGTTCGGGCGCATGGGGTTGGACCACCGCCTATCACGAGGGCATTGCTGTTTGAGCAGCCTTGCGCGCGACCACGGGAGAATGACCATGATCAAACGTCTTGCGCGCATTTGCTCCTTCATCATCATTGCGTTTGCAATCCTGACGATGATCGCGGTAACACCCGGGCTCGCACAGCAACTCGGCCCGGATGGCGCGCCTAATCCAACCGCGAGCGTCGTGAGCGAACAGAAGCTACTTCAGCAGTTGCCGCGCATCGAGGGACAGATCGACCAGCCAAACGAGAGGGAACGCGTCCTGATGCAACCCGCCGGGCGGCAATGGGATTATTTCCATGAAGTCATATTACACTGGCTCGGTGCGATCGTGATCCTTGGCATGATCACAGCTCTGGGCGCCGCCTATCTGTTCGTGGGGCGGCTGCGGATTTCAAAGGGGCGTTCCGGGCAGAAGGTGCCACGCTTTAACGCCTTCGAGCGTTTCTCGCATTGGCTGACGGCCATATCCTTCGTGGTCCTAGGCTTGACCGGCTTGAACATCACATTCGGAAAGATCTTGCTGTTGCCAGTGATCGGACCCGAGGCGTTCAGCAGCATGTCGCAAGTCGCCAAGTACACGCACAATTTCGTCAGCGCCTCGTTCGTTATCGGGCTCGTATTGATTGTCGCGCTCTGGATAAGGGACAACGCCCCGAGAAAGGTCGACATCGAGTGGGTCAAGCAAGGTGGCGGCTTCATCAAATCGAAGCGCGCGCCATCGGGACGTTTCAATGCCGGCGAGAAACTGGTGTTTTGGTTTTCCCTCGGCGCCGGAGTGGCCGTCATTATTTCCGGCTATCTGCTGATGTTCCCATTCTACGTGACGGATATCGCGGGGATGCAGATCTCGCAGATCGTACACGCCGTGGTCGCCGTTCTGTTCATTGCGGTTATTATTGCCCATATCTACATCGGCACGCTCGGTATGGAGGGAGCCTTCGAGGCCATGGCGACCGGCGAGGTCGATCTCAACTGGGCGAAGGAGCATCACGACCACTGGCTCGAAAAGCAGTTGAGCAGAGAGAGTCTTGCCGCTCGATCCGGACAATCATCAGCAACTCGGGCGGAATGAGCACGCTATGACAGAATGCCCATATGCGCCGTCAGTCACGGATTCTGCCTATGGCCATCAGACAAGAACGGAGGAAGCTCCAGAGCTTTTAAAAGTGCATCTAAACCTGGACCAACGGGTCACGAATGCACTGAGCAAAACAAAGATCCCGGTCCGGCCGGCATAGCCAACGTGATCCCGACAGGCCCGCCGGGGATGGAGATGAGGCATGAGATCAACTGCGCTCGCAAGAATTGTCGTTGGTGTTGTAGTCGAACGCCGCAAAGCGAGGAGCCCGTGGCTTGATTTCCTCTGGCGACCGGTTTCGGTGTTCGTTGGGACGCCATCGGCGGTACCCTGGACGCGGATATCTGAGGAAGGCGACGCGACCACATTCTATGCGGGTGAGGCTGCGATCGAATTGCATCGAACTGAAACGGCGAACTATCAGCAAAATCTCTCTTCGGGGATGCCCGCGCTGTGGGTCGTTCTGCGACCGATAGCTGCGAATTCTGCGAACCCCGCGTTCGACATCCTTGCGGTAACGGCCGACCCCTCGGAGGGCGAGGCTTTGACCGATGCCGGCAACGATCTGGTCGCGACCGTACCGATCCCGGCTACGATCATCGAGACAATCGACGGCTTTATCGCCGAGCATCACGTCGAGCGGCCCTTCAACAGGCGGCAACGGGACCGAGGTGATCAGCAGATGCCCGGCCACCGCAGCGAGGACACGGGGAACGACAAATGACCCGGTCAGAAAACATCATGTCGCGCTGGTCGCGGATGAAGCGAGAAACCGCCAAGGACATAGAACCCGACGGTTTATCCCCAGAACGCAAACCGATCGACGCAGGTTCTGCCGATTTGAAAGCAACGGTTGCGACGCCGGCAGCAGACTGTCCAACCTCTCCGAGCTTCGATCCAGCAAGCTTGCCGCCGCTTCAATCGATCACTGCGGGCACCGACATCCGATCGTTTCTCGGATCAAGCGTCCCGGTCGAACTCACAAAAGCTGCGCTACGGCGCGCCTGGGTAACCGATCCGGCAATCCGCGATTTCATCGGGATCGCCGAGAGCCAATGGGATTTCAACGACGCAACCGCAATGCCGGGCTTTGGACCGCTGATCGCCGGCGACGGTGTTCAGGGTCTTGCCGGCTTCGGAGAAACCGGGCGAGCCAGCGAAGTGACGACTGAAGGCGCTCGCGGGGCAGTATCAGCCAAACGACAGGTCGACGAGATTGATCATGCACGGGCGCGGGAGTATTCGTTGCTCGCAGCATTGCTGTCGCACAGTCCTGATACCCAAATGATCAAGCTTCTGGCCGGCCTCAGCGGCGATAGAACGCCATTGGGCGCCGCGCACGGGGCGGTCAGTGCTGCAGCCGCGAGCGTGAGCCCGGAACGGATCGAGCGCGAATATTTCGATCTCTTCGTCGGACTCGGGCGTGGCGAACTTTTCCCCTACGCGTCATATTATCTGACAGGTTATCTCTATGGGCGACCCCTCGCCCGGGTCCGCGAAACCCTGAAGCAACTTGGCCTTGAGAGGACTGAGGAACAATCGGAACCCGAGGATCACGCTGCGGTACTTTTCGCGGTCATGGCCGGTCTCGCCAGCGGCCAGATCGTTGCTCCCGGCGGAACCGACCGCAACATCTTTGAGAAACATCTTAAGCCCTGGATCGGGCGGTTTTTTTCGGACCTCGAGCGCGCGGAGTCTGCAACGTTTTACCGTAGCGTCGGATCACTCGGCCGCATTTTCATGGAAATCGAGACTGAGGCATTCTCGCATTCGACATAGCACACGCAGCGGTAAAGATTGCTGTCAGTTCGACCAAAGCCCACGAGCGCGCCGAGGCACAAGCACGCAGGGCAATATTTCAAGCAGCACCCGCGGGGAGCCGCGAATGGTGGCGACGGCCAGCACGATGGTCAGAGCTTCGACCGCCTCAACCAGCAAGGACGAGGACTCCCAATATTCTCGGCTGCCGAAAGGTATTGGCCGTTGAAACCCTGCCGCGGGGAACGGAATTTTTGGATGCAGAGACGGGAGGCTAAAATCGGCCTGAGAGACCGCAAGTGTCACCAGAGACCGAAAGCGCGGAATGATACCGACGAAAATCCCCACAGAAACGGCCCCTTTGGAGCCGGCCGAGAGATCTGCGGTTTGGAAGGACTGGATGGTGGAGGCAGTCGGGCACAAACTGGCGACCCACCACCCAGTCATCGAAACCGGTCTCCGCCGCCGAGCCGGGAACGGAAATTTGCGATGCAGAGACGGGCACGCAAAAGCCGGCTTATCACCTTGCGGAGACCAATCCAGAGACGCCCAGGAGTGCAAAAAAGCCCCCATTCCGGCGCAATAAATGCGAAAAGGCTTGCGGAAGTTTGAGCCCTACCACTGGGTGGTGGTGTGCGCAGTCCCATGCGAACCGGTCTCCAGTAATATTTCCCTGTTCTCAGGGAAATTAACAGGGAAGTTCGCGATTTTTAGGCCTTGGAGGCTGGTTTCACATCGGAGAAGCCGCTGTGCCGCAGCGGTTTTCACCAAATTCCCTATGAAAATTAACAGGGTAAAGTTATCGAATAACAGGGATCGAAATCGGGTTAACAGCGAAATCCAAACTGGATATCAGAAACGTCGAAGCGTCCCTTTCTCACACGTTTGTCTCATCCGGCCGGCGGCCCGCAGGCTGTCCTCACTGGTTGAGAAGAGTACGAGGGACATGTCGAATGAGATCGGGGTCGCCGATGCACTACGACCGGGCGCTGGATCCGCTGATAGCTTTCGGCAACTGCCGAGCGCGGTTCAAAGCGGAGTCCCAGCTATCGGTCCGCAAATTGCTCTACGGTCGGCCGGGCCTCCGTCATACCCCTGCTCTCAACCTTAGTCATTATGACTTGCGCAACCGATGTTGCTGCCGGCACGCGAGGCGGCAGCGAACCGCATGTGATTGGCGAGGCCGTCAACGAGATGCTCCATCACGTGAGTGGCCGCCCGGTCTCGAGTAATCAGCATCTGACCTAGGGCTCCGCCGATGAAATCTTTCTCGCCGTCTGCCCAGCATTCGCTGCAGCAGCAAAGCGACATACGCCAAAACATTCGAAAGAGGTAACAAGGAATTTCAATTCGACCGTCGGAAAGCACGGGTAACAAGCAGTCACTGTGAATAATCGCGCGAGGACTCTTGTTGAACCTCTCCTTCTGACGTAAATCACAATGCGTCTTGCAGGGACGATTTATCCTTAGCCTCTTCTCCGACAAGGAGAGGCCAATAACGGACCTGCAAGATGACCAAGCTACAATCTTCAATCCCCACTGCAACCGATGTGGCCGCGCGACGGCAACTCTCGTTTGTTGCGATCGGGGACCTCATTCCTGATCCCCACAATCCACGCAAGCATAGCCGCGCGCAGATAAGCGCAATCGCTAGAAGCATCGAAGCGTTCGGCTTCAACGCGCCGATCTTAGTCGACAAGAACAACAAGATTGTCGCCGGCCACGGCCGGTATGAAGCAGCCGTGCTGCTCGGCAACGACAAGGTCCCGGTCATCTTGCTTGACCACCTGACGCCGAGCCAGGCCAAGGCGTACATGCTGGCCGACAACAAGCTGACGGATCGGTCGACGTGGGACGACCCCAAACTCGCGGTCCACCTGAAGGAACTGTCCGACCTTGTGCTCGACTTTGACATCGAGGCGATCGGATTTGAGCCGCCAGAAATCGATTTGCGAATCCAATCGCTGGATTCTTCATTGGAAGAAACCGACGACCAGTTTGAATTGGCCACCGGGCCCTTAGTTTCAAGGGTTGGCGATCTCTGGCTATTGGGTTCTCACCGCCTGTACTGCGGCAACGCGCTGGATGCGACCAGTTACGATGCCCTGTCAAACGGCGAAAAGGCCGCGGCAGCGATCACCGACCCGCCTTACAACGTAAGGATCGATGGACACGTATCCGGGAACGGGAGAACTACACATCGCGAGTTCGCGATGGCTTCGGGGGAAATGTCCGAAGCCGAATTCTCAAATTTCCTGCTCCAGACGTTTCAGCGCATCAGCGCCTGCTGCCGCGACGGCGCGTTGATCTATAGCTTCATGGATTGGCGCCACATGTCCGAAATTCTTGCGGCCGGCCGCGCCGCTAGTCTGGACCTACTAAATCTCTGTGTCTGGGCCAAAACCAACGGTGGCATGGGGTCGCTCTACCGGTCCCGCCACGAGCTTGTGTTCGTGTTCAAGAGCGGACACGACCGGCATACCAACAACATTCAACTCGGCCGCTTCGGCAGGAATCGTTCCAACGTCTGGAATTCTCCGGGGACCAACAGCTTCGCGCGCGGCGGTCCCAAAAAACAGCTGGAATCGCACCCGACGGTAAAGCCAATCGCGCTGGTTGCGGACGCCATACTCGATTGCACCCAGCGCAACGACATCGTGATCGATCCTACCTTGGCAGCGGTACGACGATTCTGGCGGCGGAACGCACCGGCAGACGCTGCCACGCCATTGAAATCGACGGACGTTACGTCGACACAGCAATCAAGCGATGGGAGCGACTGACCAAGCAGGAAGCCAAGGACATCCACGGAAAGACCTTTGCGCAGACGAGATCTGACCGGGGAGCTGATCAATGAGCCGCTCCCGCAAGGGCTACGAGATTGGGCGCGGACGCCCACCTAAGGCGACCCAATGGAAAAAAGGGAAAAGCGCTAATCCGGGCGGCCGATCATCTCCCCGGCCGATCGGCCTTCTCGAGATGATCGACAAGCTGTTGTTGACGTCAGTAAAGATCACCAGAGACGGTAAGTCCAAGCGGGTGACGACACTGGAGGCCATTCTCGAGCAGCTTTGGAGCAAAGGGATCGCGGGTGATCGCCGAGCGAGGGCCGTCTATCTCCGATGTCGGGAACTTGCTCCCCAAGCCGCAGACGGAAAGGTCCAAATCACATTCGCGGATAGCGAATACAGCAGAGCGTTCTCCGCTCACGATGTGGGGAGTTCGGGCGATGAGTAAATCCGGCCGCGGTAATCCACCCACGCATTCGCGATTCAAAAAAGGTGTTTCGGGTAATCCCAAAGGCCGTCCCAAGCGCCGCAAAGACCAGCTTGTCGGCGAAATCGTCAGCGAGGTCCAAAATACTCCCACCGCATACCGCGAAGGCGGACGAACGAAGTGGGCATCGCGGCTTGTGTTGGCCCTCAAGAAGCTGGTGAATAGCGCACTTAAAGGCGATGCTAGGAGCGCTGAAGAACTGTTTATGCTCCGCGCCAAGGCCAGCAAAAGCAGCGACGCCAGGTCTCACAAATTTATCGTAGAGGATTGGATACCCGATTTCGAAGGCCAGACCGGCGAGCAAAAGACCAACACGCACGCACGAGAAAACGAAATCGATCCAACTGACCCTGGGGAACAGGCTGGCTCGTCGGCGACTGATCCTCCTGGTTCACTGCCATCCTCGCCGAAAGCTCCCCGAGATGAATGAGCCCAGCGACCGGCTGCAGCCGCTTGAACTGAATGAGGGCTCCAATATCGTCATGAGTAAAGCGTTGTCTGTAAAAAATAACACGGAGACTGTGATCTCGCTGGGAAAAATGCATCCCGGACAAATCGAGGCCTACTGGGCCTTGAGGCCTCATCGCTACAAGATACTGCGATGCGGTCGGCGTTTTGGCAAAACCGAATTTGCCAAGATCTGGATCGGTCAAGGCCTCCTGCAGGGCTGGGAATGCGCCTGGCTTGCACCCCAACATAAGATCTGGTCGGAAGCCTACATGGAAATCAAAGGCATGCTCCGCCCGCTTTGGCAATCGGGTTCGATGGGTTCGTCGGTAATTCGACTGAAAAACGGCGGACGTCTCGACTTCTGGACCTTGGGGAACGAGATCGCTGGCCGTAGCCGGCGCTATAGACGTGTGGTCATTGACGAGGCTGCCTTTGCGAAGAATGGCGACAACAAGGTCGATGGCTCCATGATGGAAATCTGGGAAAAAGCAATCAAGCCCACGTTGTTCGACTATGGCGGCGAGGTGCTGATCTGCTCGAATTCGGCCGGAAAGAATCCAGACAATTTTTTCTATAATATCTGTACTGACCCGAGGTACGGATTCGGTGAATTCCACCCAACAACGATGGATAATCCAACGCTTCCGAAGCCGGCCCCTGAGGAAAGCAAGGCGGATTGGTCGGAAC
>WNFO01012978.1_pt1 | contig 11992 bp, 13 predicted proteins | sample 5400251 | NCBI WGS metagenome assembly WNFO01 (sample SAMN13153354, study PRJNA577476) | soil metagenome | isolation source: 100 cm saprolite under Madrone tree | place: USA:California | collected 2016-06-14
CAACAAAGAAAAAATGAAACGCTACACGTTCAGTAACCTCGGAGATGGAGAAAGATGGAAAACCGCAGGAACGAAAAACGCTACAAGTGAAAATCCGGATATGCGCGCGCGATCTCATTCCGGACGAGCTCCTCTACCTTGACGTCGTACTCCGTCACAAGGTCGACCGCGTTCTTCTTCTCGCCGACGCTGCCTGGGCCGGGCGCACGTTGGATTGCGTGCGAGCCTTCAAGAATGAGCGCTCCCGCTTTACGCGCGAGGTCGGTCGTGAATCCGAGGATTTCCTGAAGTTCTGCGGGGCCGAGCGGGCTAGGCATGGACGATGTGGGCAAAGCGATGGAGATGGTAAGTTACACAAGGGTGATCAGATGCGATGACAAGTCGCCACACGAACCCCTCCAGTGACAAACAGCGCGTGCCAGCGCCAAACCTACAACGACTAGGATCAAGGATCAAGAGCAGTTACTCGCCCTCCTGTATATGTGAAATCGCCGACACCCTATAGGCCTATCAAGATGTATTACCTCTGTGGAGGCTACAGGCGCACCCCTGGACAAACCCGACTGTGGTTTGAAGAGAGAGGAGTGGAGCTCTAGAAGGGTGCTTACACCGTCTTCGCAAGGACAACTTCCAAGCTTGCGTCAGGTCGTGCACTTTCGAAGGAATGGCACACGGCTTCCTCGTCATCACACACGCTAAAGTTATGCACGACATTGATGTCTTCAGGGGTAATTTCATCCCCCTTGAAGAAAGCGGAGATGGCGGGGATCGGAGCCTGAGATATCGAGTTTGCAACTGAACTATTCCTCAATATGCCAAGGCTTGATGAAAGGGTGAGATCGATATCTTCTTGGTGGTCATGGTTATGTGCTTATTGGTTTCGTCCTTCAGAATGTCGGGGCTCGGCTTTTCAATCTCGTCTTCTCCAATACTCCCAGTATCGGTGGTCAAGGTGGGCTCATCAGAGTTGAAAATGAAAATCGTTCATACGCAGTTACAGACGTAACTGAGAAGTCTACTTAAATGCTTTTGTGCTCCTGTTATCCCTCAAATGGCCCGATCGACACCTAGTCGGCTATAGCAGAGGCTGTCCCTGCTGCTCAAGCTCGCGCACAGGCGGGAGGTATCCACTCCCGTCGTTGCCGCACTCTGTTGGTTGGTAGTCCGATTCAACCTCCCACCACTGGGCAATAGGATAACCCTCCTCGTCTTCCTCCTCCTTTTCCAACTGCTTGAGGGCCAACTCGAACCTCTGCTCGAGCTTCACGACCTCCCTCTCCATGATCTCCTCCTGCTCACGATAGTGTTGTCGTATCTGCTCAATTTGGGTCGCCAATGATGCAAGCCAGAGCTCCTCTGTCGTACGCTGCTGGCGGGAACTAGTAGCTTGAGTAGCATCTTGTGGGCGCAGGGCGCCCCTTCTCCATGCCGTGGTCGATACCACGTTGCCTGGAATTCTTTCAATGAAGGGCACGACACCGTCTCGGTCATCAGACATGCCACTGCCACCAGCTCTCGCGTCCGAGTCAGAATCTTTGTCAACGGCGTCGGCGATGAACATCTCGGTCGTTCCGTTTCCGGCACCTCCTTGGTCAACTACTGCAGTATCCGTCCGCCGTGAGATTAGGCATTGCTCGAGGTCAACGAAAGCTGAACACCCTCACCTGTTTCGTTCGACATGACCTCTGTGCTTTCCATGTCTCGCTCCCTAGATGCGGCGGCACTGATGTTGGTGAGTCTTTCCCTACGTCCTTTGGCCGACGGCCGACGGCTGTGGGGCATTCTAGAATGGGAAAGGTTGTTCACGGTTGAGAGGGAGTAGGGTTGTCTTGGATCACTGTTGGCTTGATATAGGTCGCTTCATCTAGCATGTTCAGTTGTGTTTCATCTCCATTGTGGACCCAGTGCGCAAAGCTCTGACGCGATTTGACGGCCTGGATCATGATAGCTGTGTCACGTGCCAACAAAGTGCAGTGGTGGTCAATGGTTGCAGCGATCATTGTCTCTTCCTCTTCCGAGTCTCCGAGTCCCCCACCACGATAAACCGGTGCCCAGACCGTCGTTTCGCGTATTCCTGGTCCCACTGATCTCAATTTCTTTTACCTATGTCATCTCCTACAAAATAAACAAGGACCACCGCTTGCATTTTTCAATTTTCTTGAGTCTGAGTCCCGCTTTCTGACTGGACGCAGGAAAATGTCAAAGCTGAGCCTTTTTCCCGCAAAGCCTTGGCTCTATTTGGACAAAACACTACTGATTTCGGATCTCGATTCTAGTCTATGCGAAGTATTATCGCCACAACATAGGAGTGGTTCAATGTGTCTACCAGTGTCAGTGAACCACCAATGATCAGGTTAACACTTCAGTCGTCAACTCCGCAATTCTAGGACGATGTACAATATATTCAAGTTCTCGGAACAAAATCGTTATCTCGGCTTTTGTGGCTTCTTTTCTAGTACGGACATGGGAAAAATACCGCCATCAGAACTGATGGAACGCGATGGTTCAAACTAATCCAAGTTCATCCTTGAAAGTGCCATCCTCTTGTCATTAGTATCCTGGTATATCCCAATGGCTAGCCCAAGTGGGCATGTACACACGAACTGCTAATGTGACACGGTGTCGCGTTTTGGAAACATCGTATGGAAGTGTGCCCAATTTTTGTCATCCACTGACACAACCAGGGACACTGATATTATGCCACATTTCGGCTCCGTGTCTTGACGCGTAGTAAGCCAGTGTACGGGGTATGGCAATGGGGTATGGGTCATTAATTGGTTCTCCACGAAATCTTTATCATCACCTCTCTGCTAGCACACCTCCCCGTTTTGAACTTATTCTGAATCTATCGCTTCGAACACCTCTAGCTACTGGGGCTGATAGCATTATGACGTCCAGGTTGCGCGGAGGTCTTTCATCCCAGGTGCGCCGCCGTTACAAATGTCTGTTGTGTCATTTCGCCACGCTTCCATTCATAACACTCGTCACGCTACTGGGATATGGCATACTCGTGCTTCCATCGAGACTTTAATTGAAGTTGTGTGTGGCCTGCTACTCGAGTACAGCATCACATCCAACGCGAAATAAAGGCGAGGCACACTGCTTGGTGTAACAGTAGGTCGGGGAAATGGAAGGTGTACTGTATTAGAACCTTCCTTGGCATGTGGATCACAATAGATTCCGGATTACCTCCCATTATTAGCACTCGCCAACTGACTTCGCTTCCAAGACAGGAGAGATGACGGTACTACGACACATGTCATCTCGAATTTCCACGCACTGATTCTAACTTACAAACGAGGGAAAATTGGGGGTTCGCTTCTCACGGCGAGCACAGCGACTATTGCGTGCAATCGTTACTGTTACCCACAGTATGTCAATTGCTGTCATACCCCACAGGCACGTGATGGGAATATCTTACTATGATGTCTCCGCGCACCAGCAGAGCGCCACAACATTTCGAAAGGGCCACTAGAAGCAATACCAGTAACCCACTGTAACATACAAGGGTACAATTTAAGTCAACGTCGATCAATTATCCCTGTTATGGAAGAATAGAGTTCGTTTTGGGGCGCAATACTTTATATCATACTATGCTCGATATCGGTGAAGATCCATTAGCTCTGCGTATAAAATCGCGGTACAACATTCTCGTTCCCGGCATCGCTCTCCTACTTTTTCTTCCTTCCCACGTATTGCGAGCGCTGCAGCCTACTAGCTGATCATGAAAGCCGTTATTGGTCTTCTCTTCGTTGCGCAGCTTGCGCTCACCGCTCTTGCAACTCCGATACCCATTCCACAGGACCCAGGTGCGATCTGCTTCGTCTTTCTGCCCGCCACAGTATGAAGAACTTGGCTGATCTGATAACCTAGGCTTGATATCCGGGACTGTTGATGTCGACAATTTACTTGGTGTCAATTTGGGGGTCGACTCAGCTGTGGATGTTACTGTGTTCGTATATATTTTTATTTTTTGGTTGATTCTGTTATTAAACTCCCACCTCAATAGGTCGTCTCCTCTTCTTGGGTTAACGTACGTCCACACCAAAATCAGCGAGTTCTTAGCAACGACTTGACCTGCTGGTTCTGACACAGAGATGGTCACTCATTGAATTTGGGCGTCCCGATCGGTCCACCCTTGGTGTAGCCGAACCATCGTGGTATCTTGAAGTTTTTCGCACTCTCCCTGTGAGTCACTGTGTTTCCCCCAGACTTATGCCTGGTTACTCTACTAAATCACGTTAGTTCTAAACAGATTAGTGGGCAGTCTTAACGTCCATAAGATACCTAGAATTACGCTTCGTGTAGAAACTTCATCCAGTTGTCGGGTTATTACCCCAAGGCGATAGTCTAGGGGCAATTACACTTTTACACAACGAACAGGAGGGAATGTGATACAATTATGGATAAACGTGACGGCTTTGTGGTAAACTTGAAAAGGCATGGTCTTTGAAAAGCCTCAACGATGAGGGATGGTCCGGGCGGACGAGGAAATATCAATCTGCCCAAATTATGACTGAAACGTCCTTCGAACTCGACAGGGACTCAATTTGTGCACAAGCAAGTCTTAATGCACGCGCTACCTCCGACTCAGCCTCGTAAACTAACCACAGAATTACCTGAGGTGCTCCAGTTCATCAAAGGGGTGAACGAAACTTCTTTATTATTCCCTGAGTCTGACTTGCGCGATAATATAGTCTGTATGATGGGTGTTTGGGCTCCAGGTAACAGCATATTGACGTTTCTCTGGGGATCGAGGTTCTTCATAGAAGAGAGAGTAAACAATATAATTGAAATTGAGAGATGCGATATCTTTATCCCGAGCCAGCAGGTGTATCATTGAAGCCAGGAGTCCTATGGTCGTAAACTATCCACGTTGATTTGATTAAGCTTGTACCAATGATGCCAGGACTATGTAGAGCAGCGACAGCGACAGCGGCAAAATAGAGAGCAAAGACGACCTTCATGGACATCATGGTGTTCGCAGTACTAGGTCAAAGACGTCGAGATGTACCAAAGAGTACATTTATTAACTGCCCATGTGCGGACACTATTTTGCAGCTGAGTAAGGCAGGGTGAGGTGAACGGGTCTGGAAAAACCGGCGAGCAATGGTGGCCGGTGGTGACAGGCGGGTGTCAATTTAAAGGGTCTGATGTGATGCCTGCCCCACCACGCGACTTGAACTTGAGTCGGAAGATAACGTCCGATGCCGGCATCGTTCCTCCCTCACGAAGAGCAACTCAGATTGGTCACTTTGATTGGATACTGGCAGTACCGTGGCGGTGTTCATAAAACCACAACCGAAAACTAGTAAGCGCATATCTATCGAGAACGGGAAATGATGTCGATCTCACCTGTCACACTGGCAACACGACTTGAAGCAAATCGAAGAATTGTCACAGTTACAAACTCGGTGTCATCAGGTTCGTTTTCATCGAACTGCTTGGCCTCATCTTTCTTCGAAGAGGGGGCGATTAAACACGAGGACGCTGTGCATGGCCTGATACGGGCACGGAAGTTCTTCCCAGAGCTTTCGAACGGAGTGAAGCTCAACCTCTCATAACGTAAATACAAGAAGACGAACATGAGGTAAAGACCGGTACCGGGACATACTGACTGGCCCGGACCGGACTCCGACAGGCTCATTTCAGTCTCCGCTAGGGTTTTACCCGTCACTTCCTTCCATGCGGTGGACTTCCTCACCACCAACTGTTTCAAAAGTAGGACATGTGACAAGTGCTTGTTCCAGGACCCAGCTACCCTAGAGAGCTATATATTCACTGCCGCGATGTGCGGAGTTAGAAAAACTCAAATACGAATCTACTCCAACCCAATTTCTGTGAACGTCTGGGAACGAGACTATTCTTTTCCGTCACTTTTCCATTAGTGCACTGCACCTGTGCCTGCTGCGGTGGGCGTATCTGGCCTCAGTGCTTCTGCTCCACAATAGCCCTTATCTCTTCAACTATTGATCGGCTCGATCATCCCTACAATCCACCTGACCCCCGCGCTTGTCAATGGGCGCACAGCGGCATTGCGGCGGCGGAAGTAACTCTCCAGACAGAAACTATAATTAACATGGTTATGTTGCTGCTACGGTTCTGTTGGAAAAAGCTACAAAACGCTAGGACTGGATCGATTTTGGACCAGAATGCCCGAGCGGTCTGCGGTCCATATAACTGCCACAGACCCCATAATATGACCCATACAGTGACCCGGAAATGACCGTTCGCGATTTACGAAATAGTTTGATGTGCATATGCCCCGTTGGATCCCGTCGATCACAATACTTGCCGAAGCCCTTCACACGCCAGGTACACGCCTTGGCCTTGCTCTCTTCACCTTGCCCTTTACAATCAATCTTATAAATACTATGACACCACAATAACCTTGCCGTGACCATCCTCAAACGTCTTTGTACACCTATGCACCTACACCAGCACCACCAAGACGCTGGTCTTGCTCTCATCCATGATCCTTTAACGCTGTCTGGGGATGTGATATTTGTTCATGGGCTAGAGGGTCATCGTAGCCGTACATGGGAAAACAAATCTGGGGAATTCTGGTTAGGATGGCTTGAATACCACCTCCCCCAAGCTCGCGTGTGGTCATACGGATATGATGCACACATTTCGGGCCCACAGGATGTCTTCCATTTCTATGCAGCCGAGTTCCTCGACAAGATTTTGAAGCTCCTCCCGGTGCACAATTTTTCCCCTAATGCAGTTGTTGTGCTTATACTAAAATAAACTTAAATTATAGCAAAGTCAAAGTAATGATACCATCGAGAGACCCATAGTGTTTGTAACTCATAGTTTCGGTGGAATCTTGGTAAAAAAGGTGAGTCTATTAGGCCAGTTTCTCTAATGCGTCTAATGAAAACCGTGTAGGCTATGGTCCTTGCCTCTTCAGCTGAAAGTAGATGGAACTCCATTTTCCATAATACTGCCGGAATCGTCTTCTTGGCAACCCCTCATCGCGGCTCTCACTTAGCCAATACAGCAAGCAGGGTCTTTGGACATATTCCGGGATTATCACGGCTTCTCCCTTTCCTAGAGGCAAATTCCTCATGTCTTGCTGAAGTAGCAGAGAGGTTCAATAATCTCTGGGGCACACGCCCTTTGTTCTCATTTCGAGAGACAATGAAGACGTACGGTTTAATGGTAATCTGCCGTTCAATTTCCCTTCTGTGCTTTCTCACCGATTCCGATTGTCAGGTTGTCCCTCAGGAAAACGCAGTCACACACTGTCAAGGAGAGACTGTGTACGATATCGATCGTGATCACATCGATATATCTAAGCCCGAGTCTGTCGATGACCAACTCTTCAGACAAATTATTTCTGCGATATTTGTACTTCTTCTTCGCCATAAATCAAGCTATGTGCGTAGTTCAAATGTTACATGGCCCCGAACCACTTCTGAAGTTACCTCTTCCTTTGACACAACAGGACCCAACCGGTGTGTGTCACCTGATAGCATCATAAATGTTTTTCTGATTATACCAACCGGACCAATTCTTCATCATCAAGAGCCTGCCAAAAGAGCAATCGAGCCGGCACAGTCTGTCACGAGCTCCCTTCAAGAATGAGCGTTCGGCGCCAAACCAGGTGACAGTGTTTGGACGGCGGGCACCACTAATGCGCAGCGGAAGTTCAACGCGAGGGTCTGGAATGGAAGAAGACGAGATGAGCAGCAAGATCCGAGTCAGATGGCGACCTTACAAGCACGCAGAAGCTTTGGAGAGCGGGAAGAAGAGTCCGAGAGCGTTTATCGACTACGAGCCGTCTGCACGGTTTTCTTATTGAACTATTACCTTACTTTAGTCCGTACGTTACATATATCCATTCCTCTATCCACTTTGTAACGGGTATCCTGAATGGAGATTGAGAGTTGCGTTCCGTGAATAGGAAAGAAGGCGTCTGTGTTGCAGTTCGCATCCAAGCCGCTGACGTCAGGTGTGTAGCGTACAGGGTGCGAGGCCGCGATGTCTTGCGATCGAGTTGCAGGCTCGAACTCGCGCGCGTTTGCTTTTGTAAATACACTCCGATCTGCAAGTATCAAATCCAAAGTCAAAGAGAAGAAAAAATATGTCCAATCCACAAGATCCATCAACAACCATCCGTGCTGGGCTACTAGTTATCGCTATCATCAAATTTCCTGGTCAATATCATCCCCCATCCGAGCACAACAACATTTCCCATCCACCCCACCGAAAATTCCCTTCTCAACTTGTATATTCTCACATCATGTCGACCCCGAGGGCGTAATTGATCCAGGTATCACGGATAGTGACACTTGGAAACCTGAAGTAGATCACGCGAGGCGGACTCAGGAGGAAAGATTTTATTTAGCCTCTTTTTGGAGCCAGCGTTCAAATTTTATTTTCACATCTGGACGTGCTTGTATATGATATGTTTCTCTGCCAGACATTGCTATTACAGCGAACTGTATTGTGTTGTTCCCGGCGACTTCCCGCAGGTTCAACTTAACTATCTGATTATGGACGGGGTGTGCAGTAGAATTTTCAAGCGGTTCTGTTTCATGAGACCTTTCAGAAAGCTTCTAGCTTGGATATTTTGAGTTTTTGAGTCCAAGTTACTGAAGGAAAAGGGAAAGGTAAAAGGTAAGGGGGACGAGCGTAGAAAATTGAGACTCACGTGACACTGCGAAATTCGGGGAAAGCTTGAACCCGGTTGGAGATTCGGCGTTTGTCCGATTCCAACTTGCCTTCTGGGTATGATGACCCAACGACTCGCAGCGAGTTTCCAGTGAGTTGGGATTGCCCGGGGTCGTTTCCACCGTGACCTGCTAAAGGTCAACTGTCAACAACCGCCAACAATGGCATATCGTGACGCTACCCGCCTTCAGGGCGAAACGTCAACCCTACTGCACCTTCTATGTTTCAATGGTAGGGGTCATGTGGATGGAGAGCTTCTATCACTCGAGGTGGTCGGCGTGATGGGCACCGGCCTTGGTGGCGCCTTGATTTCTGTTCTCATCACGGTTGCCGAAACGTTTTTCAGTGGTGAGTCCATCATTATGATACGCGTGCTCCGTGGTAGTTGACCCAATACACGTGGATAGACCCAGAGTGGGAAAGGAGATCTTCTTCGTTATAAGTTCAAGAGAGCTCCCACTTCTACTGTGCTCGTAAATTACACCACATTCGAGAATCCCAATGCCTGTCCCTCCCAATGGAGTTTACACTGCCTTCTCTTTCATTGGTTTCGTATTGTGCGCCATTCCATTCTACTGGCACCTCGAAGGCAAGTCGATTTATTCACATGATTGGGGTACCCACTTAAAGATTGTACGGCGTAGCTTGGAATACGGGCACTTGCCTGTACATGATTTGGGTCGGCCTTGGATGCCTGTTGCAAAGCATCAATGCGATCGTATGGAACAAGAATACGATCAACAGGGCTCCTGTCTACTGTGATATCTGTAAGTTATTTGATCTGTCGTCCCTCGAGAATTCACTCACTCTCCGTCACCTGACAGCAACCCGCATCCAAGTCGCGCTCAGTGTTGCAGTCCCGGCCTGTTCACTTTGCATCCACCGCCGCCTCCACAAGATTGCTACGATGAAAGCTGCTGTTTTCACATCTTCCGAGAAACGCCGGGCCGTGATATATGATTTGCTAATTGGTGTCGGCCTTCCAATTCTCCAGATCATTGCTCGTGAGTGCGGTTAGCTATTCACTGCTGAGCGACTGTTCATAAGGATGCAATCCAGAATATGTTGTTTCGCCTAATCGTTACAACATATTTGAGGATTTCGGCCCTACCATGTCTTCGGTGCTTACACCTCTGACCTTCGTCCTATACTCCGTGTGGCCCGTGGTAATAGGTATTATATCCCTGTTTTATTGTGGTATGTGTCCAGGTTTTCCCTCGACTTGGTGCCCTGTCTCACTGGTCACAGTCTCGAACAGTTACATATTCTACAAGCACGAACGTCAGTTCAGGCAGCTGATGTTGTCTACCCCTGGTCTCACTCGTAGCCGGTACATCCGTCTGATGTTGATTTCTACCACCGGGATATTTGAGACCATTCCGTTGGCAGTAGTCTACATCGCGCACGGTGCGAAGTTTGGTGTCGATCCTTGGAGAGGTTGGACCTCCACGCACAGACACTATTCCGAGGTCATCCGGGTCCCAGCTTCTATTTGGAAGAATGACCCCAATAGCGTTTTTGACCTCGAGTTGTTCCGCTGGTCGATTATCTTGTACGCATTTACCTTTTTCGCATTCTTCGGCTTTGCGAGTGAGGCGCGTAAAAATTATTATCGTATGTACGCCTCGATCGCCAGTCGTATCGGCTATTTGACCACTACGCTTCACAAATCATCGCACGCGTACGTACTTCATTCACTTTGTGCCCGTCCGAGTCATTTGCGCTCAAATCGATTTTTTTCAGTCTTTCATCAGTCCCTCACGTGAAGAGAAAGGGTGGCGTCACGGTTTCTGTGGTTACAACGAATGGAGACAAGTGCAGATCAAGTGCCTCGTTCACTGACCAATCTCTGATACAGCCCATCTCCGTCGTAAATGACCTTAAACCTGACTTCAAGGAGCAGTATACGCCTTCAAACGCCGTGACATCGTCTTCTGTGGAAAGCCTTCATCAGTCCAAGAGTGCGGCGATGCAGGGCCAGTCAGCCCTACAGGCAGGGACTATGCCATCTATCCCTCCTGCAACCGTTCCGCCTCATTTACCTTACACGACAAAATCTACGTTACGCGCATACTCCGGCTTCGATGCGGTCTGAGTTTGTTTTGTCCATTTGTAAGGTGGGCTGCGTGGCTGCGCTCGTATGGACTGCTCCAGAGCATCCCAGCGTCGATCTCTCATTCAATGTGCTGAGTCATTTCTCTCATTCCCTTAGTTTCAGTCTAGCTCTCATTACTTTCAACTATTGTCACTCGTTTCTTAGTTCTCGGACCTCTCGGACAGTTTTCGGCTTGCTCGGGCTTACTGCCTCAAACTCTTTTTCATCAGACCTATTCATATTATAGCATGACAGGACTGTGAGTGCGCAACCCATTGTATATAATTATTGAGTCACGTGCTACGTGCCACCATATCGTTCTTGTTCTTTGTTTGCTTTGAAGTTCTTGTTGGCTTTTATTCATTCTCGCTCCTCGCATCCACCAGTCCTACAAAAGGACTACAAGTAGTTGGTTGGTAGAGCCCTGGTGTATTAAAGCTGGCTCCCTCAATCTTGACAATAGACCTCTTTTGGTGCTCAGTTTCACTTCCTTGTCTTCTTCATTGTCAGCCTCTTCAGCGAGGGTGCAGGACGTTAGTGCGAGCAAACGAGCCGACGGACGCCTTGCCCCTTTGTTGAACACTGGCCCCTTCCCACCTTTTATCTCTCTCCTCTCGAACTCACTTGCGCGACCCGACCACGCCACACTTTCGGTTTCTCTCTCGTCATAAAGTAGTGCTTTATAATTGAAGCCATAACCGTTACATCGCGACATTGCATTCTCCATACAGTTCTGGCTGTACATTTCGTTCGTTTACCACTCGTGTATCTCAAGTCAAAATAGTCATTCGCTGAGCTGCTCGTCACATTCGCTATTCCCAGCCAGGACTCCCGAGTTTGAAATGCGATATAGTACCTCCATCATCCAAAAGATCTAGAGTAATTAAGAATTGCAGAAGTTGACTCGAAAGCTCAGTGCAAGCTGAAATATTGTAAAGCACACATACACCCTCGTGATCCGAGCATGCGGCTGCAGGCGGGCCCGGCCGCGCGGCGCGGCTGCTCGTCCAGATGGATCGTGGGACCGGACCTGACAACAGAAAATCCGGCCACCATTGACTTTGTTGCATCCTTTTTCTACGTATTTCGTTACACGAAGATGGTACAGAAGAGAATTGTGATGAAAAGGCCAAAGCCACGAAACTTGACTGGTCAAGGAAAGCCTCGGCCCACATGGACATCTGATGACTCAGCTCAGCTATCACCAAGTGGACAAGC
>WNFO01004540.1_pt1 | contig 11987 bp, 11 predicted proteins | sample 5400251 | NCBI WGS metagenome assembly WNFO01 (sample SAMN13153354, study PRJNA577476) | soil metagenome | isolation source: 100 cm saprolite under Madrone tree | place: USA:California | collected 2016-06-14
TTCGCGCTGCGCCTCCCCGGTCTTGAGGTGTAGCTTCACGTGGATGCGCCGGATGACGAGCACCTTGCCATCGAGCTCCACTTCACCGACGGCCTCGGCAGTCAGGCGTCCCCCCGAGGCTGGGATCCGGCGCGCCTCCAGCGCGCCTCCATACGTTCCGACCAGTCAACCCGCGGCCGCGGCGACCACGTAGTCGAGCGTTGTGGCGTGCGGCTCGAAGGTGCCCGGGATGGCGCCGTAGTGCTCCGCCACCGCCCCATGCGTGCCGAACACCACCGGCTTCTCCTCGGCAGGCAACCAGGCGTGCCGGACCGGACCCTTCACCCTCTCGAGCCGCACCACTGAACGGTAAGCCAACTCGGACACTGGAACCTCCCTTTGTGAAGTCACTGGCGAGCGGCAAGCCCCGGGCCCTGAGCGGCGCCGATGGCCGCCAGGATCTGAGCGGTGGTCGGCCGCACCTTGAACGACGGATCCGAGTGCGCCCAGCGGACGATGCCGCTGCGATCGATGAGAAAGAGAGCGGGAATGGCGATGACGTGGTGAGTCCGGCCTGAGGCTGCCTCGAGGTCCACCCCGTACTTGCTCATCATGTCGAGCTCCTTGCCCTCGACCTTGTGGACGACGTGGAACGGCTCGATGAGCGCGAGATCCCCGTCGCTCAGGATCGGAAAGGGGACGGCGTAGGTGGCTTTCGTCCTCGCCTCTTCGTCCGGCTTCTTGACGCTGAGCGCGACCGGCGTGACACCGCGCCTCTGGAATTCAACGTACGCGGAGGTCAACTCGCGGATCTGGAAGTTGCAGTAGAGGTTCGAGGTGTTTCAGGTAGCCGTATTTGTTTCGTCGGTTCTGGTGCCTGCCCTCGCGATGGCCGCCGGGTCCGGGAAAGGCACGCCGACGCCGATGGAGACCACCGCGCCCGCGGCGGACAAGATCGGGAAGCTCGCAGCCGGCACCGTTTTCCTGGTGGCGTGCATCGCATCCGAACGCCGGCTGCTTGCCGGGGGATGCTCTACGGCAACGCACCCACCGACGCGGTGACCTATTGCTTGGTCGCGGTCGTCCTGATCTCGGTCGCCGCGGTGGCGAGCTTCGTGCCTGCGCGGCGGCCCTCGAAGGTCGACCCGCTGGTGGCGTTGCGCGCCGGGTGAGCGCTCCAGCGATCCGGTCTCCACAGGCGCCGCCACGCTCGGAGAAGAGCGATCTGCGCTAACCGCCGGCCGCCCGAACCGCCACGGCTTCCAGCAATTCATCTTGCGCGCCATCCACGACAGTGGGCCGCGATCAAGCTCGATATGCGAGCGGCGCCGTCGCCACTGGCGGGCGCAGCGACACGGGGGACAGCTCCTCGCCGCGCATCAGCCAGCGGATGAGCGGAGTCGCTACCAAGGTGCTGAGGATGGCCATGATGACGAGCTTCGTGAACATGCTGCGCGGGAGCACGCCCATCTCGTAGCCGATATTGATGGCGACCAACTCCATCAGCGCCCGCGTGTTCATGCAGACGCCGAGGATCAGCGCGCTGCGGTTCGGCTCGCCGGCGATCCGCGCGCCGGCGTAGGCGCCGCCGAACTTCGTGGCGAATGCGAGCCCGCAGACCACCGCGCAGATGGCCCACTCGCGCCCGCTGTCCAGCGAACCGATGTCGGTCCGCAGACCGGTGAAGGCGAAGAACACCGGCAGGAAGAAGGTGTTGACCAGCGGCGAGACCTTGCGCTTCCACTCGGCGACGAAGTTGCGGTCGTCGTGCAGCGCCACCCCGATACAGAAGCCGCCGATGATGGCGAAGACGCCCAGGTTCGAGGTGACGGCGGCGGAGGCGAAGAGCACGACCAGGAGAAGCGCGATTCCGCCTTGGCGCAGCTCTCCGGTGCCCGCCAGGTGTCGGGCGAGAAAGCGCTTCAAGAGTGGCCGCGCTGCAAACACCACGACCGCGCCATAGAGCGCGAGCCCGGTCACCCGGCCGAGCAGCCAGCCCCACGAGAACTGGTTCTGAACGATGAGCGAGACCAGGCCCAGGAGGAGCCAACCCGCGACGTCGTCGATGGCTGCGGCGCTGATGGTCAGCGCGGCGGTTCGCGAGTGCGAGAGGCCGAGCTCCATGAAGATCCGGCCGAGGATGGGGATGGCGGTGATCGACATGGCGATGGCGAAGAATAGCTGGAAGCCGAGCTCCGGCGGCCGCGCCGCCTCGGGAAGCCGAGCGAGGAACCAGGGCGCGGCGACGAAGCCCAGCGCGAACGGCGTCACGATGCCGAGACCGCTCACCAGAATGACCGTTCTCCGAGTGTCCTTGAGCTGCGCCGAGAACTCGAACTCGAGACCCACCTGGAACATCAAGAGCACGAGGCCAATCTGCGCGATGGCCACGAAGGCCGGCGAGGTCTGGGCGTCGAACAGCCGGTGCATCGCAACGGGAAAGAAAGCGCCGAGGCAACTCGGGCCGAGCAAGAGGCCGGCGAGGATCTCGCCGGACACCTGCGTCTGCCCGCTGCGCCGCGCGAGTACGACCACCACCCGCGTCACGATCAGGATCGCGAGCAACTGGTAGAGCACGTGCAACACTAGGTGCTCGGCACTGGCTCCGACAGCGGACTGGGCGGCGTGCATCACCTTTCACTCTCGAGCTTCGGCGGCACCACGTCGCGCACCAGTTCGGAGCTCTTCCAGCTCGGCTCGGGCGTCTCGCATCCCGCGTGCGGCACGAAGGGCGACGCTTGCAGCTTCTGATAGCGGTGCACGTAACGGCTGCAGTTCGGGTACACGCGCCGCACCGTCACGCGCACGGCCAGCGGCGCCTCGGGCCAGAGCCAGGGGAAGGAAGGGGGGGAACCATCCATTCTCGAGCAGGAAGGAGGCGAACTCCTCGATGCTCACCTCGTCTGCGAGCTGCTCGTACCAGCGGTGGCGATGCGCCCGGTGATCGGCGATCGCGCTCTCGGCGTCCAGATCCGGCAGTGCCAACAGCCTCGTGAAGAGGCCATGCGAGCGCGCCCTCTGTCCCGCCCACCAGCTCTGGAGCGCCAGGCGGTCGCCCTCGGCGAGTTGCGAGCCCATGCGCTTGGCGCAGGTGATCAACAATTCCATCGTCACTGATTCAGGTCCTCCGCTTCGAAATAGCGCTCGCAGAGACGCTGCCTGCGTGCGTCCCAGACCATGTAAGTTCCCAGGACGAGTTGGACCAGGCTGCGGCCCACTTCCTCCCAGCGGTCGCGCGCCCCCAAGAAGACGAGGAGTGTCTCGCGCATCCACACCCGCGGAGCTTCGGTCCGCGCCACCAGCATGCACGGTCCGCGATTCGGCAGCGAGCGAGTGTGCGCTGCGGTGGAATGCAATTCGAATCTGCGCAGCATTTCGCGAGCAGCGGCCCGCATCGTGACGAGCGCGATCGTCTGCGCCGGGCAGGGCCGATTGGCCGCTACGCCGAACGGAATGTAGTGGGCCGGTCTAGCCGGTTGCGACTCCCAGCGAGCGGGACAGAACCTTCCGGAATCCTCGACGCCACTCTTCTGGTACTCGAGATAGTTGAAGCAAAGGACCGATCCTTTGGGCAAGGTGGTCTCTCCGACCTCGATATCGGCCGATGTAATGCGGTGAGCGACCCCGAATAGTGGATATGCCCGGAGGGATTCAGCGATGGCCAGGTCGAGGACGCGATCATCGTCGAGCGCGGCCTGAACCGTCACTTGCGCCGCCTGGTTCTGCGCCAACGCCAGAAGCAGGTGCGCCATCGCTTCCGACATCTGCACGACGGCGGTATTGAAGAAGACACCTTGTAGATACAACGCGCGCTGCTCGAGCGAGAGATGCGCCGGCAGCCTTCCAGCCAACTCTCCTTCTGCAAGTCTTTCGACCAGGTAACGTGTCAACCGATGGCGCCGCTCCATGTGGCGCAGGCTCGACATCTTGAGCGCCGTGACAACGTCGTCCGCGTTGGCGACGATCAAGTCGCGCGCGAAGCGCGGGCAGGGCTGCCCGAAGACGAGCTGATAGTACAGCTCCGCCCAAATCGGCATCATGAGATCGCGCAGGCGGATCAGCTCGACGCGTTTGGAACCGCGCTCGTCGAGCACGCGTGACGCGCATCGCGCGGCGAGGTCCTCCGCGGTCTTCTTCGCGATCGCGAGGAACCCGCGTGTGGCGGAAGCCACCTCTTGATAGCGAGGCCCGGGTTCCAGGTGCTCCTGGTGCAAGTCCGGCCCGGGCGAGAGCCAGTACCAGAACAGATCGGACAGCGCCGCGCCCCGGCTCCGCCCGTTTGCCGCGGGGTGCGAGTACACCCGCTTGAACTGGTGGGCGCCGACGAGCTTGCCCGGGATGGCGATGCCTTCTTCGCCATTGATGCCGGTGAAGATTCGCACCCGCAGGGCGACGACCGCCCGAGGGAGCCAGAGCGGAAGCGTGGCGGCCAGCGCCGCGATCACGATCAGGATGGGGACGGCCATCGCCGCCTCTCTTCAGTCGGCAGCCACAACAGATCGCGGCCGACCTCGGCGACCGAGCAGCAGCCGCACAGCGCCAACGCGCGGTCGATCTCCTGGCGAAGCAGCGCGAGCACGGCCGCGACGCCTTCCTGTCCTGCGGTTGCGAGGCCCCAGAGCGCGGGCCGTCCGATGGCGACGGCCGTCGCACCCAGCGCCAACGCTTTGATCACGTCGGTTCCGCGGCGGATCCCTCCGTCGAGCAGCAGAGGGACGGTGCCACCTACTGCGTCGACGATGCCGGGCAGGGCCTCGATGGCCGCCGGCGCTCCGTCGAGCTGCCTTCCCCCGTGGTTGGAGACGATGATGCCGTCCGCACCATGGCCCACGGCGAGCTTCGCGTCGAGCGGGTTCAGGATCCCTTTGAGGACGATCGGGAGCGAGGTGGTCTTTCTCAGCCAATCGAGGTGATCCCAGCCGAGCTCGGGGCAGACTGCGATCGGCCGCGCCTTTGTTGCGCCTCGTTCGCGCATGTTCTCGCAACACAGGCCCTCAGGCAGATCGAGAAAGCCGTTGCGCAGGTCTCGCTCGCGATGACCGAACACTGGCGAGTCCACCGTGACCACCAGCGCCTTGCACGCGGCTGCCTCGGCGCGGCGCACGATCGATTCGGTGAAGGCGAGGTCAGCTTGCAAATAGAGCTGGAACCAGATGCATCCGCCGGCCGCGGCGATCTCTTCGATCGCGACGGTCGACGCCATGCTCGCCACCATGACGACACCTGCCGTGGCCGCAGCCCGCGCCGTCGCGATTTCTCCGTCAGCATGCGCCAGGCGGTGAAACGCGGTCGGAGCAAGCAGCACCGGCATGGATGACCGGCAACCCAGGAGCGCGATGCGCGCATCACGCGTCGGCGCGCCGCGGAGCACGCGCGGCAGAAGGCCGATCCGGCGGAACGCTTCCTCGTTGGCGCCGAGGGTTCTCTCGTCGTCGGCCCCGCCAGCGAAGTAATCGTAGACGACGGGGTCGAGCCGCAGCCGGGCTTCTCGCTCGAAGTCGGCCAGGGAAACTGCGCCCAACGACACCTCGGGCTGCCACTGGCCGAGCTCACGCGCGAAGAAAGACTTCAACGGCTCGCGGTGCGTGGCCTCCCACGTCCAATCGTTCTCCAGGTTCTCGGTGACGTGGTGCGTGGCTGCGAGCTCCCCGTCGCGATAGTGGCGCACGACCGGATGCAGATAGTGGCCTTCTTCGGCGCGCGCGGTCTCATCCTGCTTGATGCGCGCGACCTCAATATCGAAGGGATCGTGCGCATCGTGATCGGGCCCGTATTCGAGCGAGATCGTGAAATGGCTCCCGCCGCGATACCGTTCCCGGGCATAGTCGAGCGGCAGCTCCTCGCAATAGCGGGCGCGCCCGCCGCCGACCGAGATGGAGTCGCACATGAAACCGAACTGCTGCCAGAGCGCCGAGCTGCGATTGACGCGCGCGAGCACAGCCTCCATCAGCGCGCCCGGCTCGGCGGGCACGACGCGGTGCGGCCACTCGACTCCTTCGTATCTCGACTCGAGCATGCGATGCAGCGCGCGCACGCCGTAGCGGAAGCCGTGGATGAAACCGCTCGTCGACTTCTTCCAGTCGCGCACCTGCATCAGGGTGCCGGCGAAGAAGAGACCGGGCACATTGACCGATTCGAACCCCGAGGTCTGATCGGGGAAGCGATCGTCGTGCACGAGCTTCGGCCGGCAGTCGGGGGCAAAGATGGAAGCGTCGAACTTGAACCCTGTGCAGACGATCACCCGGTGATAGCGAAGGTCCTTTTTCACTTCGTTCGCGCGAGTGAAGCTGAATGTGACCTTGAAAGTACCGTCCTGGTCGCGCTCGAGGCGCTCGACGAAGCCATCGAGCAACGCGTTCTGCGACTTCAATTGATAGGTATCGAGGAAGTTGTTGTTCACCGCGCGCAGGTGGCCGACGTAGTGGGTCCTCCAAGCCATCTTGATCGAGCGCGGTCCGGCGACGTGGATCACGGCCGCGGCGGCGATCAGGTTGTCCGCCGTCTCGAAAGCGGAGTTGCCCTTGCCGATGATCAGGATGCGCTGGCCCTTGAAGTCGCGCGGATCGATCGAGACGTCGCGATATTGCTCCGCCAGCTCGATACCCGGAATATCCGGGACGTACGAGGCGGATACCCCCGTCGAGACGATCAGCCGTCGCGCCTCGTGGAACAAGCCCACGTGGTCGGTCAGGCGAAAGCGCTGGTCCGCGCCGCGCTCGACGCGCACCACACGGGCGTCTGCGCGGATCGGCAGGCGATGCCGGCTGGCGAAGTCTTCCAGGTATCGAACCAGCTCATCTGCAGGAGGGAAATACCGGTCCGAGTAGCGCGTGAATCGAACATCGTCCGAGTCGCCCAGCAGCGAGTTCCAATCCATCCGGAGGTTGATCTCGGGGTCGTCGCTGCCCGTCTCGACCTTGTTGACGGAAATCAGCGTGCGATGCCGCGGGAAGCTGCGGAAGAAAGTTCCCGGCGCTGCGCCGGCCTCGAGGATCAACACGTCGCGCCCGGCGCGCGCGAGGTGATGGCCCATCTGCAAGCCGGCTGGCCCGGCGCCGATGATCAGGTAGTCGTGCACGACAGGTTCCATGTGACTCCTCGCGACTGGCCTGGCACCAGAGGTATGAGGCCTGGAAGCCCCGGGCCTCCCCCAAAAAGGGCCCGCCCTGCGGCCCTACTCCTCGTCGCCATCCAGCCCGTCGATGGGCGTGAGGGTGCCAAACAGCCCGTCGCTTTCGTTGTCGATGCCGGCACTGAAGAACAAGCTGTTCGCCGGTCCCGCGTTCGCGCCATTCCCGAACGTAAGGGACCACAGGCCGTCGATGGTCACGAGCGAGTTGTCCGGGTTCCTGAGAAAGCCGATGAACTGGTGAGTGAAACCATTGAACGCCGCCACCCAGCCGCTGCGGAAATTGCCGACCAGGATGGCATTGCTGAACTCACCGAAGTCGCGCGTGGTCCACACCACTCCCCAAGGAGCATTGAACCAGTCGCCGTGTTGCAAGTGGCCGATGTGCTTCCCCGACGGGGTAAAGAGCTCGACGAACCCGAGACCATCGCCTCCTACGGGATCGTGCCGCGCAGCATCCTGCTTTGCGTAGGTGACGAAGATCGTTCCGCCGATGTTTTGAACATTGAACGGTGAGAAGCCTCTGGGAATTGCATCGTCGTCGAAGGCATCCTCGTTCAGGTGTACGCGCTTGAATTTCGTGTCGTAGACCTCGACCTTGGCGGAGCGGAAGTTCGTTACATAGAGGAATCTCCTGCCGTCGATCTCCGCGGACGTAGCGCCTTTGTAGACGGCGCCATTCGCGGAGCCTCCGTCCGAGTTGTCCACTACCAGCGCCGCGCTCTTCCCGCTGGCCCAGCCCGAGATCGTGCCGTCCTCGGTGGCGAAGATGAAATGCGCCGCCGCCCCCGGTGCAACCAGGAAGTCCGTGGGGCTTCCGTTGAAAACCACTCCGGTTGGAGCGGACTGCGCATTCGGCGCGAATCCAGGGGGCGGAACAAGAACTGTTCCCGTCCCATTGATGGGGATGATCTGGCCAGACCCGGTATAGAGAGTCGAGGTGCCCGAGTTGTTGTTCGCCACCCACCAGGGACTGGTCGCGCTACGGGTGAGTCCCCAGGGGTTCTTCAGATTCGGGTCGGTGATCGGAGCCATCCCCGCGACGTTGGAAACGAGGTTGGTCTGTTTGTAATGCTGGGCTCTTGCCACGACGGGGAACAGGAAGAGGGAGAAGGCGAGCGCCGCCAGGCGGTTTGCGCACCGGGTTGTCGATGGCATTTGAATCCTCCGTAAGAGTGAGAACAAGACTGCGCGCTCACACGCGCAGTCCGGTTGGACTGTGAAAGAGAGCAGAGACTCACCGATCGTCGGCGTCCCGTCCGGCGGATGCGGGGATTGCGGGACTGACGGCCACCCGCGCTCCGCTCAACACCCAGGCCCGCTGGCTGGGCGAGAAGCGCGGCGCCAGCAGCCCGTCGTTGATCTCGCGCGTCACGGCGAAGCGCTCGAAAACCGTCGGCGCCAGGTAGAGGCGCGTGTTGTCGGCGAAGCCGTCGGTTGGCGTGTCGATGTCTCCCTCCGGAGCGGAAATGATGCCGTCGCCGTTTTGGTCGACGCGCGCCACCTCGGCGGCGTACGCGTCGAAGAGGCGGTGCTGGAGGTTCCTCTCCCAGGGCTCGAACGACGCGCGCCGCACGTACACGTCGAGGAAGATCTCGTTCGCCAGCCCGCTGGGGATGCCGCGCTGCCGGAATTCCCGCTGCGCATCGACGGTCCCGTCGAACTTGTCCGGATCGCGCGGCAGGTTGGGATCGTCTCCGACGCGGCGAGGATCGTTCCTCACGCCGTTGGGCCCCGAGCCCGGCACGATGGATTGCAGCTTGCCGATCTCGCCGTCGGCGAAGGTGTCGGGCGCTGCGCCCAACCGGTCCGGGAATCCGCCGGTGAAGGGCAGCTCATAGAGTGGATGAACCCAGTTGGTTCCCAGGTAATTGAATTCCCAATAAGCGTGGGCATCGGATTGCTGCAGCGCATTGAACGCGCCCATGCTCAGGTAGATCGGGACCACGTTGGTCTGCGCGTCGGGGAAGTGATCGGATGCGCTGGGGAAACGCGGCTTCCTTCCGTCGACCGTGAAGGTGTGTCCCGGGACGTTGTTGCCGGCGCCCATCCTGGCGAGGAGCGCGGCATCGCGGGGCAGGATGGCGCCGAAGTGGGCGTGCCCGTCGGGACGCGCGACGGGGTCGATCGCCGGCACGGTGACGTCGTGAATCATCCAGCCTTCGTACCAGCCGCTCTCGTTGTTGATGACGAACAGGCCGGAGATGTCGGTGAAGACGTCGATGAAGGCGCGGGGGTCGGTGGGATCGGTCGGCAGGCCGGGCTTCGGCTCGAGCACGACGCGGACCGCCCCCACCGCCGGCAAGCCGCAGTTGCCGCCGGTGACTGTCAGCTGAGCGGCATCATTCACGCCCGGAATGCGGCTGGTGAAGACGTTGGGCTCGAAACCGGTCGAGTCGAGGAGGTAGTACTGGAAGAGCTGGCTGGCGAGATCGGCCTCGGCGCGGGCCTGCACGGGCAGGACGCTGTGCGGCCGCTCGGCCATGCGCACAAGCTGATCGCGTAGCGGCGCGGGCAGCGGCGCGACGTCGCCACGCGCGCCAACCGCCGCAGCGTCAGCGACTGCGTCGGGATTCGGATGGCAAGGCGCGGGAGGCTGCTCGGCCCGCGCCATGGTCGTCGCCATCAGCGGCAGGAGCAGCACCGCCCGGAGGATGAAGGAATTCCTAAGCCTCGATTCAATCATTTTCGTTCTCCTTGGGGGAAACCGAGCTGGACACGACGAATTGGGCGACCTTCTGGCCCAGGCGATGGCCGGCGCTGAGGTCGAACCGGAAATGCTGGCCGGCGAAGATGCGGCTCAGCGTCGCCTCGCGGGCTGCGGCGGCGAACGACTCGAAGGAGCGCTGCGTGCCGGGCAGAACCTCGGATGTGACGCTGAAGGCAAAATCGTCCTCCTCGAGAAAGCCCTCGAGCACGGCCGCGGCGGCAGCGCTGATGACGGCGTGCGCGCCCGGATAGGAGGGATCGGGCGCGGTCCTGCCCGCCTGCGGGAGCCAGTTCGGGTCCGCGGCCGTCTCGGGGTTGCCGTCGGTATCCGCGGCACGAATGGCGGTCACCGGCCGCCAGAAGGCATAGGTGTACTTCGCGTCGTAGAAGGCGATGACCGAGTCCGCGATCGCGACATCGAGGAGCGCGAACAGGCGCGCCGTTTCCGCCGTGGTCAGGCGACGGTTCAATGCCGCCGTCTGGGCGATCTCGTTCCAGTAGTTCTGGATGGCGCCGTTCCAGAATCGGCCGGTCAGCGCCTGGTCCGCGGACGCGGTGGAGCCGCTTGCGGTGCCGAGGGACTTGATCTCGTTGAGGGCGTCGGCGTAGGCGTCGCTCTCCAGCGCGGGAGGCGGGCCGGGCCGAAACTGGCTCGCGCGCTCCAGGGCGAACGGCTTCACGTGCGGCCAGCTCGTGAACTGCGGCTGGGAGGGGAAGTTCGGCGGAGTCGACTGATATGCGCCGGGGAGCGTTCCGAAGGTAAACTTGAGCGGCGGCGCCGCGGAGCCGTCGTCGGCACGCGCGGCGAGGACGCGGCCGGCGAAGTCCTGCCCGATGCGGACGCCCTCGGTCTTCGGCGCGCCGTCCGGAACTTGCGCCAGCGATTGCTGGAGCTGGGTGTCGAGCTGCGCCGCGAACGATGGGTACAGCGCGACGAGGAGGTCGTGAGCCGCCGCTGCAGCCGCGGCCTCCTGCGAGGCTTCCTGCGAAGACGCGCGAATCAGGCGCGGCGTCCGGTCGATGGAATCGACCGCGCCGCGGATCGCCAGATGGAGCATGGCGAAGCTGCGCGTCGGGTGGATGGTCGCTGGCTGGGCGCCGGGCGTACGGACCATGCGAAGGAGCGCCCGGTTCCACTCCACCACGGGGTTGGCCGGCTCCTGCGTCTCCGCAGTGGAGACCGCCGGACGTCCCTGCGCCAAGGGCGCTCTGGCGGGAGGATTGCTGCACGCGGCAGCGAGAGCTGCAAACTGAATCGCGATCAGCGGCGTTCGATTCATCGGGTACCTCGAGAGAGGGGTGGAGTCGAAGCGGAAGTCTGCAAATGCTGATCAGGGAGGCCCGCCAGCCGGAGGAGCCTGCGTTCGCGCCCAGTCCTCCGAGGAGCGGCCGGACGCGTCGCGGCGTGCGAGCGATGCGCCCGCTGCGGTCAGGAGATCGGCCACTTCGGAGCGCCCGAAGAGCCGGGCGAACATCAGCGCAGTCTGGCCGACTCGGTTGGCCTGGTCGACGGCGCAGGGCTGCGCGAGAAGCAGCTCGACCACGCGCTTCTGTCCCTGGAACGCCGCGCCCATGAGGGCCGAGTTGCCGCGACCGTCGCCGGCACAGGCGTCGGCGCCCAGCCGCAGCAGCGTGCGCACCGCCTCGGCGTGACCGTGATACGCGGCGAGGATGAGGGCAGTGAAGCCGCGGGAATCGCGCGTCTCCACCGAGACGCCTGCGCCCACCAGGCCCTCGATCGCCGCCGCCTCTCCTTCGCGAGCGGCGGCGAGCAGGTAACGCTCAGCGTCCGCCCGGGGGACTTCTCGTCTCGAGAGGGCCGGCAGTGCTGCGAAGAGCGCTCCACCAAGGAGCAGCGGGAACGCCAGCAAGGCCACCGTTGCGCGCGACGTCATGGTCAGCGTACCGCGAGCCGCGCAGCGTCCGCGCTCACGCCTACCGCTTCGGCGAGCCGGCCGCCGTAGTCCTCGTCGGCCTGCAGCATGAAGCCGACGATCCGCGCCTTCACGGCCGCATTCTTCACCTGCCCGAGATCGCCGGCCAGGTTCTGCACCAGCCGCGCGCGCGCCGGCGCATCGAGCCCCCGATAAAATGCGCCTGCCTGCGAGAAGTCGTCGGTCTTTTCGATGCGCGCCTGCTGCGTGGTGCCGGAGAGCGGCGCGCGCGAATA
>WNFO01004545.1_pt1 | contig 11983 bp, 8 predicted proteins | sample 5400251 | NCBI WGS metagenome assembly WNFO01 (sample SAMN13153354, study PRJNA577476) | soil metagenome | isolation source: 100 cm saprolite under Madrone tree | place: USA:California | collected 2016-06-14
TGGCTGAGGCGAGCGAGCCGTTGACGAGCAACGTGCCGCCGTTGACGTTGACGTCGCCGCCAAAGGTCGCCGCGCCGGTCAGCGTCCACACCGAACTGCCGATCTTGTTGAAGCTGCCGAAATTGCGGTATTGCGCGCTGTCGCCAAGCGCGGAAATGTCTAACGTGTCGGCTCCGCTGCCGCCGAGCTGGAAAATGTTGCCGCCTGCGGTCGACTGCACCAGCCCGTTGATCGCCGAGCCCGGCGCCAGCGTCAGCGTGTTGCCGCCTCCAAAAAACTGGATCGCCGCAATGCCGCCCGAGATCGTGCCGGCGTTGGTGATGTCAGCAAAATTTGCACCGATCCGAATGCCGTAAAGTCCGCCGGTGATCGTGCCGTAGTTCAGAACCGTTGCGGTAGCGAAGAGCAGGCCATCGCGGCTAGCTGTTCCGGTCACCGACGCCCCGGCGGCCACGGTGATGGCATTGCCGGTGTCGGTCGACGTGCCGTATCCAGCTGCGCTGTTCTGATCGATCGTGGCGCCGCTGCAGGTCACGGTCGCGTTGTCGACCGGCGACGAAGGCGTGCAGACCGCTAGCGCGGCGTCGCCAGCCAGCAGCACGATGGCGAAAGCCAGCGCCAAGGATCGCGCGGCGCCAACGGCAAGCCTTTGATCAAGGCGGAAACCCGCACACGCGCTCATCGGACGTACCCGCCACCCCGACACTCTCAACGTCACACCCCCGCGCGACTGCCGCCGGAAACATCGACCCAAAGCCGACATATATTGCGCAGGATTTCCGGAGGGGCACAATTGACGTTGGCGGCGGAAGCCGGTTCCAGGACGATCCCCTGCAACTGTACCTCGCGGGCAACAACCTTCGCCGACGCCACCTCCGGACGGCCTGCCCGCCAGCATGGGAGCAGCGGCCGGTCAGCCCAAAAAGCCACCAGCACAGCGAGCGGTGACGGCTTTCGGCCTGCTCTCAGAAGGTCATCCGGCCGGTCAGCGCCGGGTAACAAGACCGCAGGCGCACCAGCGTGGGGAGTCGCGTTACTCCCGATCGCAATTTGGTTCTGTCAGGCCTCGGCGGCGGGTGCCGCAACGTCCTCGAGCGCATGCCGAAGCTCCCGGGCCGATTTCAGGGCGCGCCGGATGTTGTGGTCCTCGGAACTGCTGTCGAACGTAATGAGCTTAAAACAGTGCGGGCATTGCTTTTGAAAGCCGTTGCGAACCCTCTGCGCCCGTTCTCGAAACATCATCGAGCACTTGCTGCACTTTATCTTGACCTTGTCGTCGATCATGGGTGCGCCCAACGTTCGGGTTCGTGGTTTACTTCAGCGAGTTGTTGATGTTGGTGACCTCGCCCGCGCACATCAGGGAAAGCAGGCCGCGGCCGTAACTGGAATTGTGAAAGTTTTGAAGCCCACATTCATCGAATAACTGATCGACGCGCTCACGGAACTGCCGCAGGCGGCAGCCGCGTAGGTAAAGGTGGGTGAAACGTTCGGGCCGAAATAATGGCTTTGCGCATAGGCAACGGTCGTCGCCGAATCCGAGCATATGTTGGTTTTGACGGAAGCGCAGCGCGCGCTTTCCTGCACCGCATAGTGCAGGCTCCCAACGAGAAAGAGAGCAATGCACAGCGCGAGCGTGCCGACAGTCACGGCGATAAACACCGGCGCAATAATTGCGAATTCCACCGCCGTGGTGCCTTGCTGGTCGAGGCGCAGGGAATTCAAACGATTTCGCACGTTCAACCCAATCTCATGAGCGATGTTCCGCTGATCGGTGTCGGAAAAGTGCCGCTGACACTCACACCGGGAAATAGCGGAGTATAGGTGTATGTCGTTTGAACCTGAATGTAGTAGCCGGGTTGCAAGCTTGGCGTGCCGGCCACCGTGCAATCGGCAGGTTTGGAGGAAATGTTGCTGACGTATTGCAGCGCGTTTGACGAATTGACGCAGTAGTAGCCCACCGAGGGCGAGCCGGACACCAAAGCAACGCTCGTACCGAGGGAGGTGCTTCCCAGAGCGTTCTGAACAGCGGTCACCGATGCCGCCAGGGTGGAACAATCCGTTGTCGGCGGCAGCACGGTCAAGTCGCACGTCTTCCACGCTGCCTGGGCTGCGACCTCCGTTGCATTCTCCACCTGCATCCGCTGGTAAAGGTAGATCGTGACGTCCACGACGTTTGCGAGCGCGAACGCCAGCAAGATCGAGAAGATGCCGAACTCGATCGCTGCCACACCCCTTTGGTCGGCCGACATCGCCTTGATTCTACCGGCGAGTTTGAGCGCCCGCTTGGCCGGTGTCAGGCGTACCAACTGTGCTGCTTGCTGTTGCGTCATAGGACGAGCTTTGGCCTCCCCGGAAGGGTGGTGCTCGGCATCGTCAGTCCGGCCGGAAGACATTGGCCATTCGGCGTGATCATCCCGGTTCCGTTCACAGTGATGTCCTTGACCACTATCGCAAAACAGGAAAGCCCGTAGCCCGCCTTATTTACGGCGCCGCTAAGGGTGACGCTTGCATTCGGCAGATAGACCAGGCCGGTGATGGCCCACGCCGGCGAGTTACCGGCTGCCCCAATGTCGACCCCGGTGGTCAATGCTGGATCCTGGTAGATGGCGACGCCCTTCCAGGGGTTGTTAGCAGGACCATCAGGAGGAGCAGGCGGCGCTGCAATATCGATCTTGCTGTTCCCACTATTTGTACTATCGGTGGGTGCGTGGATACACGAACCGCAATTAGTGTTAGTGCCGGAAAAAACCACCGTAACTGCCGACCCGTCAGCAGTTGTGATCGAGTGACCATGGGTGTCCAGCTGGCCGTTTTCAATGACGAGAACCGCGCTTCCTTTCAATGGATCAACCGGAGCATCGATGGTAACGTCTCCTGTTAGCTGAAGGTCACCGCAGACCTTGTTATTGCCCGACGACAACGATTTTAGTCCTTGCCATTGATTGCTAAGGGGTAGCGCGGGATCGTTCTTGTGGGTCGGCAGTTGCGGCGGATTAGAGCCGCACGAGTTTGCCGGAATGTTACTCGCCAACCCGGCGTAAGGATCGGTGATCGGCTTTACATTGGAATACTTATTGATACCGCAACCGTTGTTCGTGTTAGCCGCGGCGCCGATCGGCGCTCCCAAATCGCCGCCGTTGCACGTCGATCCTGTGTCCGACATGGTGTTGCACGCCATTGCCGATTTTGGCGCGCCATTCGAACGGACGCCTTTAGGACCGAGCGATAACACACAAAAATCCGTTGGGGTGGACGGATGGTTGGCAATCGCCGTAGAGCTCAATTGCTTTGCCGCAGCGCCATTCAAGGTCGTATCGCCGCCGTAACCGACAACCTGAGACACCAACAGCGGCACAGCACCTGAAATTGTCACGCCATAACAGGTGTTGCCGCCGCCGGGACACGTTGCGGTATTGGATGCGGTGACAGTGATACTGTTGGCGCCGTCGACAAAGCCATACTGCGCCGCCACCGCCTTGGCTTCGACGTCGTAGTTGGCCCCGCCGTTGGTCGCGGCCGCAAGGGCCGCGGCATCCGCGGCATTTTGCATGCCGCGTCCACTCATGTACCAGCTCGAAACCTCGAAACCGATGCCCAAGGCCCCGACCAGCGGAATGATCAGGAAGCCCATCATCACGCTCACCGTGCCGCGTTGATCTTCGCGCAGGCGGTGTAGATACTTTGAAAGCACCATCTTGCTGCCCCCGATGTTGTAGTCGATCATTTACATCGGAGTTCTCACGAGCAGCTTAAGCCGTTGCGTTCAGATTAGCTAAAATGCGCACCATCCCGGGTAGCGCGCGCGATCAAGCTGAAGACTGGCGCAGGTCTTGCGGCGGTTCTATTCCCGACAGGCTGGCGCAGTCGCCTTCGATCACGGCGCACTGGCCATCGCGCCAGAACTCCTCACTCCTCGAACACGGCGCGGCAGGGCGCGCTCAGGCCAGCCTTTTGCCGCCGCAGGCAGGCGGTGATGGCGCGGACGTTCGGGATTTCGCCGGGACAAAGACGATAGACGTCGGGCGTGCAGGCTCTCCGCTGCTCCGGCGTCCCGGGTGCGGCCAGCGCGGAACCGGCTGTGACCAGGGTGAGCGCCAAGGCCAGATTGGCGCGGCTCGCCAAGGCCCAACGTCTGTTGAATCTTGCCGTCATGACAACATCCTCCGGGATTCTGTTGGCGCCTGCGCGGCGCGATCGTCATGCGGGCAAATACGCAAGGATTTTTTGCCGGATGTGATTTTTCTCACACTTGGGTGCGGCCGAAGCCATCTAGTTTTTGCGTGGGGCTCAACACGTCAGTAACCACGTCAGCCGCGATTGGCCGGATCGATACAGTTTGAGCGATCTGTTCAATTTGAAGACAAAAGACCTTTGAGACCCTGCGCTCTCGAATCAGGAGAGCGCGATGAGCGAAGTTGAATTCGACCGACTGCTGGAGGCCGTGAGAATGGCGATCGAGCCCGCGCCGCGAGAGGACTTCCTGGCCCGTCTGCCGGCATTCGACGCGCCGCGCAAGGCCGCGAACGACAACGAGCTGCCCTGGCCCCTCATCCCGTTCCCTGAAGGCTGGTACGGCGCCTGCTGATCGTAAGCACAGAACTTCTCCGCGCCCGTCTTGTTGGAATTTGGTGCGCGCGGAGTGGGTCCTACGGCGCCGCACGTGCTCCGGCCCACGCCTTTAGGGGTCCCAGATCGGACGGAACCGGTCCAGTAACAGATCGGTATAACCTATTGATTGGTTTGATTGGAGGCCACGACCAGAATTGAACTGGTGTACACGGTTTTGCAGACCGTTGCGTAACCACTCCGCCACGTGGCCCCATGGGCCGAACTCATATACGCCCGATCCGGGATAGGCAACCGAGCCTGTTTTCCTTTGTTTGACCCGCGAAACCGCTGTCCGCTTCGCTGGAAAACGCTACGTCAGCCCCGTTTGCGGCGGCGGTAATCCCGCTTCGGCCTCGGTTTGGGCGCGAACTCCGGCTCTGCGCTTTGTGCTTCGCGATACCTGGCCAGCATCCGCTCGAAACTGGCGTGCAGCGTCGCCGCGATATCCGGCCGCTTCTCCAGGCTCGAAAGCAGCATCGCCGCAGCCTCGATGGTGGACAGCCCGTCGCGGCGCGGCTCGCGGCGCAGCTCTCCATAGCGCGACGGACGCGACGGACCCAGGATGACGCGCTGGCACTTGAGCATCCACGCATTGCGCCACCACAGCGCCTTGGCCTGACTCCAGGTGCCATCGAGCAGCACGATGCCTTCAATGTCTTTCAGGATGGCGCGCTGATTGTCCTCGATGTCGCCCTTGCGATTGATGGCGACGACATCGCTTTTCGTGTCGAGGTCGGCAGCCTTCGCGGAGCCGAGATAGAGCACCGCCCAGCGCGAGGGGTCGGCGACCGGCCGTCCCAGCGCCCTCGAGAGGCTCGGCCATGACAATCCAATCCTCACCACCGCGTTCCTGAAATGCAACGCGGTTAGCCGCGCGGTGCCAAGCGCCCTGTCCTGCTCCTGCGGATGTTGCAGGATCAAGAGCGAAACCCGGTTGTCAATCGGCGTAATGCTGTCGCAAATGCACAGCGGCAGCGGCTTCAGGCAGCGCGGGCAGTCCGGCGTCACCTCCGCAGCGGCGGCGCCGGCATCAGGCTCGGATTGTTTTGACATGCGCCCGCTATACGCCCCGCGACGGCACGCTTCAACAACGCAAGACCAATCCTTGAGCTATTCTGCCGGCATCCCAACCGCCGCGGGATCGGATCGTCGCCGCCCCAGCCGGTCGATCAAGAGATAGATCACGGGCGTCGTGTACAGCGTCAGAATCTGAGAGACGAGCAGCCCGCCGATGATGGTGATGCCGAGCGGTCTGCGCAGCTCGGTGCCGGGGCCCGTCGCCAGAACCAGCGGAATCCCTGCGAATAGCGCCGCCATGCTCGTCATCAGAATCGGCCGGAACCGGACGCGGCACGCTTCGAAGATTGCTTCGGCCGACGACAATCCGCGGTTGCGTTCCGCATCCAGCGCGAAATCCACCATCATGATCCCGTTCTTCTTGACGATGCCAATCAGCAAGATGATTCCGACGAACGCAATCACGGTCAGCGGCGTATTGGTCACCTGCAGCGCCAGCAGTGCGCCGAGCCCGGCCGACGGCAGGGTCGAGATGATGGTCAAGGGATGGACGAGGCTTTCGTAGAGCACGCCGAGCACGATATAGACCGCCACAAGTGCACCGAGGATCAATAGCGGCTGCCGCCCGCTGGTCCTGTTGAAATCGCCGGCGTTGCCATCGAAACTGCCGCGAATGCCGTCGGGCATATGCAGTTCCTCCACCGCGCGCTGGATATTCGACGTCGCAAGCTGGAGCGGCACGTCGGGCAGGAGATTGAACGAAACCGTGGTCGACGGAAACGACTGCGAGTGAAACACGGCAAGCGGCGATAGCCCGCGCGTGTACTGAACAACGGTGGATAGCGGGACCTGCGCGCCGTTGGCGCCGGCGACGAAGATATGCTCGAGGTTGGATGGATCGTTCTGGAATTTCGGATCGATCTCCAGCACCACCATGTACTGATTGCGCTGGGTATAGATGAACGAGATCTGCCTCTGCGAAAACGCGTTGTTGAGCGCGTTGTCGATGTCCTGGACCCGAACGCCGAGGCTCGATGCCTTTTGCCTGTCGATCTTGAGCGTCAGCTGCAGCCCGCCGGGATCGCGGTCGCTGGAAACGTCGGTGATGCCTTCGACCGTTTCCATGCGCTTGCTGACAATCGGTGCCCATTTCTGCAACAGATCCAGATCGGTGCTCGACAGCGTATATTGATAATCGGAATCGCTCTGACGCCCGCCGGTGCGGATATCCTGCGCGGCGAACATGAAGAGCCGGATTCCCGGAACCATCCCCAGGTTTTTGCGCAAGCGATCGATGACCAGTGCCGTGGTCAATCCGGCCCGCTCTTCAGGCGGCTTGAGGCTGATGAACATCGAGCCGCGATTGGAGCCAGCGCCGCCGGGGCCACCGCCCCCACCAACCACCGAGCCGATCCCGGCCACGGCCGGATCGGCCATCACAATATCCGCGAGCTGCTGCTGAAGTTTCAGCATTGACTGGAACGAGATATCGGCGGACGCCCGGGTCGCACCGATCACGAAACCGCTGTCATCGGTCGGAAAGTATCCCTTCGGGATTTTGATATAGAGTGTCACCGTCAGCGCGATGGTCGCGAAGAACACGATCAAGGTCAGAAACGGAAAACCCAGCACCACGCGCAGCGTGCGCGCATAAAGCGATACGATACGCGACAACGAACCTTCGACGATGCGGTCGAGCCAGGTCGCATTGTCTGAGGTGGCCGCCTTTATGTAATGGGCGCAAATCATCGGCGTGATCGTGAGCGACACCACCGTGGAAACCACGATGGCAAAGGTCAGGGTCAGCGAAAATTCCCGCAGCAGCCGTCCGACGATGCCGTCCATCAAAATCAGGGGAGTGAAAGCCGCGACCAGCGACAGGCTGATCGACAATACCGTGAAACCGATTTGCCGGGCGCCTTCGAGCGCCGCCTGATAGGGCCGCATCCCGTGCTCGAGATTGCGGTACATGTTCTCGATCATGACAATGGCATCGTCGACAACGAAGCCGACCGAAATCGCCAGCGCCATCAGCGAAAGATTGTCGATCGAGAAACCGGCGAGCCACATGCCGCCGCAGGTCCCGGCCAGGGCCAGCGGCACCGAGACGCCTGCCGCGATGGTCGGCGTGGTCCGGCGCAGAAATGCGAACACCACCAGCATGACGAGGAACGCGGTCGCCAGCAGCGTCCACTGCATATCCCGGACGCTGGCACGGATAGTTCCGGTACGATCGACGAGGGTGGAGATTTCGACGGCGCCGGGAATCCACTGCCGCAGTTCCGGTATCAACGCCTTGACGCGATCGACGGTGTCGATGACGTTGGCATCGCCCTGCTTGGTAATCTGGATCAAGACCGCCGGCTGCTTGTTGAACCAGGCGATCGACCGGCTGTTGCGGACGGAATCCTCTACGTCCGCAACATCCGAGAGCCGGACGAAGCTGCCGTTCGCGCTTTTGATCAAAATATTGCGGAATTCGGCGGCCGTGCGCATCTGCCGGTTGACCGACAAGGTTTCGCTCTGGCGGCCGCCATTGAAGATGCCCACCGGGCCCAGCGGATTGGCATTGACGATCGCGAGCCTGACGTCATCGGTGGCAATTCCGGCATTGGAGAGCGCGACCGGGTTGAGCGCAATCCGGACCGCAGGCTGGTCGGCGCCGCTGACGGTGACTTCGCCGACGCCAGGGACCTGTGAGATGCGCTGTGCGATCACCGTATCCGCCACGTCATAGATCGCGCTTGGCGTTATCGTCTTCGACGTCAGCGCCAGCACAAAAACCGGCGCCGCCGCGGGATTGGCTTTGCGGAAGCGGGGCAGGCTCGGCAAGTCGCTCGGCAGATCGGCGAGCGAGGCGTTGATCGCGGCCTGCACGTCACGCGCGGCCCGATCAATGTTGCGGCCGATGGAAAATTGCAACTGAATGCTGGTGGTGCCCAGCGAGCTTGTGGATGTGACCTGTTCGAGGCCCGCGATCTCGCCAAGCTTGCGTTCCAGGGGCGCGGCAACGGTCGCGGCCATCACCGACGGGTCGGCGCCCGGCCGCGTCGCGAACACGCGGATCATCGGAAAGTCGACATTGGGAACGGCGGCCACGGGCAAAAATTGGTAGGCGACCCCGCCGACCAGAAAGAGCCCGATCGCCAACAGGGTGGTACCGACCGGACGGCGGATGAAGGGCTCCGAGATCGATGCCATTACTGCATCCCCTCGGTGGCTCCCGCGACCGGCGGTGACGCCAGTTCAGGTCCGACCGGCGGCACCGCTTTCTCAAGGCGGCGATTCAAGCGGTCGAGCGCAAGGTAGATCACCGGCGTCGTATAGAGCGTCAGCAACTGGCTGAGCAGCAACCCGCCGATGATCGAAATCCCCAGTGGAAACCGCAACTCGGCGCCGGTGCCGCTTTCAATCGCCAACGGCAGCGCGCCGAACAAGGCCGCCAGCGTCGTCATCATGATCGGACGGAAACGCAACAGACAGGCCTGCACGATCGCATCATATGCCGACATGCCCTGGTGCCGCTCGGCTTCGAGCGCGAAGTCGATCATCATGATGGCGTTCTTCTTGACGATGCCCATCAAGAGAATGATGCCGATCAGGCCGATCACCGACAGATCCTGCCCGAACAGCATCAGCGCCAGAATGGCGCCGACGCCGGCCGACGGCAGCGTCGACAGGATGGTGATGGGATGAATGTAACTTTCGTAGAGCACGCCGAGCACGATGTAGATGGTGACGATCGCGGCCAGGATCAGCCACGGTTGTCCGGCGAGCGACCTTGAGAACTCGGCCGCATCGCCGGCATAGATGCCGACGATATTGCTGGGCATGCGGATGCGCGTTTCGATTGCCTTGACGGCATCGACGGCGTCGCCGAGCGCAGCACCAGGCGCGAGATTGAAGCTGAGCGAGACGGCTGGAAACTGCGCTTGATGCGAAATCGCCAGTGGCGCGGTGGTCCGCGTCAAGGTCGCGACCGCCGAAATCGGCACCTGCCCGGCCGGGCCTCCGAGTATGGCGCTGGCTGCGCCGGGAACGTAGAGCTTCGAGAGCACCGACGGATCCCGCTGGTACATCGGCAGCGCCTCCAGCACCACCCGATACTGGTTGGCCTGTCCATAAATGGTGGAAATCTGTCGCTGCGCGAATGCATCATTCAGCGTGTCGGTTACAACCTGGAGGCTGACGCCGAGCTGGCCGGCGCGCTGGCGGTTGATGTCGAGCGCCGCGCGCAATCCGCCCTCCTGGGCTTCCGAAGACACGTCGCGGAACAAGGGATCGCGGCGCAGTTCGGCGATCAGATTGTTGGCCCACAGCGCGACCTGCGCGGCATCGGTGCCGGTCAGCGTGTACTGATACTGCGAGCGGCTGGACTGGGTCGAGATCTGCACGTCCTGGACCGGCTGAAAATAAATCGTCAGGCCCGGGATCGACGCGGTCAGCTGCTTCAGGCGCGCCACCACGACCGAGACGTCGTCGCGCCGTTCGCCGCGCGGCTTCAGCGTCATCACCAGCCGGCCGACATTGGTCGTCGGGTTGACCGAACCTCCCCCGATCACCGAGACAACGCCGATCACATCCGGATCCGCCTTGATCGCGCCGGCGGCCTTGCTCTGCCGGCTTTGCATTTCCGCAAAGGACACATCGGGTCCGGCCTGGGTCACCGCGGTGATCGACGCGGTGTCCTGCAGGGGCAGGAAGCCCTTCGGCGCCACCACATACATGACCAGCGTAGCCGCGATCGTCGCGAAGGTGACCAGCAGCGTCGCGCGCTGGCGCTGCAGCACCCAAAGCAGCGAGCGATGATAGAAATTGACCATGCGGTCGATGCCGCGGCTGATCGCGGCAAGGCCGGGTATCCTGACTTCCTCGCCGGCATATTTCAGCAGCCGCGAGCACATCATCGGCGTCAGCGTCAGCGATATGATCGCCGATGTCACCACCGCGATCGTCAAGGTCAGCGCGAGCTCGCGGAACATGCGCCCCACCAATCCCGACATGAACAGCAGCGGGATGAAGACGGCGATCAACGACACCGTCAGCGAAATCACGGTAAAGCCGATTTCCTTGGCGCCCCGCAGCGACGCCTGCATCGCGCTTTCGCCGTTCTCCATGTGGCGAACGATGTTTTCGATCATCACGATGGCGTCGTCGACCACGAAGCCGGTGCCGATCGTCAAGGCCATCAGCGACAGATTGTCGAGGCTGAAGCCTGAAAAATACATGATGCCGAAGCTCGTGATCAGCGACAGCGGCAGCGCTACGCCCGCAATCAGCGTGGCCCGCAACGAGCGCAGGAACAGCAGCACCACGAGCGTGACCAGCACCACGCTCAGGATCAGGGTAAACTGCACGTCACGCACGGAGGCCCGAATGGTCACGGTACGGTCGCTGACCACGGTCAGCTTCACACCGGCCGGAATCGTGCGCTGCAGTTTCGGAATTTCCTCGCGTATCTGGCGGACGACTTCGATGACATTGGCGCCGGGTTGCCGCTGGATATCGATGATGACCGCCGGCGTGCCCTGGTACCAGCCGCCGGTGCGATCGTTCTCCAGGCCGTCGACGATCTGGGCGATGTCGCCGATGGTAACGGGCGCGCCGTTGCGATAGGCGATGATGATCGGCTTGTAAGCCTCCGCCGCCGCGATCTGGTCGTTGGCGGCAATGGTGTAGGCCTGTTGCGCGCCGTCCAGGGATCCCTTCGGCCCGGAGACGTTGGCGCCCGCGATCGCGTTGCGCAAGTCCTCCATTGAAATGCCATAGGCCGCGAGCCGCGCCAGATCGGCCTGAACCCGCACCGCCGGCTTCAACCCGCCCAGCACCGCGACGCGTCCGACACCGGTAAGCTGGCTGAGGCGCTGCGCGAGGATGGTGTCGGCAAGATCGCTCATGGCGCGGAGCGAAATCGTGTCCGACGTCAGCGCCAGCGTCAAAACCGGCGCATCCGCGGGGTTCACCTTGGCATAGGTCGGCGGATACGGAAGATTCCTCGGCAGCACTCCCGCCGCGGCGTTGATCGCAGCCTGCACGTCCTGGGTGGCGCCGTCGATGTCGCGGTTGAGGTCGAACTGCAGCGATATCTGGCTGACGCCGAACGAACTCGTCGAGGTCATCGACGACAGCGACGGAATCTGCCCGAGCTGACGCTCGAGCGGCGCGGTGATCAGCGAGGCGATCACGTCGGGACTGCCGCCCGGCAGTTGGGTCGTCACCTGCACCGTCGGGAAATCGACTTGCGGCAGCGCCGATACCGGCAACGCCCAATAGCCGAGCGCACCGCCGATGAACAGCGCGATCCCCAACAGCGAGGTGGCAATCGGACGGCGAATGAACGGTTCAGAGACGCTCATGG
>WNFO01006382.1_pt1 | contig 11983 bp, 9 predicted proteins | sample 5400251 | NCBI WGS metagenome assembly WNFO01 (sample SAMN13153354, study PRJNA577476) | soil metagenome | isolation source: 100 cm saprolite under Madrone tree | place: USA:California | collected 2016-06-14
CGGGCACGCGCTCCACGTTGTGCGCGTCCCTCGACCTGCCCTCTTCCCCTCGGCGGGGAGCGCGACGCCCTCGAGGCGCGACACGAGAAGGATGAGCAGCCGGTTCAGCAGGAGCTGACGCGCTGCCGCGCGCGGATCGAGGATTTGACGGCGGCCGAGCAAGGAGGTCCGCTGAAGGAGCCGGTGAAAGGCGAATTGGGTGCGCATGTCAGCATGGACTATATCGGTTCGGTCTGGAGGCCCTGCTGCCGCTCCTGCTCGGAGTAGTTGCGTCGTGTCTCGCCTTCACATCTCCTTGAGAAACTCGTGGACGAACTGGACCACCATCGAGCCCTCGCCCACCGCCGAGGCGACGCGCTTGACCGAGCCGGACCGCACATCGCCGGCAGCGAACACTCCAGGGCGGCTGGTCTCCAGCAAGAACGGGTGCCGCCGGCTGGTCCAATGGGGAGACTGCGCCACATCTGCCCCGGTCCGGATGAATCCCCGGGCGTCCCTTTCGATCTCTGGGGGTAGCCAGTCGGTCCGCGGCACCGCCCCGATGAAGCTGAACACCGCGGGGGTTTCCACTGTGCGATCTTGCCCGGTCCTTTGGTTGACGATCTCGACAGAGCCGAGGTGGCCATCGCCGCTCATCCGCCGGATCGTGGTGTTGGTGAGGAGCTCGATGTTGGACGTCTGCTCGATCCGATGGACCAGATAGCTGGACATGTTCTTGTACAGATCATCGCCGCGGATCAGGAGCAGCACCTTGCTGGCATGCTGGGCAAGAAAGGCCGCGGCCTGGCCGGCGGAGTTGCCGCCGCCCACCAGCACCACTTGCGCCCCTCGGCACATCTTGCCCTCGGCGAGGGTCGCCGCGTAGTAGACACCCTTCCCCTCGAACAGCTCGCACCCCTCTACGTCCAGCCGGCGATAGTCGGCTCCAGTGGCAATCAGCAGGCACTTCGTGGTTACGGTCTCACCGGCCTCCAGTCGCGTGACGGCGTAGGCCTTCTCCCAGCCCAGGTGCACGGCCTGAGTGGGGACCGACAGGCGGGCACCGAACTTGTTGGCCTGGAGGATAGCGCGCTCCGCCAGCTCGGCGCCCGTCACGCCGGTGGGAAAGCCGAGATAGTTCTCGATCCGCATGCTGCTGCCCGCCTGGCCGCCGGGCGCAATGCTCTCCAGCAACACCGTCCGCAATCCTTCAGAGGCCGCATAGACCGCGGCGGCCAGCCCGGCCGGGCCGGCACCGACCACGACCAGGTCGTAGACCGCCTCCTCCACCGGTTGATGAATGCCGATCGCATCGGCCAGTTGCCGGTTTGAAGGGTTTCGCAGGAGGAGCAAGTCGCCGTCGCCGAGGGCGACCACCGGCGTGTCGGCTTCGGTCATGCCGAAGTGCTTGAGCAGCTGGTCGACCTCCGGGTCGGTCTCCACGTCGATCCACTTGAACAGCGCACGGTTCTTGGCCAGGAAGTCGCGGACGCGGAAGGTATCGGTGGAGTAGCGGGAGCCTATCACCCGCAGGCCAATAAAGTCCGGCGACTCGCGCAAGAGCTGCCGCCGGGCGATGAACGCCTGCAGGATGATGTCACTCAGGACCGGGCACTGATTGAGCGCGCCCCGCAGCGCATCCCGCGAGACCTCGTCCACCTCGCAATCGCCTCTGGCCACGGCGCTGACTATCGACGAGCGGCCGGTGAGGTGGGAGACGTCGCCGGTGAACTGGCCCTTCCCATGGACGACGAGCGTCTTCGGCTTGTCGCCGGAGTGATCGACGATCTCGACCTCACCCGACTTGACGATGTAGAACTTGAAGTCGCGATCGCCCATCGAAATGAGTGTCTGCCCGTCCCGATACAACTTCTTCGTGGCGTTGGTGCAACGCTCGAACTCACTGACCTGGGCGTCGTCGAGCGTCGGGAAAGCAATGGATTGAAGAGTGTGTTCGACCATGGCGCCATAACACTATCTCATCGAGACGCCGAGACGTCTATCCGGAGCCGCCGGAGCAGACCCATTCTGTTTTCGTTTCCGCCGTCTCCTCAGCCCATGGCGCTCCGACGGCGGTGACAATCGAGATCGCGTGAGCCGGCGCGGACCCGTGCCGCCGGTCCCGGCAGGGGGCCTTCCCACGAGTGCGACAATGAAGCGGTAGCTCGGCGCCGATCGGCGTCGACGCCAGGACTCCGAGCAATCGCACCGGACCCCCGGCATTGGCCGGGAAGGAGGCCCACAATGCCTGATTCCGCCGCCCCGGGAACTCTCCATGTTCAACTCGTCGAGGCCATGCGGGCGCTCGCCGGGTCGCATCCCGGCGTCCGCCCTGCCCACGCCAAGGGCATCGTCTGTTCGGGCACGTTTCGGGCCGCGCCGGATGCCCGCCGCGTGAGCAAGGCGCCTCACTTCCAGGGCCAGCCGGTACCGACCGTCATCCGCTTCTCCAATGCGAACGGGAATCCGGATGTGCACGATGGCCTCCCCGGCGTGCGTGCCATGTCCGTGAAGTTCCCGCTGGCCGGTGGCAAGAGTGCCGACATCCTGGCCAACTCCATCGAAGGCTTTCCCGTGCGGACTCCCGAGGAGTTTCTTGCTTTCCTTCGCGCTCAGCTCCCGGATCCCGCAACCGGCCAGCCCGTACCCGATGCGGTGCCCCGCTTTCTGGCCGGCCACCCCACGGCGGGCGCCTTCATCGGGCGCCTGATGAAGAAGCCGGTGCCGGCCAGCTATGCCCAGGCCAGCTACCATGCGGAGCACGCCTTTCTCTTCACGGCCGCGGACGGCACGAGCCGATTCGGTCGCTATCGCTGGACGCCCGAGGCGGGGGAAGCCTATCTCTCGCCCGACGATGCCGGCAAGCGAAGCCCGAACTTCCTGCGCGACGAGCTGGACGGCCGGCTCCGGAACGGCCCGGTCGTGTTCCGCCTGCTCTTGCAGGTAGCCGCGGCGAACGATCCGACGGATGATGTCACGGCCTTGTGGCCCGCGGACCGACTGCTGGTCGAGCTGGGGCGTCTGGAGATCGCCGGCATCTCTCCGTCAGGCGCAGCTGACGAGCGCCAGCTGGTGTTCGACCCCACCAACCTTGCGGACGGCATCGCACTCTCGGCCGATCCGATTCTGCTGGCCCGGTCGGCTGCCTACTCCGTCTCGTACGAGCGCCGCAGCAAGGGACAGTGAGGTACCGGCATGAGCGAGCCAGCGGCGCCGAGCGGACCGGATCTCGCTGCCGGCGTCCCCGTCGCGAGTGTTCAGGATGGCGTGCCGCTGCTCGGTCATGCCGGCGGCGAGGCAGTGGTCCTCGTGAAGCGCGGAGCCGAGATGTTCGCGGTGGGCGCCTCGTGTACGCACTACGGTGGGCCGCTGGCGGAGGGGCTCGTCGTCGACGGCACGATCCGCTGCCCGTGGCATCACGCCTGCTTCGATCTGCGCACGGGCGAAGCAACCGGCGCCCCGGCCCTGAGCGACTTGCCCTCCTTCGAGGTGATCACGAGCGAGGGTCGAGCCCGTGTGGGAGAGAAGCGGCCACCCGCGAAGCGAAGGCTTCGGGGGCAGGGGCCGCCGTCGATCGTCGTGCTCGGGGCCGGGGGCGCGGGGGCGGCCGCCGTGGAGGTATTGCGGCGCGAGGGCTATAGCGGGTTGCTGACGCTCATCGGCGCAGAGGTGCCGGGGCCCGTCGATCGGCCGAACCTGTCGAAGGACTACCTGGCGGGCACCGCGCCCGAGGACTGGATCACCCTTCGTCCCGCCTCTTTCTACGAAGAGCTGGGGGTGACGCTACTGATCGGGACGCCGGCGCGCGCGCTCGACACCGTCCGCCGGCAGGTGGCGCTTGCCGATGGGCGCACGATCGATTACGGCGCCCTCCTGCTGGCGACGGGCGCCGAGCCGGTCAGGCTCTCGGTGCCGGGAGCCGATCTGCCCCACGTCCACGTGCTCCGCAGCTTGGCCGATGCGCGTGCCATCGTGGGGGCTGCGGCCGGGGCGCGCCGTGCGGCCGTCATCGGCTCGAGCTTCATCGGCTTGGAGGTGGCGGCGGCCTTACGCCAGCGCGGCCTCGAGGTGGACGTGATCGGCCATGACGCCCTTCCGCTGGGACGCATCCTGGGTGAGGCCTTGGGCCGGTTCGTCAAGAGCGTGCACGAGGAGCACGGCGTGCGATTCCACCTGTCCACGAGCCCACGCGCGATCGGCCCCGGCCAAGTCGAGCTGGAGAGCAGCCGTGTCATCGAGGCCGATCTCGTCGTGATGGGGGTGGGTGTGCGCCCTCGCACGGCGCTGGCCGAGGCGGCCGGCCTGCGCGTGAAGGATGGTGTGGTGGTGGACGCCCTGATGCGAACGAGCGCGCCGGGCGTATTCGCCGCGGGAGACATTGCCCGGTACCCAGAGGTTCGACTGGGCGAGCTCGTGAGGATCGAGCATTGGGTCCTCGCCGAGCGTCAGGGTCAGGCGGCCGCGCGCTCCATGCTAGGCCTGGGGCGGCCGTTCACCGACGTGCCCTTCTTCTGGAGCGTCCACTACGACGTGACTCTGTCGTACGTGGGCCACGCCCAGAAATGGGATGCGGTTGAAGTGCGGGGCGACCTCGCCGCTCGCGATGCCGCGGTCGTGTTCCGGCGATCAGGCGTACCGCTGGCCGTCGTCACCGTGGGGCGCGATCGCCTGAGCCTCGAAGTGGAGGCGGCCCTGGAACGGCACGATCAGGCGGACGTGGAGCCGCTCCTGCCGCGGATCGCGCCGGAGTAGGGGCTCGGAGCGAAGCTCTTCATCGAGATGGCTCCGGGCCATTCCTCGCGACTGTTCTCGCCAGGCGCGAAAGCACGTCCGAAGTCTGATCGACTGAAAGTCGGATTCTCGTCCCTCAATCGCCCCGATATGGCAGCCGCGCCGACCGCACCGGCCATCCGTATGGTACGGTGAAGGACGCCCACGGGATGGTGGACGAGTTTCGCTGACAAGGAGGGCTCATGCTCAACCCTGGAGACAAGGCGCCCGATTTCACGGGGCGCGACCACAACGGCAATACCGTGAAGCTGTCGGACTTCAAGGGCAAGACGGTCGTGCTGTGGTTCTACCCGAAAGCCGACACGCCGGGCTGAACGGCCGAGGGTTGCGGGTTCCGCGACCTGAAAGCCGACTACGACCGCAAGAATGCCGTCATCCTCGGTGCGTCCTTCGACAGCGCGGCCGACAACAAGAAATTCGCCGAGAAGTTCAACTTCAACTTCCCCCTGATCTGTGACACCGACCGGACTATCGGCACCGCCTACGGCGCCAACACCGACCCGCAGAAGGGTGCGGCGCGCGTTGGCGTGGTGATCGATCGCGACGGCAAGATCAAGGAGTGGCACGCGCGCGTCGACGCCCGCGCCTGGCCGGCCGAGGTCGTCAAGGCGCTGTAGCCGGACCGCGCGGACGTCTTGACCTCAAGTCGGCGACCGGTCGCTCACCGCGCGGAAGCTGCCGTGCATGCGGCAAATCGCGCGGTTGCGAAGAGCACGCCGACTCGTGCGCAAGGAGAGGCTGTGACCGCACCGCTCGCCCACCGGGCTGCAACTGCATGGTCGTCAAGCGTCGCCTGCGTGCGCGGCTTGGCCCTTGTCGCGCTCGCCTGCGTAGTGTTCATGCCGTGGGGGTCAGCGCCTCCTTCGGCATCCGCTCAGCCGGCCACCCAAGCGGCTCAGCCAGCCCAGCCTGCGGCCACGCCAATACCCATCCCCGAGATCGCGCAACGTGCCGAAGAGGTGGCCACGCTCTTGCGACAGAGCGCCGAGCGGGTGGCAACGGATCCGGAGGTCCAGGACGTCGAGAACCGGCTCTCGGCGGCCAGCGAGCGGATCCGTAGTCGGCTGGTCGCCACGACGCAAACGCTCGACTCGTCGCCCCCGGCGAGTGCCCTGGCCGACCTGAGCGATTCCTGGATGGCCATGCGCTCCGAGCTCGCCGCGTGGAACGACATCCTCACCCGCCGGGCGACGCAGCTCGAGCGAGACCTGAGTCAGCTGGAGGCGCTGCGGGCGACCTGGTTGGCTTCCCGCACGGAAGCGTTGGGGTCCCAGGTTCCGGCGCCCGTGCTCGAGCGGATCAATGCGACCCTGGCCACGATCGTCACGGCTCGTGAGGGCGTCGGGGGCCAGCGTAAGCGCGTCCTCAGCCTTCAAGACCGAGCGGTCAAGGAGCTCGCCCGGTGCGACGACGTCCTTGCCAAGATCGCCCAGGTCCGCAATGAGCGGGTGGGGTCGCTCTTCGCCCGGGACAGCCTGCCCATCTGGAATCTCCAGACGCTCACGCTGGTCTCCAGCGACGTGGGCCAGCGACTGCGCCGGTCGCTCGGCGACAGTATCGAGCTGACGAGGCAGTATCTCGCCGGGCAGCTTGGCCGCGTGCCGTTCCAGGTCGCGCTCTTCGTCATCGTCCTGGTACTCGCGCGCCTGGCGCGTGGCCGCGCGCGGCACCGGGCCGAGAAGGAGCCGAGCGAGCAGGCGGCCGCGCAGGTCTTGGAGCTTCCCCTGGCGTCGGCGCTCGTACTGGCCTTGCTCGCCACCGTCTGGATTTATCCGCACCCTCCCCACACCCTGATGAATGCCTTGGGGCTATTCATCCTTCTTCCTGCCGTGCTGATCGTGCGACGGCTGGCCTCGCCCGCAGTCGTCCCGGCGGTCTATGCGCTGGCGGCGTTCTACCTGGTGGACCGCGTCCGCGAGGTCTGTGGGGTGGTGCCCGTGCTGGAGCAATGGGTGTTCCTGCTCGAGATGGTGTTCGGGATCATCTTCCTGGCGCTCGCGGTCCGCTCCGAGCACCTCGTGATGGACGGTGCGGCAGCGTTGGGATGGCGGCACGTGCTCGCGTGGCTCCTCTGGGGGCAGCTCGCGATCCTGGCGAGCGCGGTGTTCGCGGGTAGCTTCGGTTACATGCGCCTGGCGCGCTTGCTCGGTACCGAAGTGCTCACGAGCAGCTATATCGCGCTGGTGTTGTACGCGGGCACTCGAGTGGGCGAGGGGCTGGTGGTATACGCGTTGCGGATCCGTCCGCTGCGGACGCTGTTCATGGTGCAGCGGCATCGTGAGCTCCTGCAGCGCCGCTTGAATCTGGTGCTACGCTGGCTTTCCGTCGGGACGTGGGTCTACTTCACCCTCGACGGGCTCGGGATGATGAGCCCGAGCTGGACGATCGTCCAGACCGCCCTGAGCGCGCGGTATGTCCGGGGTTCGGTCAGCATATCGCTGGGCGACGGGCTGGCATTCGCGCTGACAATCTGGGCGGCGTTTCTCCTGTCGTCCTTCGTTCGCTTCGTGCTTCAAGAGGACGTCTACCCTCGGGTCGGCCTCCCGCGCGGGTTGCCTTACGCGCTCTCGAGCATGATTCACTACACCGTCGTCCTCATAGGATTCCTTTTCGCCGTGGCCGCCCTGGGCTTTGACCTCACGCGCATCACCATCCTGGCGGGCGCCCTTGGGGTGGGCGTCGGGATCGGCCTGCAGAACGTGGTGGCGAACTTCGTCGCCGGTCTGACCCTGTTGCTGGAGCGTCGGATCCACGTGGGCGACGCGATCGAGACAGGGGACCTGCAAGGCGAGGTCCGGGAAATCGGGTTCCGTTCAAGCACGATCCGGACCTGGGTGGGCGCCGAGGTCATCGTCCCGAACGGCAGGTTGACGTCCGAGCGCGTGACCAACTGGACGCTGACGGACCGGAAGCGTCGCGTGGATCTGAAGCTTGGGGTCGCCTACGCCTCCGATCCCGCGCGGGCGCTGAGCGCTCTCTGCGAGGCCGCCAAAACATACCCCAAGGCCCTGGCCGAGCCGGCAGCATTGGCGCTGTGCACGGGATTTCGCGACAGCGCGTTGAACTTCGAGTTGCGCGTGTGGACGGCAAACTCCGAAGATTCGGACGTGGTCCTAAGCGAGCTCGCGGTGGCCGTGCATGCCGCCCTCGCTGCGGCCAAGATCGAGATCGCGTTCCCCCAGCGCGACATCCACATCCACAGCGCTGAGGGCGAGCAGCTCGATCTTCCTAGACGGGACCACAGCAAGTGAGTAGCGGCCGCCCGATCGTCATGTGAACGCTCGTCCGGGTCGGGAAATGCGCTCCCTCGGCAGGGCGACGGTGCGTCGCATTTCTCGAACCCATTGGAGGCAGGTCATGACCACCAGCAATTCGAGCGAAGCTGCGAAAGCAGTCGTTCGCCGCAACACCGAGGAAGTACAAGGCAGCGGGAATTTTGAAGTGTTCGACGAACTCTTCGCCGACGACTTTCTCGATCACACCCCGCAGCCGGGCCGCACGCCTGATAAGGACGGCGCGCGACAGCTCTACAAAGTCCTCCGGACCGCGTTCCCCGACTTTCACGCCGAAATCCATTGGCAACTTGCCGATGGCGATCGCGTGACGACGTACAAGACCTATCACGGGACGCACCAGGGAGAATTCCTGGGCGTGGCACCGACGGGTCACAAGGTTCGATTCGAGACGGTCGACGTGATGCGGGTGCGTGACGGCAAGATCGCCGAGCACTGGGACGTGGCCAATCTTTTGTCCCTCATGCAGCAACTCGGCGCCTGGCCGGCCACGCAAGGTCGCTCTTGAACGGTGGGCGCCACGCGCCCGGCTCTTCCTAAGGCTGGGGGAAGCACAGAGGGTTGGTGGCCTCGCAATAGACGACGTTTTCCACGCTGAAGACCACTTGGGGCGAGCGAGGATCGATGGTCAACCGCGCCCACTCTCCAGGCCGGTTGGTCGAGCCCTGCACGGTGATGCGCCTGAGATTCAACACCGGCTGCTGGATGCCGTAGACATTCGTGTTGATATTGCCGATGGGGGTGTTCGGGTCGAGGTTGGCAAGCGGGCGATCGTCCTCGAAGATGTGGGTATCGCCGTTGATCGGGAGCACCGGCCGCTGGAACTGGAGGGACAGTTCCGCCAGCTTCTGCACGATCGGCTTGAAGGCGCTGAGCCCGTCCTTAGGGGGAGAAGGGAGCGCTGCCGGGTCCCACATATTCGCCTGAAGGGCAACGAGCACAGCTACCGCTCCGTCCGTCTCCGCCTGGGCGAACGCGCGCTCGAGCCACCGAATGTCCGCCGCGGTGCGGTCGGCGACCTCTGCGGCCTGCGCAGCCTTGTAGGCCTGGGTGTCGTAAGGCGAGCTCCACGGCACGGTGTCGTTGTTCGAGCCAGGCACGTTGACCGTCACGAAGACCACCCGCGACTCCTCCCACATCACGTTCTCGACGAACTGGGCATCGGCCGGATGGAGCATGTCAACCATCTGCGCCTGGCTCAGCACCTGCTTCTTGCGCCCGCCCAGCGTGTAGCCGGGCGTGGGAAAGAACAGACTGCGAACGTTGGCCAGCTCCGTCAGAGGATTCTGGTTCCCTTCCACGAGCCGGTGACAGTCGGTCCACTCGTTGTCGCCTGGTGTGTAGACGAGGGGATCCTTGAACTGCTGGAACACATCGAAGATCCCGAGATTCCACTGGAGTGTGCAAGGCATGCTCCCGGAATGGATGTCCCCGACGTGCAGGACAAGGCGCACCTTGGGATCCGAGTTGATCGAGTCGACCAATAGGGGCGCCGCGCTGAAAAGGAGCGCGCTGTAGGGCCAGTCACCGTAAACGGAAAGGGTGAGGGTGTCGGCCGACCCCGTGTTGATCGGCTTGCCGTTTCCCGCGCCGGCGGAATTGGCGATGAGCGCCCCACAGAGGGCGGTGACGGCGATCAGTGACTTCTTCATGTCACGTCCTTTCTTACTGAACCCTGACAGGCGTTGTAACAGTTGGGCGATCGATGGCTTCACCTACGCCGCTCCGCGAGGCGCGAAGGCAACACTTGGTTCTGGAGCGGAACCATAGCGGTGCTGCATTGCGACAGGATGACGGCTCTGTTAAGCGCCAGTGAACGGATGGACACATCATGATCTTGACCACAAGGAGGCCGGCGGCGGTGACCCGACCGCGCGTGCCGGACACCGGACAGGTGATCGCCCAGGACTCAGCAGATCGTCGGCGGCAATGGCGTGGGCGGTCGCGGTGCGCGAGCGGAGCTCTCGCGGCCGAGCTCAGTGCTTGTACGCGTCCGGGAAGTCGTCGAGGTCGTGGTTCGTGAGCTCAGGCGGTTCGACGACGCGGATCTCGACCCGATCCTCGCCGAAGGCGTAGTCGATGTAGCCGACGTGCTTCGTCCCGAGCCGAGATTGGCGGTGATCCGGAAGCACGAATGCCGTGGACGGCGCCCAGCAGTGGTCGACGTCGCAGATGCGGCGCAGCCGGTGCTGATGCACGTGACCGCTCGCGACGACCCGGACGCTGGCGCACAGCAGGTCCATGAGCCGTCGACGATGGTCGGGCGGGACATACCGGTGATTCACGTCGGCCTCGTCGGGGTGCTCGTGGAAGAGCGGTTTGTGAACGAAGAGCGCGATGGGCCGCCCTCCCGCGATACCGGAACAGGCGCGGCTCGGTAATTGGTTGAGCGACGTCCGGCTGCCAGGGGTTGTCGCCGACGTCGTGATTGCCGGGGATGGCGCGGAGCGGGACGTCGAGCCCGGCGTGGCACGTCCGGGCGAATGCCAGGTCATCCTCGACATCGGAGCCGTCGAAGCTGATGTCCCCGGTGTTGACGACGAGATCCGGCTGGAGGACGGAAACGATGCGCACCAGCGCTTGAAAGTTGGGGACAAACCAGGGCCGGTGTCTACTCAGATGGGTGTCGGAGATCTGGACAACGCGGAAGGCGGTCATGCGAGGCATGATAGCGACGAACCGTGACAGGATGATGTCGGGGGCACCGCATTCTGTCTCCCCCGGTGTGGAAGGAGGGAGATCGTCTAGGAGGGCGCGTCCGCTTCGAGGGGTTCAGAACTGGTCTGTTGGTGGACATTCAAGGGATTTGGGGTGGAATGTCTGGGAGACAGGACGAGCGGGCGAGCTTGCGGACGGGTCCTCCGTTGTCCGGGCTCGACGGCTCGTCGCCGTCGTTGAAGACCACCCCATGACGCCAGGGTCCCATCTTCGGCATGATCTCCTCCAGTCCCGCCTGCAGGGCCCTGACGGCGTCGCCGATCAGCTCGCCCATCTCCGCGGTGAGTCCGCGCCCGGCACGCACACTCCAGTCGACATAGCCATACGGGTGTACCACGTGCCCGGAGTGCGACCTACGAGTGCAGTCCGAGCAGAGACGCTGACCGCACGTGTCGCAGTAGACGGTGGCCAGATGGCCTGGATCCTTCGCGCAGCACATGGCGGGCGCGGGGAGATGGCGGTACACGGATTGCACGACGAGCTTCACGCCGTCGGTCTCTCGGACCGCAGTGCCGAGGGCAGCCGCGCGTTCACGCACCTGCGCGCGCCGACAGAATTCGAAAGCCGCGGCGAGCGTGTCGCTGTCGAGCCGATGGATGGGAATCGGCTCAGGACCCGCTCCGGCATCGGCGATGACGCGCCCCCAGAAGAACTGGTCGCCGAAGAACGGCACCACGACCGTGGGCAGCCCCGCGCGCAGGCCCGCGGCCGTGGTCCCGGCCCCGCCGTGATGGCAGACCGCACGGCAGCGCGCGAACAACCAGTCGTGCGGAGCGTCTCCGATCAGGAAGACGTTCGGCGGCGTGACCTCGCCCCCGAGGTGCGCCCAGCCATCCGACACGATACCGCGCACGCCCGCCTTGTCGAGCGCGGTGAAGATGGTGCGGCGGAGGGCGGCCGGGTCTTCGACGACGACGGAGCCGAACCCGACGTAGATCGGCACTTCGCCGGCAGCGAGGAAGTCGAGCAGCGCGGGCGGCGGCGTGTACGTTTTCGCCTGGTCGTAGAAGGTGAAATTCGCCAGGTCGATGTGCGGACCCCAGTCCGCCGGCTTGGGAACGAGGCGGGGCGGCCAGAGGTAGGTAAATGGCACCTCGTTGTCATCGAGCAGCGCGACGCCGTCGGCCAGGGCAATGGGCGGCAGCTTCAGCGTCTGCTCGCGGAACGCGTTCACCAGGTCGGCGATGCCGCCCCAGACGAGG
>WNFO01013578.1_pt1 | contig 11983 bp, 12 predicted proteins | sample 5400251 | NCBI WGS metagenome assembly WNFO01 (sample SAMN13153354, study PRJNA577476) | soil metagenome | isolation source: 100 cm saprolite under Madrone tree | place: USA:California | collected 2016-06-14
TGACCACTACGATTCGGCTTCCGTCGGGCGACCATTGATAACTCTGCACGCCGTTCTTCAGCTTCGTGAGGGCAATTGCCTCTCCGCCGCTCGACATCGGCAGCAGATAAATCTGCGCTTTGGCCGATTCGCCTGCGGCAGCATCGGCATTGCGGGTGGAAAGTACCGCGAGCGTCTTGCCGTCCGCGCTCCAACGCGGAGAGTTGGAACTGAATCCTTCCGTCGTCAACCGTCTCGGCGCCGCAGAGCCGTCAAGCGCCACAAGCCAGACCGAAGATTCGCGGCGATTCTTTTTCTGGTCGATGACCGTCAGAACATAGGCGACGCTTTTTCCATCCGGTGAGATGTGCGGGTCGCCGATGAACTTAAAAGAGAAATAATCTTCCGGCGTGATGCCGCGCTTGGCCTGTGCGTGCACGGCCCTAGATCCGAGGATACCGATAGAAAGGATGCTGGCGATCGCAAGGAACTCGTTGAGTTTTCTCATGGTGCTGGAAACTCTAGCACACGAAAAAATAACCACAAGCACTTCCGCCTGCGAATGGTTTTCCGACCGCTTGTGTCGCGGACAGCGGCCACCACAGCCAGCAGTAGCCCGCGGGCTGGAAAGTCCAGGCGGGCACCATTGTGGAGGTGACGGAGATGGCCCGGACAGCCTCGCACACTGCGATCGCATAAGCTCCTGCCAGGCCCGCTCAAGAACGCGATGTTTTTACCGCCCCCGGATTTCGCGGCAGATTTGGTTTGATACCAAACTGTTTGGAGCCCCAGTCGCAAAGGTCTTCGAGGAGCGGGATCAATGTCCGGCCGGAGCGGCTAAGCGAATAGGTGACCTTCGGCGGAGAGGAGCGCACTGCCGTTCTGTTGACGACACGATCCTTCTCCAATTCACGGAGCTGCGCGGCGAGAACTTTTTCGCTGACGCCTGGCAGAAGATTGCGCAGTTCGGCGAAGCGCCGCGGGCCAAAGGAAAGGTGCCAGACCGCCTGGACTTTCCATTTCCCGCTCAGGACGTTTATGGTCGCCTGAACCGGACAGCCGTGGTGTACCTTCATCGGGGGCTCCGGGCTTACAAATTTGTGCGTACTTCACCGCAGTAGAGGGCCGTTATACCATGTCCTTGAAGCATTCGGCCCGCACGAGTCAGCCGGAATTCCGCCTGCCGCCGCGAGCCGCACAAAATGGGAGCAAAAAAAATGGTCCTTATTACTGGTGCCAGCGGAAGTGTCGGCAAAGCGGTCTTGCAGGAAGCGAGCCGTAAGGAGTCTAAGGTACGCGCCATGTATAGGTCGAAAGAGGAGGCCGCAAAGGCGCCCTCGGGATGCGAGGCCGTGCTGGCGGATTATGCGAATAAGCAGAGTCTGCGCAACGCGCTGGACGGAGTGGCGTCCGTGTATGTTGTGTGTTCTCCGATTCCTCAACTCGTCGAACTGGAGAGCAATGTTCTGGATGTCTGCAAGGAATCCGGCGTAAAGCATGTGGTGCTCAATTCAGCGCTGGGAGCGCGAGATTATGGGAAATCGTTTCCGAGCTGGCACCGCAAGGTCGAAGACAAGCTCAAAGGAACAGGAATGAGCTACACGATCCTGCGGCCCAATGGGTTTCTGCAGAACATTGTTGCCTACAATGCTCCCAGCATTCGGACGCAGGGCGCGTTTTACGCGGCCATGGGCGACGCGAAGGTCAGCTATCTGGACGTTGGCGACATTGCCGTTGTCGCCGTCAAAGCGCTTCAGGGAGGCGCCCACTCCGGGAAGACCTATGAATTGAATGGGCCGGAAGCCATATCGAACCAGGAGCTTGCGAAACGAATTTCCAAGGTCACTGGCCGCACGGTGAATTACGTGGACATTCCCGAAGACGCGCAGCGCAAAGCGATGCTCGGCGCGGGCATGCCGGAATGGCAGGTCACGGCGCTCTTGGAACTTCAGCAGTATTACAAGCAGGGTGGGGCTGCGAAAACCGATAGCCTGCTCCAGGCCTTGATCGAACGTGCTCCCGTGACACTCGATCAATATCTGACGGCAAATGCCCGGGAATTTCGAGATCAAGCCGCGTCCGCCTGAAAAGGAGAGCTAGGATGAGCACAGAGGTAGTTCAATCGGTAGTACCTGGGGTTATCCGATTGAATCTATTGACACTGGCGGAGAGGGGGGGATTCGAACCCCCGTTGGAGGTTTTAGCCCCCAAAACGGTTTAGCAAACCGCCGCATTCAGCCACTCTGCCACCTCTCCGGCGTTTCGCCTCCGTAGTTTACCACAGCTTTCTAGCTTACCTGCTGTACGATTGCTGCGCTCTATCCGAAGCGAGAAAACGCGCCGCAGTAGACCGCCGACTCGGCGCACCGTGACGAACGCGTCAGACATAAGTGCGGGGAGCCGGTTACCCCGGGACGCGTTGAGAGCAATCTCAAAGCTGGATAGAATACGTCGACCGAGGAATGAAAATGCGCAGGCATGTACTTTCTTCAGCACGACGAGCGGCCAAATCTGCAACTCTTTGGGTAGCGATCGCCCTTCTGATCGGTCCATGGAATTCCGCGGCGCGGCCCCAGTCTGATTCTCAAGATCCTGCGGTCGAGCGCGGCCACAAACAGTTCGAGCAAGCTTGTGGATTCTGTCATGGCCCCGATGCCACGGGCGCTCGTGGGCCTGACCTTCTCCGCTCGCCGCTTGTGGCTCATGACGTGAAGGGTGATCAGATCGGCGAGGTCATTCGTCACGGCCGCACGGATAAGGGCATGCCACCGATGCCTGTGACCGACCAGCAGGTGATAGATATCGCGGCCTATCTGCACGCGCGCGCCGCCGAAGCGCTAAGGTCGGCCCAGGTTCCGAGATCGTATCCCATTGAGAAACTGCTGACCGGCAATGTCGAGGCTGGAAAGACGTATTTCAACGGGGCCGGCGGCTGCAAGAGCTGTCATTCCCCCACGGGCGATCTGGCCGCCATTGCTAGTAAGTACTCTCCCATCGATCTTGAAGCGCGCATGCTTTATCCCGGGGGCCGGCACACCATTGTCGTGGTAACGCTGCCCACGGGCGAGCAGGTCAAGGGTCCGTTGGCGCACGTCGATGATTTTGAAATTGCGCTGCGCGACGGCTCGGGTTGGTACCGGTCCTTCTCGCGAGATCGGGTGAAGGTCGAACTACAGGATCCCCTGGCGGCTCATCGCGAGTTGCTCGGCAAGCTCACTCAGGCGGACGTTCACAACCTCTTTGCGTATCTGGAAAGCCTGAAATAGGAAAAACACAAGTTGGAAGACAGGAGCCGGAATGCTTTCTCACCTCTGTGGAACGATTGAGGTCACGCGCCGTTGCACGATTCGTCTTGAGAGCAATGCGCACTTTCATTTACGCGTAAACCGAGCAAGGGCTGTGATCTTGATGCTGCTTTTCGCTTTGGGTCTGCGCGTACCGTTTGTCGCAGCCCAAGGGCTCGACGCGGCGGCTCTGCTCAAGCCTGCAACCGAAACCTGGCCAACCTATAACGGAGACTATTCGGGCGGGCGCTTCAGCACCCTCGACCAGATCAATGCAGGAAACATCGGGTCGCTCACACTCGCCTGGGTTTTTCAGACGCACGCTGCTGCAATCAAATCAACCCCTCTCGAAGTGAACGGCGTTCTCTACTTCACGGTGCCTGACAACGTTTGGGCGGTCGATGCTCGCTTTGGCCGTGAGATCTGGCACTACCAGCGTCCTTCGGAGGGCGACCATATCGGCAATCGCGGCCTGGGAATGTACAAGAATTGGCTCTACTTCACTACGCCGGACGCGCATTTGGTCTGTCTCGATGCGAAGGACGGCAGCGTTCGCTGGATCGTCGAGCTCGCGGACCCGAAGCTCGGCTACTTCTCAACGATGGCGCCACTTGTTATACGCGATCACGTGATCGTGGGCGTCTCCGGGGACGTTACGGACATTCGAGGTGTCCTCGAGTCGCTCGATCCGGAGACAGGAATAATCCAATGGCGCTGGTACACCCAGCCCGAGCGTGGCCAACCGGGCTCCGAGACGTGGCCCAAAGACAGCGACGCCATCCTCCACGGCGGCGGCATGACGTGGATGACCGGAACCTACGACCCCGAGCTCAATCTGCTCTATTGGGGCACGGGCAATCCCAACCCCGTGCTCGCGGGCGAGGGGCGGGCCGGAGACAATCTTTACACCTGCTCAATTGTGGCCCTGAATCCAGACACCGGCAAACTGGCTTGGTATTTTCAGCCCTCGCCACATGATGTGCACGACTGGGACGCCGTCGAGACGCCGGTTCTGTTCGACGGTGAGGTCAAAGGCCAACGGCGTAAGCTTCTCGCCCAGGCCAGCCGTAACGGCTTTTTCTTTGTGCTCGATCGAACGAATGGCCAGCATCTGGTTACAGCCCCGTTCATCGATCAGACGTGGGCGAATGGCGTGGACTCTCGCGGGCGCCCAATCGCCAAGCCGGAAGCCACTCCGAGCCCGGACGGCGCGCTTGTCGAACCTGGTTCAGATGGAGCCAGCAATTGGATGGCGCCAAGCTTTGATCCACAGACAGGCCTGTTTTATGTCAATGCCCGACGGCTATTCAGCATCTTTTACCTCACAGCCACTGGAAAGGCGGAAGGTTGGGGAGGCCGAGACCGCAACCTGTGGGGCAATTCGACACTCCGTGCGCTCTCTCGATCCAGCCTCGGGCAAATCCCTGTGGCATCTGAACGCCGGGGGACGCATGGTCGCCTCGCCTATGACCTACGAACTCGACGGGCGGCAATACCTCATCATCGCTGTGCAGGACATTCTCTACGCCTTCGCGCTGCCGGAGAATGTGGCGGCCGGGGCCAGAGCCCGGGCGACGTTCGTTTCGCGCTCGGAATAGCAGCTCCAGAAGTGAATAGCTGCACTCTTGCTACACGATGGGTCGCTAATGAGAGTAAGTGACCGCGGCTCAAAAGCCGCTGATGCAAAACAAACTACATGAAGATCGGTGCGTACGAATCGGGCAGGTTGAATTAGCATGCCGCCGCGTTCAGCCGATCTGTCACCTCCCTCAGGGGAGCAGAGGGGATAAGAGTTCCTTCCGGGCCAGTCGAGTACACCATCGAGACGCCTCCTGCAGGCGTATGGCTCACGCTTGAAGGGGCGGCAAGCAAACGCAGGGATGAGCTCCCACACAACGTCCCCTGGACCGAACGATCCGTTATAGAGGCAGAACTATACGTACCAATCCGGAATGAGAGTACCGCTAATCTGCAAGACCGTGGACGACGGGAGGCCCAAGCTGAAATGCGTGCCGTCCATGGGGACGCGTAATGCCTTTCAGATGTTTCGGATACAGATTTGATCGCGAGGAGAAGTAGCTGGCCCTGAACGTGCGAGCTAAACTGTCTCAGGTGTCGTTTCTCCATCCAAGTGTGTGTGCAAATTCGATTCTATTAGGAGGGTCTCAAATGAAGCGAGTTTTACTTAAAGGCGTGTCCGGACTGGGATTGGCGGTCTTAGTACTGCTATTCTGCAGCTCCCCGGCCCACGCGCAGGTTACAGGTGCGATCTTTACAACCCTTTCCGACGGGAGTGCAGTGAACTTTAATATTTACCCGTCGAAGGCGTCGGTCTATCTGGACGGTGGACCGCCGCCAGGAGCGCCGCAAACGGCCGCCGGACTGCCGGACGGAACATATGTTTTCCAGGTGACCGATCCATCCGGCAAGACGTTGCTTTCGACGGACATTGCAAATTGCCGGCAGTTCACGGTGGCGAACGGCATCATCACTGGTGTCGTGAACGTGGGAGGCTGTCAGCACGCCACAGGTGTCGACATCGACCACGGGGCAGCGACTGTGCAGCTCATACCTTATCTCGACACGCCGAATAACGGCGGCGAGTACAAGGCTTGGGCAACGCCAGTGCAGAACTATCTGGATGGCTGCGATGCGTTCGGCGTGGCCAACGGCCTCAGTGTCGTCGACTGCGGTTACACGGGAGGAGACGACCACGGTTTCGTTCCGCGTTTCTCCAAGACAGACAATTTCAAGGTTAAGCAAAACGCGGCTAACCGGGAGATCGACACGCATTTCTTCGACGCCGCCGGAAATGAAACCATTGGCATTTGTGAGATCTGGACCGACAGCCTGGGAGTTGCCAACCCGCGTTGTTCCTTGATCAACACCGCGATTGGAGTTAACGGGTGGGCGCATGTGGAGGATGTCGAAAATGGCATTCACCTATTCACGTTCACAGATCAACCGGGCTGCGCTGTGGGCGTCATTACCATCAACCTGCCCACTCAGCCTCAATACTTCAACGGACCTCAAACCGTAAGCGTGAAGGTTTCGCCCAGCTGGAAGGGAGGCACACTCGCCATCTGGGTGCAATGCATATAGGTGACGCGGTGGTCTTCATGACTCCGCGGCCCTAATTTCAAAGCAAATCGAAAAGGGGTCGAGCCCGAGAAACGTGCTCGACCCCTTTTACTCTTGTGCGCGGCTCTCGCGGCTTGCCAACAGGAGTTGGTGCCCGGGGAGGACGTCATTGTTGTCTAACTCCGAGAGCAAACTCAAGCCCGAAGCCGTCTTTTCTATGGGTGTCGATTGGTTTCGCGATCTCCGTCCGCGTGGGCTTCTTCTTCAGCTATTGTCCGGCAAATCTGGCTGCCAAACGTGATTCCGTCGTCTGCCGGCGACACGTGTAAAGATCTTAGGGTTCTCCACAGAGCTGCGGGGACAGACAAGGTTTCAAGCCTCTCAGTTGGTTCTCCAGTCCGCTAGAGAACCCGCTTGGAGCGCGCCGTGCGCGAGTAGGAATTGCCGCAGTGACCTCACCTAGATAAAAACTTCGGGAGCGGCGAAAGCCGCCTGCAGCATGGATTCGGGCTCGTCCGCCGGGCGCCCTAGGCGAGAACTCGCTTCGAACAAAGCAAGTCCACGTAGCCTGCGTCGTCCAACAACGGCTGTATCGAGGCATTATCGCTCGCCAGTCGGATCGCCGCACACGTCAGGACATGAAGCTGATATCCCTTGGCCCGAAAGAAATCGAGCAGCTTTATGGGATCAAAACCCAGCTCCACCAAAGCTTCCGGCGAGTATTCGAGGCACACACACAGTTCGGGAAAACTCTCCAGTGTTTGTTTCATTCCCTCGCAAACGGCCAGTTCATAGCCTTGTACATCGATCTTGATGAATGAGATCTTCTGAAGATTACGAGTTTTTACGAATGCGTCCACGCTGGTCATTGGGACCGTTGAGAATTTCTTGGCATTCGGACGGAAACTCTTGAACTGGTCCGTCACAACGCGATGATCCGCGGAGTGTTCTTCGTTGTGCCAAAACTCCACGTAGCCGTCGGAACTACCCATAGCTATATTCAAAGCTTCTATCGATCCCGAGAGATTTTTGCGCCGAATGACTTCTTCTAGCAAGACATAGCTGGACTGGTCTGGTTCGAACGCGTACACCTTCGATGCACCTTTCAAGGCGCGGGCGAAGAGGCACGCGGTATAGCCGATGTTGGCGCCAATGTCGAGAATGTCGCCGCTTTCAAAAAGTTGAGGCGTGCTCCGGACCAGTTCCCAGAAGGGATCTTCGTACAACCGCTTATACAAAAAATAAGAAGCAACGAAGACTCTGCGGAACCACCCGATCTGAAGCAGCTTGGCCCGGCGAGCCAAGTTGTATGCGCCCGTGAATACCTCGATGGAACTTCGGCTACGCAACCTGCCCGCCGTTGTACTTCTCGCTTGGCCGCGCAACGACATTGATGCCAGCTCCGTCCGGGATCAGCGCCTCGAGTTCATCAACGTCCAGCGGAAGCGGCTTCCAGGTGCTGACGTCCTGTATCGAGTACTCCGCATCTCGCAGAAGTGCAACAAGCGCGCCAAATCCGTAACTCTGCCCGGTCTGGATGTAAGGCGACATCTCCATTACCAAAACAGGCCGAAACTTGGCCAGAGTTCTGGCTCCGCCCTTTAAGACCGCGTATTCATGACCGTCCACGTCGATCTTGATGAGATCTAGACGATCGATGTCTTTGCGTTCAACAAAACCATCCAAGGTGTCAACGCGGGCCTCTAACGACGTGGTTAGACGCCCGCGGAGTTTGGGATGCACCGGTTCGTCTCCCACGAGAGGCCAGCTTGCGTAGACCTTCGCCGGGAGCGGAGCACTAGGTTCCGCAGCTAATAGGATTTGATGAGCCTGAGTCCGCAACTCGAGTTCCGGGTTGAGAGCTAGATTGCGCTTGAGCTTTGCGAATGCAAAGTCAGCGGGTTCGAACGCGAAAACGCGGCCAGTGGGCCCGACGCTCCGGGCTATTCCCAGAGTATGAGCCCCGATGTTCGCTCCAATATCAAAGGCAACGCTTCCGGTCTTGGCCAGCTTGCGAAGAGTAAGGACCGTTGACCGTTCGAACGCGCCAAGCAAGTAAATTGAGAAATCAATCCCTTCTTTGAGATCCAGGCACCAGTTGATGTCTCCGCGCTGAACGGTAACGCAATCGTTCCTCCCAGCAACCGCGCGCCCCATGGCGACGGCGCGATAAGCCAGTCCGGCAAGGGCGATTTTTGTTTTTGTGGTTAGAAGCATGTTCAGTTGTCGTGGTCTTCATGTTTCCACGGCGCTTATGGCAAGAACAAGCTTCAGCGAACACCAGCAGGTAGCATCGATACCGCGTAAGCTTGGATGCGCCCCAAAACATTGCCATCGAATTTCTGTCGCGCACGTGTTTAAGCACTATCGAGAGCAGATCTTTCCGACGCCAGCAAACACGCAGAACCCGAAGCGCCGCGACGCCATCCACCGCGCGCGCTTCTTCCTGATCGGAACCTCCTTTCATTTTCACATGGCTCATTCTCGAGGTTTCCGAGTTGACACTGCTACTGAATTCTTTGTTCGAGCGTGGAAAAGCGGCATTATCACACAGGTTACATATCCGGCGGTCCTGCTTGCAGCAGGACCGTTCGACAGCCATGATGATTTCTGGCGCCTCTTAAGACTCATGCCAGGTGCGAAGAAAATTGCGGCCATCCTGCCGCTGTGCAACGCGGCCGCCCAGGATGCCATGGACGTCAGCTTCCTCACCATGCGTGACTCTATGCGGCTTGATCCCACTGTCCCGGTGCGTCCGTGAAATTCCCTACGGCGGTGAGTGCAGCGGGCTCTCAGGCTCATACTCCGTCCGGCCCGAGCTTTCTGACTGACCGCCACGTTGTCGCTTTTCTCGCGGTCCTGCTCGCCGTGGGAACCGTCGCTCTCTACGTGCCATCGCTCAAGAACGGTTTTGTCAATATCGACGATCCATATTACGTGACTCGCAATGCGCACGTCCTGCAAGGAGTCACATGGTCGAACCTTGTGTGGGCCTTTGGCACGAAAGACAATCCTTCGGCTAACTGGCATCCGCTAACGTCGATGTCGCACATGCTGGATGTGCAATGGTATGGAACCAACCCCGCCGGGCATCACTTCACCAACATCTTTTTGCATACGCTCGACGTCGTGCTCTTGTTCTTATTCCTGCAGAGCATCACGGGCCTCGCTTTGCGCAGCGCATCCGTCGCCGCTCTTTTCGCGGTGCACCCGCTGAACGTCGAGTCGGTTGCATGGATCGCCGAGCGCAAGGCCGTACTTTGCGTCATGTTCCTGTTGCTCGCGCTGTGGGCCTACGGTTGGTACACGCGCAAGCCGGGGGTGGTGCGCTATTTGTGCGTACTGTTATTTTTCGCCTTAGGACTGATGTCCAAGATCATGGTCATTGCCCTGCCGTTTGGGCTGCTCCTGCTCGATTACTGGCCGCTGCGCAGGCTCCCTAATCCTGGCGAGCTCGGTGAAGCGCGTCCGTTCTTATCCGTGTTTCGAACCCTTGTGACCGAAAAAATCCCTCTCCTGCTGCTGGCTGCGGCTGGCGGCTGGATGACCCTCTACGTGCACCGCAAGGAAGGCGCGTTGACCGCGGCAATGCCCTTCAGTTGGCGCCTCCAGAACGTCCTCTATTCGTATGCCGCGTACCTCGGCAAGGCGGTTTGGCCCGCTCGCTTGGCGGTTTTCTATCCCCATCCGGAAAACTCGTTACCTTGGTGGAGGTTGCTTCTCGCAGCATCGGTTCTAATCGCCATTAGCGCGATCGTCTGGCGTTTCCGCGCAATACGTTATCTGCTGTTCGGCTGGCTCTGGTATCTCGGTACCATGTTTCCGATGATTGGACTTGTGCAATCCGGACGGCAAGGCATGGCCGATCGCTACATGCACATCCCCATGCTCGGAATAATCGTCGCGCTAGTTTGGCTTCTGGCAGACTGGGCCACGCGCCTGAAACTAAATCAGGGGCTCTTGACGGTATCCTTTTTCATATTGGTTTCCCCCTATGTCTACGTGACTCACAAGCAGCTTGGCTATTGGCGCGACAGCTACGCGCTCTTCACCCACACGCTTGAGGTAACCAAGAACAACGGAATCGCGGAAAACAATCTGGGCGTCGCTCTCCAGGAAATGCGAAAGCCGCAACTTGCGGCGCAACATTTTGAGGCCGCTGCCCGTCTGATCCCGGAACTCGCTCAGGCGCACTATAATCTCGCCGTCTTGTTGCAGGGCCAGAACCGTTCCGAGGAAGCCGCCCGGGAGTATCATCGCGCCATCGCCGTGTCTTCCGATCCTCTCGAAACCGCGCAGGCGCACAACAATCTCGGAATCCTCTATATCGACGCGAAGAACAACGCCGCAGCCATGACGGAACTCAACGCCGCGATCGCTCTCAATCCCAACGAGCAGAACAGCTACATTGGCCGTGGCATCATCGAACTGCAGTCCTGGAATTACGATGCCGCCATCGCCGATTTCTCGCGCGCCGCCGCGATCGCTCCTTCACCCGAGGCCTGCTTCTGGCTCGGGCGGGCGTTCGAAGGCAAAGGTGAATTCCGTCGCGCCGCAAATGCCTACGCCGCTGCCTTGCAATTGGCCCCTGGAATGGCCGATGCGCGGGCCCGCCTCGAAGCCCTTCAATCAAAAGCAGGTGAGTCGCGATGATCGCCACCGGCCCCGAGGTTCGCGCGCAGGAAGGTTGGGGCCCCGGCGCTCTCAGCGAAGTCCGCGAGGCTCGCCGCCGCCATCAGCAGGCCATTGCCCCGCGCCGCGACGAGTGGATCCGCTCCAACCGCTACTTCTACGATCGCCTCAAGCGCGTCTTGCAATTCATCGTCGAACCGGGCAAGCGTGTCCTCGAAGTCCGCTGTGAGACCGGCCACCTGCTCGCTTCGGTGAAGCCTTCTCACGGCGTCGGCGTGGAGATCAGCGACGCCATGGCTGAATCCGCGCGTCGGCAGCATCCGGACCTGCACTTTGTGAAGAGCGATCCTGAAGCCCTTGATCTGAATGAAACATTCGACTACGTCCTTTTCAGCCACATTTTCGATACCGTTGATATTCTTCGCGCGCTCGAATGTATCCGGCAGCACTGCACTCCCGAAACGCGGCTCATCGTCATCAACTACAATCACCTCTGGGAGCCCGTTCTCGAATTCGCCAGCAAGATAGGTTTGCGTTCACGCTTCGTCGAGCCCAACTGGGTCAGCGAAAACGACATCCGCGGTTTTCTGAAGCTCGCAGGTTTCCGTCCTGTCCGCAAACACCGCCTGCTCTTGTTTCCCAAATGGATCCCGCTTCTTTCCGGCCTCCTGAACGGCTTCCTCGCGCGTCTGCCCGGTTTGCGGCGCCTTTGCCTGATGCAGGTTATGGTGGCCCGGCCGCTCTCGGAGCCGAAGCGCGAAGGGGATGTTTCCGTTTCGGTCGTCATCCCTTGCCGCAATGAAGCCGGCAACGTGCGCCACGCGGCGGAACGCATACCCTCGATGGGCAAACATACGGAGCTTCTCTTCTGTGATGACAAATCCACCGACGGCACCGTCGCCGAAGTCCGCCGCATGCAATCTCTTTATCCGGAAAAGGACATTCGATTGATCGAAGGGCCCGGCATCTGCAAAGCCGAAAATGTTTGGACCGGTTTTCGCGCCGCC
>WNFO01004548.1_pt1 | contig 11980 bp, 9 predicted proteins | sample 5400251 | NCBI WGS metagenome assembly WNFO01 (sample SAMN13153354, study PRJNA577476) | soil metagenome | isolation source: 100 cm saprolite under Madrone tree | place: USA:California | collected 2016-06-14
TATGAAACGACTCGATCGTCTTCAGCCCCACGCCCGGGCCTTCTTGCGCTCTTACTCGATCCAGACGATCGGTTTCCAGTCGGTTGCAAGGATCAGCGCGCTCCCGTCAAACCCCCGCCACAACGAGCAGCTTTTCGATCGAGCGAATGCAGGGCCGCCTCCGCCAGCGAACTTGCGATGGCTTGACCGCCAGTTGGAGCTTGGGCCAGCGCGTGAACAGCGCCTGCAGCGCGCAAATCGCTTCGGTGCGTGCGAGCTGGTGTTCCACCACCCTCCTTGCGCAGCGTGAAGACCGCGCTGTCCTTCAGCACGCGCGCGGCCGCTTCATAGGTCGTGGTGACCCAGACCCGGTCTACGATCGGAAACCTCGTCGCAACGACGGGTCCGGACGCCCGCAGCTTTGCGATGCCGTCGGCGGGGTCGCGAAAGAATGCTTCTCTGGCGAAATCGATTCGCGATGCCATCGACGATGCCTTGCTGTTTTACCGTTGCGAAGATGGTGTGCCACGGCGTGAACACAAGACCGCGTCAGACGGTTATCGATTTCCTCTCCATGAACGAATAGTGGAATTATTTCGACGACGCTTATCGATCGACGCCGTCATCAACTATTTTTTATGCTTCTTCTTGGATCCCTTCTTCTTCTTGGCAACACTGGATCCCTTCTTGGGCGCGTCGTCGAGCATAAATGGCCTTTGCGCGATGAACGCCGGATTGTTCGCTCCCACCAACGACAGCTTCGGCGTCTGGTCGGGCGGCATTTTCGATCCGATGGCGGTGTGAAGGCGCCGGTACGATCCGTCAAACGTTCCGCCATTCCAAACCGTCTTCAAGGTGCCGGTGAACAGACCGTTGAAGGTGCCGTCCTGCGAAAGCTGGTTGTCCTGACAGCCGGAAATCAACAGCACCGATGCCTTCACGGCGCCGAGCGCCTCCGACATATTGCGGTTCTTGAGAATTGGATCGTAGAATCCCTTGTGGTTCTGATAAACGCGCAACGCCACTTCGTCCGGCATGGCACGGTAGACCGGAGGCGACCCGGACCGCGATTTGTCACGGTAATGAATCGCCTTGCTCACGGTGCCGCTGTGGCAACTGTCGGACAGGAGAAAGACGCGCACGCCTGAGGCGAATGCCCCCCACGACGAATAGAGCTCGTCGTCGATCAACTGACCATCGTACAAACACCACGTCTCATCCTGCCCGTCGGGCTCGTCGCCGTTAAGATCGGGCGCCTGCCCCCCATGCCCGGAATAGGTCAGAAAAAAGAAATCGCCCGATTTGAGGTTCTTTGCCGCATCAGCGACTCCATCCAGCACCGCCTTGCGTGTCGCCTTCTTGGTGAGCAGTTTCGCCGCGGTAAACCCTTGCGATTCAGCGAGGTCTATCATGTCGTTGGCATCGGCCTCACAGGCGTTGAGCGGACCACTCCAACCTTCGTACTGCTGTGGGTCGACCGAGTTCAGTCCGATATGCAGCGAAATCCCTTTGGCCATTCTTCACTCCTCATTTGAGGTCGTTGATATGGTGCCCGCCGATCACTGGGAAAGAGCTGTTTTCTTTCGCCGCTTCGGAGTCGGCTTCTTCGATTTCTTGCGCTTGACCGAAGCGCCTTTCACCGAAGCTACTTTACCACCGGCGTCCTTCGCGGACCCCCACGGCAACTTCGCAGTGACGCGGTCCTTCGCTCCGACCAGGTCCGGCGTCTGATTGTATTTGAGCCGATGCAGCTTTTGCGTCACGCGCTCGCTGAGCTCGGCGAAAGAAAGATTGACGCCATGAGCCCGGCTCTCCCGGAGCACCTGCGCCATGCAAAACGTGTAGGCGCCATACGACGTCGCGCCGTCTCTATACTCATAGGAAAATTCCTGTTCCTGACAGGCTTCGAGCAGGATTGGCAGATAAGGTCCCTCGTGGCCGAGTTCCTTGCGCGTCTTGTCGTATTCCTTGTCAGGCTTGGTTCGAAGGGTCATCGAGCGTCCAAGCCTGCGCGTGGCTCCGTTTTTGCCGACATAGTCCGCGCCGTATGACTTCTCGGCGAGACTCTTGTTCAGGGCGGGAAAATCTCGCGCTACCCACATCCTCTCGGCGGGCTCCCATCGCAGCGCACGGTGCCGGATGTCATCCGGCGGCGTCAGCCCGCGGACGCGTGGACCGCCAGCACGCGTGATTCCACCCGAGTGACAACAATCGAACATCGCGACGAAATAGCACCCGTAGGGAAGTTGCGAGTACAGCTCACAAAACTGATTGTCTAGTACCGCATGCGCCGGGGACCAATCGAAATCGTAGGGCACGAGGCACTCGTCGACATGGTCAGGCTCACCCTTCGCGTCGTACCCCGGAATCTGCGCCCCATGCCCCGAATAGAACAGCACGCGTTCGTGCCCGTCCTGAACACCGTCCAACAACCAATGCAGGCGGTCCATGATCGCCCCGGTCGTTGCCCGGTCGTCCAGCACGACGCGGATGTCCTCCGGCTCGAAGCCGCTTTCCTGCAGCACCGAACTCATCAGGAACACGTCGTTCACACACCCTTCGAGGACATTCTCCGGATCCGGGTAGTTGTTGATTCCGATCAGCAGCGCGCGGCGATTCGGCCTGGCGGTTATTTCGGCAACGCCCCGCACCACATTCGCGAACTCGAGCGGCTGCGATCCGCCCGCGACATCACGCCATACGGTGGCGATCGTATTGGCATGCGTGAGGTACCAGGTAGCATCGTGGTTCAGGACGTCGTTGGGGATGTCGAATTGCTCGACGACTTGCTTGAAGTTCGCCTCTGCGTTCCTGAGAGGATGAGTCATCACGTGATCATCCGGATTGAACAGATGATACCACTTGCGGCTCTTCAGGCCTTGGATGCGGCCGGCAAAGACATCGCGCACCGCGGGATTGCCGATTTGCGAACCGAAGCTGACAAAGACCTTTCCTTCGATCTCTGCGACATTGCGCACAAACGTATCATAGCAAATCAAGGATCCGAGACTATGCGCAAGCACGACGTCGTAAGACTTCGAACGCATTTTCGCCAAAACCGTCTCGCGCAATTTTTCCCGCAGCTCGACGTCCGTCGACCACTGCGCGACCATGCCCGCCGTCCACTTGATGGTCTGCGGAATGTCTTTTATGCCGCGGGCACCAGGCAACGCGTCGCCGACGCTGTGGACGGCTGCGCTGACCAGTAGTTTGCCCAATGCAACGCTGTAGGTCACCAAGTTCAGCGGCGCTTTGTCGAACAGGTCGTCATATTCGAGAAAGTCGATCTCCAGCTTGATTTCCGGGTCACAGGATTGCATTGCGCCCCTGATCGCCTTGGTCCAGGAGGTCCTGAATTCCGGATCAATCTCCGAATGGCTTACGCCATGCACACAAAGCAAGGTGAGCTGTTTGCTCATAAAGCAACCTTTGGATGGCAATACATAAAATGCAATTCAAGCATGTTTTCACACCCGTGACGCAAGTCAAGCGACATGTTCGCCGGTCAGGTGGATTTGCTGACGTGCGCGATTCCGTCGCGCGGCAGGAGAAAACTCCGATGCCACCCGCGTTGCTGCGGGAGCGGTTGCCGTACAGCGGCCGCTGACCGCGATTTAAGGATGTCTTTACGCCACCGGCGGCGTGCCGTGGGTGTGAAACGACTCGATCGTCTTCAGCCCCCACGCCTGGCCCTTCTTGCGCTCTTCCTCGGTCCACACGATCGGCTTCCAGTCGGGCGCGAGAATGAGACGGGCGCCGGCGTTGGCGACTTCGACGCGGTTGCCGCCGGGCTCGTAGACATAGAGGAAGAATGTCTGCTGGATGGCGTGCTTGTGCGGGCCGGTCTCGATATAGACGCCGTTCTCCAGGAAGATATCGGCGGCGCGCAGCACGTCCTCGCGGCTGTCGAGCGCGTAGGTGACGTGATGGAAACGGCCGGGCGTGTTGGAATGATCGTGTGAATAGGCGAAGTCGTAACTCTTGTTCGACATCGTCATCCACATCGCAGCCTCCGTGCCGTCGTTGAGCACGATCTGTTCGGTCAGCCGGCAGCCCAGATATTTCTCGAAGAAGATTCGGTTGGCCTTGATGTCGACCGCCAGGCAATTGAGGTGATCGAGCCGGCGGACATTGACGCCGCGCGCCGGAAAGCGCTGCGCCTGGTTTTTCAGCGCGGGCTTGAGTTCAGGCGGCGGCTCGTACCATTCGGTCTCGTAATAGAGTTCGACGATATGGCCGTCCGGATCGCGGCAACGGAACGCCGGCCCCTGCCCCATGTCGCCGTCGGTCCAGCCGATCTCGAAACCGGATCCCTTCAGCGCGGCGACGCGGCGCTCCAGCGCCTGCGGGCTGCGCGCCCGCAGCGCCATGTGCTCCATGCCTGACGTCTTCGAGGCGGTCAGCTTGAGCGAATAGCGTTCGTAATCGTCCCAGCCACGCAGGTAAACCGACTCGCCCTTGCGGCCGCTGATGGTCATGCCCATCACATCGACAAAGAATTTCAGGCTTTCATCCGGCTTCGGCGTCAGCAATTCCATGTGGCCGAGATGGGCGAGATCGAAAATCGGCTCGGGTTGCATGGCGTTCTCTTTCGTAGGGTGGGCAAATTCGTAGGGTGGGCAAAGCGCAGCGTGCCCACCATCTTGGTCAATCAAGAAGTGGTGGGCACGGCGCAAGCGCGCCTTTGTCCACCCTACAACTGTAGCGTCCGCGTCAGATCGTCAAACAGCTCATCGACCGAGACGGCACGGGGAATGAGCTCCTGCTGCGCCGCATATCGGATAATCAACTCCAGCGAGCGGCGCATTTCTTCGGCGTTGAAGCGTGGCACAGCGGGCGGCGGCGCCAGCGCCGCGCTCTCTTGCAGCAGCCGAAAAACTTCCCGCACCGCTTCCGGCTGCTCGTTGGACAGCGTTTCGCTGACCACCACCATATGATTGATCGGCACCACCTGGTGTTTTGCAAACCATGATTGCTCTTCGCTCAAGGCATCGGCGAACAGCGGCTTCAGGCCGGGGCGTTCCACCTTCTCGCCGAGCACCGCATCGAGCTCACCGTCGAGCAGCATCTGGATGATCGCCTTGCCCTGCGGCGCACGCACGGTGGTGTCGCGAAATTCGGCGACATGGGCGTCCTCGAACGTGACCCAATGGATCGAATTCAGGTCGACGCCATAATCATTGGCGAGGATGCCGCGCAGCCAGGCGCCGGTCGTGGTGGTGAAGGAGCGGATGCCGACGCGCCTGCCCTCGAGATCGCGCGGCTTCAGGTTACCGAGTTCGGCCCGGTAGACGGCATGGGCATGCTGAAACCGCGCCAGCACGACATGGGGCAGCAGCACCATCGGCTTGCCGAAGCTTCTTGCCATCAGATAGGTGACGATCGCCATCTCCGAAACGTCGAAAGCGCCTTCGCGAACCATCGGCTTGAAGCCTTTATTGGTCGGCGAATACTCCGCGAAATCCAGCGTGACCAGATCGGACTTGATCGAGCCACCCTTCAGCGCGGATGTGCAAGCGTGGTCGCCAAGCAATGTGCGCAGCCGCATCGCCACTTCAGTCCTGCTCCGGCTCGTCGACATAGACGAGGCCGGCCTTGGCCAGCGGCTCGCGCATATTATACATGTCGAGCCCGAGCACGCCGGCGGCGAGCTGCTTGCGCTTGCCCTCCTCATCGGCCTGGCGCTTTTCGCCCTTGGCCGCGACCTCACCGGCATCCTTCTTCCTGACAACCACGACACCGTCGTCGTCGGCGATCACGGCATCGCCCGGTTCAACATTGATTCCGGCGCATACCACGGGGATGTTGACGGCGCCGAGCGTCGCCTTGACCGTCCCCTTGGCCGAGATGGCCTTCGACCACACCGGAAATCCCATCTCCCGCAGCGACTTCACGTCGCGGCAGCCGGCATCGATGACAAGCCCGGTGACGCCGCGCGCCATCAGCGAGGTCGCGAGCAGATCGCCGAACATGCCGTCGGTGTTATCGGCGCTGCAGCCGACCACCAGGATGTCACCCGACCGGCACTGCTCGACCGCGACATGAATCATCCAGTTGTCGCCGGGGTGCGCCAGCACGGTGACGGCGGTACCCGCCGCTTCGCCGCCCGCCCATGCCGGGCGCAGATAGGGCTTCATCAGCCCGATCCTGCCGTAGGCTTCGTGCACCGTCGATGCACCAAGCGCGCCCAGCCGCTTGACGACATCGGCGTCGGCTCGCCTGATGTTGCGGACAACGACCGTCTTCATGCCAGTTCCTCCAACGCCACGGGAAACAGCCGCTGATAGGCCTCGCCATAGGTCATGGCCTTGCCGGAATTGCGGCCGCCCTGCATGCCGCGCTGCAGCGCCACCCGCTCGTAATAGGCCCAGAGGTGCTTTTGCGCGGCGAGGATCTCGAAGGTCTTGCGCTTGATATCCCAGACCTCGTCGATGTTGAGGATGACCTGCGGCTTGAAATTGCACATTTCCGGTTGATGCGGCTCGAACAGGAAAACCGGCGGCGCGGAATACTGGTATTTCGCATCCGGCTTGTGACCCATCGCTTGCGCCACCACCCGCGTCTGCTGCGCAAAATGCGCCGCATCGGGATGATCGAAATTGTAGGGATCCTCAAGCGCGTGGGTGAGCACAAAACTGGGGTTGAGCTCGCGATAGATATCGACCATCCGGTCGAAATGGGTCTCGTTGAGCTTCAATGGATAGTCACCGCAATCAAAGAACTCGATTTCGGCGCCAAGTGCGGCTGCGGCGCGTTCGGCCTCGTCCTTGCGCCCGGCCTTGACGGAGGCCAATGACGCGCCTTGTTCCTTCCAGGCGAACTGGCTCTCGCCGCGCTCGCCATAGGACAGGCACACGATCTTGACGCGGTAGCCCTTCCTGGCGTGCAGGGCGATCGCCCCTCCGGCGCGCCACACAAAATCCCCCGGGTGTGCCGAAACCACCAAACCTGTCTTTGACATCGCATTCCTTTCGGGTCGGCTTTGATCTTCCGATATCTTCAAAAAATCGAGCGAACGTGTGAGCCTGGAGCCGGACATGTCCTATCAGATCCAGCCGTCCTGTTCCCTGGTTCAACGATTGCAGCAGACCCGCAAGCGGCAGCGCGCCATGTCAGCCCTCGCCTAAGTCATGTTTTGTGCTGCAGATCGTCGCCGCGAGGGCGCGGGCTGATCAAGCGGGGGCGCTTGAAACGAAGCGATCGTCGCCCGCACCAGCTGCTCGATCGCGTTTCCCGCGTCCGCGCCGTCGGCGCTGCCTCGCGACAGCCGAGACACGCGTTCAGGCGTTACCAGCGTGTAGTAGAGCGCCCCGAGCAGGAAGTGGCTGCGCCAGACGATTTCGGTACGCGGGATGTGCGGCAGACTTTCGTGGATCGCATCGATGAAGGCATGACTGGTATCGTCGAAGGTCTGCGCGATGATCCGGCGCGCAACTTCGTTTCCCTCAGCCGACATGACCGCGCGCAGCCGCGTAAAACGCGCTCCGCCGCCGGCAAGATCGCTGCCTGAAGAGAATGCGGGCAGCACATAGGCGCGAACGATCGCCTCGAGCCTGTCCTGCTGATCACGAACCCGCCTGGCGGCAGCCAGCAATTCGGAGCGTCGGCGGTTCATCGGTCCGCAATGACGACGGTAGATTTCCAGAAGCAGGCCGTCTTTTGTCTTGAAGTGATAGGTCACGCTGCCGGGATTGGCGCCGGCGGCTTGCGCAATATCCCGAATTGAAACGGCGTTGAAGCCATTGGTCGCGAACAACTCTTCCGCGGCGGCGAGGATCGCCTCCCGCAAATTCGGTTTGCGGGTTGCAGTGGCGCTGCTGGCGGACGTGCGGACCATCATTTGTACTATCGTACAAAAGATAAGGTCTAGTCAACAATAACCATGGGCGTTAGTACTGATGCCTGAGCAGCCTGGAGCGCGGCCGCGAATGCAAATCTACCTACTTCGCATTCGCCGGCGCGTGGGCATGCCACAGATCCGCGCGCCAGTGCAGCACGATCGCCATCATCAACGCCACGCCGGCCGTCGCGTAGAGGGTGCCGGTCGCGGCAAACCCGATCTCGTCGATCAGGCTGCCGGCCGCCAACAGGCCAAGCGGCAGTCCATAGATCACCAGCATGCGCACGCCCATCACCCGGCCGCGGAAATGCGCGCTCGAGGTGCGCATCAGGATGACCGCGATCGAGATCATGCAAAGGCTTTGCGAGAAGCCCGCCAGCATCAGGCACGCGATCGCGGCAGGCACCGTTTGCATCTGCACAAACAGCAACAGCGCCGCGTACCACATCACCGTCGCGCCGATCAAAAGCCGCGCGACGCGAATGCCGCCGATCAGGCTCAGGAGTACAGAACCGACCAATGAGCCGACCGCGAAGCTGGCCGACAGATAGCCGAGCCCGGTCTGGTTGGTGCGGTAGATCTCGCGCGCGACATAGGGCAACAATCCGTTCGACAAGGGATAGGCGGTCAGATTGGCGAGGAACGCGATCCACATCGCCGCGCGCATCCGCGGCGTGGTCCAGACATAGGCCACGCCCCGCTTCAGGTCGCGCATCGGCGAGCGCCCCAGCGTGCCGTCGGCCCCCTCATCGATCGGATGCGGTTTCGACGGCGCCACGACACAGAGGGTCAGCAGCGTGCTGACGACGTAGAGGCCGACGATCGCCATATAGGCCGGGCCCATGCCGAGGGCTGCGAACAATCCGGCCCCGCTCAGCGCACCGGCGATGCGCGCGGTATCCATCGTGGTCCTGGAAAGGCTGATGGCGCCGATCAATTGACCTGACGGCATGATGGTCGCGACCAGCGCACCGCGCACGCCGAGGTCCGACGGTCGAACGAGGCCCATGACAGCCACGATGACAAGGGCATAGAGCGGCGTCAGATGCCCCGTCAGCGCCAGCGTCATCAGTGTGCCCGCCAGCAGCGCATAGGTCGCGCGCATCATGGCGAGCAGGTCGCGGTGACCGATGCGATCGCCGACCACGCCGAACAACGGGGCAATCAGCGTGCCGACGTAGCTAAGCGAGGCAAACAAGGTCAGCAGCAGCACCGATCCGGTCTCGACCAGCACGTACCAGCCGAGAATCAGCGTCTCCATCTCGAACGCCCAGGATGTGAGCAGGTCGGCGGGCCACTGAAAACGATAATTCCTGTAACGGAAGGGGGCGAGCGCGGAAGGCCGCGCCAACTCGCTCAAAACTCGATGCCGCGTTTCATCGCGTTCCACCCTGCCCGTTTCTTATTGGGGCAAAATCTACCGCGTCGCGGCGGCCGAGGCCAGCCCCCGGCCGTGCCCGCAAAAAAGCCGGCGCGTTAAGCAGGTCTCCTCCGCGGGTGGTAAACCCGACGTTAAGCCGGACCTGCCGCGGGCGCTGACGGGCGGAGCTCAAATCGTCGATTTTCCAGCAAATCCGACGATGAAGGCACGCCAGAGCGGCCCGGCAAAACCATATCCTGACCAAGATACCGCCGATTTAACCAACCCGGAGGTTCGCGGGCTTAACCGTTTGTCCAACCACCAGCTGCATAGTCGTGCACAGATCTGAATTCATGACATGCCGGAATTGACCACTGTGACATCCTTTGGACGCGTGATTTCGGTGCGTGGATCCCTCGCGCGAGTCGGACTGCTGGCCGCGAGCCAGCTGGCCATCCCCGAAGTGAGGGCCACCGTCGGCCGGTTCGTCAGCATCCGCTGCGCAAATTCCACCATCGTCGCCATGATCACGGAAGTATCCTGCGAGGATCTGCCGGTCTCCGACGTTTATATTGCCAGCGCCTCGGTCGATCTGCTCGGCGAAATCCTGGGCGGACCGGAGCGCCCCAAATTCCAGCGCGGTGTCACCCATTATCCCACGATCAGCGATGCCGTCGAGTTGATCACCAATCAGGAGCTTCGAACGGTTTATGCGCCGTCCGGATCGGACCAGATCGATGTCGGCACCCTGCAGCAGGATCCCTCCGTCATTGCCTATGTCGATGTCGAGGAGATGCTCTCCAAGCACTTCGCGGTGCTTGGCTCTACCGGCGTCGGCAAATCCAGCGGCGTATCGCTGTTGCTGAATGAGATTTTGAAGGCACGGCCGACTTTACGGGTCTTCCTGCTCGATGTTCACAACGAATATGGCCGCTGTTTCGGCGACCGCGCCCTTGTTCTCAATCCGCGCAATCTGAAGCTGCCGTTCTGGTTGTTCAATTTCGAAGAGATCGTCGATGTGCTGTTCGGCGGCCGGCCCGGCGTGCCCGAGGAACTCGATATTCTCGCCGAAATCATTCCGATGGCGAAGGGAATCTATACCCAGTACCAGAACGCCGATCGGATTGGGTTGAAGCGCCTCGATCCCAAAGCTGGCTACACCGTCGATACGCCGGTGCCCTATCGCCTGGTCGATCTGATTTCGCTGATCGACGAGCGCATGGGCAAGCTCGAGAACCGCTCATCGCGTATCATCTATCACAAGCTGATTTCGCGGATCGAGACCGTGCGCAACGATCCGCGCTACGCATTCATGTTCGATAACGCCAATGTCGGCGGCGACACCATGGCGGAAGTCGTCAGTCATCTGTTCCGGCTTCCCGCCAACGGCAGGCCGATGACCATCATGCAGCTTGCCGGCTTCCCCGCCGAAGTCGTCGATTCCGTGGTGTCGGTGCTGTGCCGGATGGCGTTCGACTTCGGGCTGTGGAGCGACGGCGTTTCGCCGATGCTGTTCGTCTGCGAAGAGGCCCATCGCTACGCCTCGGCCGATCGCAGCATCGGTTTTGGGCCGACACGCAAAGCCGTATCGCGTATCGCCAAGGAAGGCCGCAAATACGGCGTCTATCTCGGCCTCGTCACCCAGCGTCCCGCCGAACTCGATGCCACCATCATTTCCCAGTGCAACACGCTGTTTGCGATGCGGCTTGCCAACGAACGCGACCAGACACTGCTGCGCTCGGCGGTTTCGGATGCCGCGGCAAACCTGCTGTCGTTCGTCCCCTCGCTCGGTACCCGCGAAGTCCTGGCCTTCGGTGAAGGCGTCGCACTTCCGACCCGGCTGCGCTTCAAGGAAGTGCCGGTGCATCAATTGCCGCGCAGCGAAGCCACCATTGCAACGGTTGCCTCGGTCGCCGCCGGCCATGACATGCATTTCGTCAGCGCCGTGCTGGAGCGCTGGCGCGGCGCCACCTCGCAGCGCGATGTTCCCAACGATCCCGGCGCCAACGACCGGCCAGCCCCACGCACGGTGGAAGCGCCGATGCTGCAGCCATCGATGGGTCTCGATCCCGACCGCTTTTCGCTGCTGAAAAAACCGCTGCGCTGACGGCCTGGAGCCGCCACTTCCGTCGTCCGCGTCGCGCAAGCCGCGCTTTGCGTGAGATACAGCCATCGAATATGATCGCGGGCAGCCGCAGCACGCGGTATGAACCGGAATCTCCCGATGACGCAGCCGATTGCCAAACGCTTTCCGACCCCCTCGATCGACAAGCTGCCGGACGATATCCGCACCCGCCTGCTCGCGGTGCAGGAGAAATCCGGCTTCGTTCCGAACGTATTCCTGACGCTGGCCTATCGTCCCGATGAATTTCGAGCGTTCTTCGCCTATCACGACGCGCTGATGGAGCGGGATAGCGGCCTGACCAAAGCCGAACGCGAGATGATCGTGGTGGCGACCTCCAGCGCCAACCAATGCCATTATTGCGTGATTGCCCACGGCGCGATCCTGCGCATCCGGGCGAAGAACCCGCAGATCGCAGACCAGATCGCCGTCAACTACCGCAAGGCGGATATCACACCACGCCAACGAGCCATGCTCGACTTCGCGATGAAGGTGAGCACCGAGGCGCACAGGATTTCCGAAGAGGATTTTGCCGCTATCGCCGGCCACGGCTTCAGCGACGACGACATCTGGGATGTTGCCGCAATTTCGGCGTTCTTCGCGCTGTCGAACCGGATGGCCAACGTCACCGCGATGCCCGAACGACGAATTCTACATGATGGGACGTCTGCCGAAATAG
>WNFO01006361.1_pt1 | contig 11980 bp, 11 predicted proteins | sample 5400251 | NCBI WGS metagenome assembly WNFO01 (sample SAMN13153354, study PRJNA577476) | soil metagenome | isolation source: 100 cm saprolite under Madrone tree | place: USA:California | collected 2016-06-14
GACGAAGCCGGATTGCCGGGATTCTATTTCTCGTTCTGGCACGCCTTCTGGGTTCCGAAAGGCACGCCGAAAAACATCACCGCCAGGCTCAACGAGGCCGTCGTGAATGCGCTCGCCGACCCTGTCGTGCGCAAGCGCCTGACCGATATCGCGCAGGACATTTTCCCCCGCGAGCAGCTCACCCCCGAAGCGCTGCTCGCCTATCACAAGGCTGAAATCGAGAAGTGGTGGCCGATCATCAAGGCGGCGGGGATCAAGGCGGAGTGAGGGTGGGCGGTGGTAGAGGTGAAGCCCGTTGTCCCGGCTGCTGTATTTAGTGGTGGGGTTCGGCAATGAGTCCGTTTGATTGGCGACGACGCAAGAATACGCTCGGCTTGGTCAAAGTAGGTCAATAGTCGAGCGGATCCGCGAGACCAGCTTGTTGGTACTCCAGCCATGAATCTTTATCACTATTGCTCAAATGACGTCATGATCTCTATTGTCTCAAAGAGGGAGATATGGGCATCTGATTTTTCTCTATCGAATGATTCGATGGAAGGAAAATGGATTCGAGAGGTGTTCTCTAAGTATTGCGCGGAAAGAGGTCTGTCTCCCTCGTACAAGGAGATGCTGTTACCAAGTTTGGATTCTGTCATCTCGTTAGTCGGCGCGACCGGTTTTTGTCTCTCAGAGGAGGCGGACCTACTTAGCCAATGGCGCGGGTACGCCGATAATGGATGTGGGGTTTCGATCGGATTCAGCAAGGAATATTTCGAGGCGTTGGGCAGGCTCAAGCGTGACAGGAATGATGAATTCAATGCCAGCCTCACGAAAATTGAATACGATATAGTTCGGCAGAGAGAACTGATTTCGGAGAATGCCGACGCGATTCTGAAGCTGGTGTCAGAAGGTGCTCTCTGGCCCCCAACATTCCTCACTTCTGATGAGGAGAAGAAAAAATGGCAGGCGAGTTTTCGCACTATGCACTGGAGGTTCCTGCTCTTCTTCGGCGATATTCATCGGTTCAAAAATCCAGCCTTTGCGGAGGAGCGCGAGTGGAGATTAATCTCCCACGTTCTACCCGACTTAGGCAAAGATCAAGGACGACAAATTAGCGGAATGGAATTTCGAACGCGTAAAGACCGAATAGTTCCTTTTCGAAGAATACCCCTTGAAAATATCGATCAGGCTGCAATAATCGAAGTTGTTCTCGGGCCGAAGAATATCACGCCCGAGCAAGTTGTGGATGCGGTGCTACAAAAGCACGGTTGGCGGGGTATTAAAATTAGAAAATCAAGCGCGTCCTACCGAGGTTAGGGGAAGGGTTCAGCTTAGGTATCACGTCTTCCATTGACTCGTCTCCGCTGCAACAACCGCCGCCATGACGCCACTGGTCCGGCGCACCGGCCAACACCGCATCACCAAACTCAAATGGCATCATAAATACTGTCTTGGGGGTTATCCCACGCCTTGGCAAACGCCGGCTCGCTGGCTGCGGTGAAGGAGCGCCTCAGCGCGCGGGCTTTTTCTCGCGTGCAAATGAAGTCTACGAAATCCTCGATTTCGGCTATCCGCTCGTCAGGCAGGGATTCGATCTTCTCAATCAGGGCAGCGCGGGTGTTCATGCTTCCCCCCTCACTCCTTCGCCACGTAGAAATACCCCACCTTGTCGTTCACCGGCGAGCCGAACCACATGCGGCCCTGGTCATCCATGAAGAAGTCGCGCATGGAGTTTTCGGCGCGCGGGTAGGGATATTCCACCACCTTGCCGGTGTTGGGATCGAGGCGGCCGATCACGTCCATGTATTCGGACGAGTACCACACCATGCCGTCGCGATCGATGCCGAGCGCGTAGGGCGTGGGCTGCGGGCCCGGCAGCTGGAACTCCGTGATGGCGCCGGTCTTGGGGTCGAGCCGCCCGATCCTGCCGGCATCGAACTCGCCGAACCACACGATGCCCTTGTCGTCCACCTGGATGCGGCGTGGCCGGCCGTTCACGGTGGGCAGCGTGTATTTGGTCACAGCCAAAGTCTTGGCATCGACCTTGCCGACCTTGCCGGTCGCCGTCAGCTCGGTAAACCAGACGTTACCTTCCTGATCGAGCGCAATGCCGTAGCAGGTCGGCACTTGCGGGATGTGGGTGAATTTCTCGGTCTTGGGATCGAACACCGACAGCGCCCCGGTCGACCACACCATCCCGGTCTTGGGATCGATGCGGACGGTGTGCTTGCCCACGGTGTCTTGATACTCGGTGATCTGTTTGGTCCGCGGGTCCCAGCGGCCGAGCTTGTTGGAGCCCTGCTCGGTGAGCCACACGCATCCGTCCGGATGCGGGACCGCGGAGTGGATCGCGGCAGTGCTCATGTTGGGGACCGGGTATTCCGTCATCTCGCCGGTCACCGGATTGAGGTTTGCGATCTTGTTGGCGCGCCCGTAATACGGCACCCAGAACGTGCCGTCCTTGTCCGGATGGGCGCTCCACGGCATCCGATTGGGACCGGGCGTGTCATACTCCACGTAAACGATCTTCAAGCCGTCGTCGCTGATGGGGCGGACCTCGCTCTGGTATTGCGGCAAATCGGCGGGCGATTTCGGCAACTTGGAGTTCTCGCCGAACATCTGGTTGATGTAGGAGATGACGTTCTCGGCTTTCTGTTCATTGAAGTTGAAGGCCGGTCGCATGATGAAGTAGCCCATGGCGTCCTTCATGTAGTTGACGCGGTCGCGCCAGCCGTCCTCGTCGCGCACCACCGCCGCCATGCGACTCTCGAAGCCGTGGCAAGCCATGCAGTGGGTGAACAGCTCCTCCTTGCCGCGCGCTTCGGGCAGAAGCTTCTTGCCCTGATGCATGGAGATGTCGCTCCATTGCACCATGCCCTGCGCAAGGGCCAAGTCCTGGGTGAGGTTCTGGTCGGGGCTAAGCGTAATGCCGCTCTTCGGGTCGGCCTTGAAGCCGATGGCGCGCATCTGCAGGCGGTATTCGCCGGGGCTGAGGTTCTCGACCCGATACTTGCCGGCGTTGTCGGACAGCACGCTGACGGTGATCTTGGTCTTGAGGTTGCGCGCCTGTACGAAGGCGCCGCGGAACGGCTTGCCGTCCGGTCCCGTCACGGTCCCGGTGATGGTCGCGGCATCGGCGCCCGACATCGCCGCAACGATAGAGCCGACCCCGAGCAGCAGACGCGTGGTGGCGCGCATCGACATTCCTCCTGGTTTGAAGCTGTTTATTGAAAGCTTATCCCAATGCGATCACCGGCGCCATCGGGCCTGGTGCGGAGCATTCTTCTATTGAGTTGACCCTCCAAGGTGTCATTGCCCGGCTTGACCGGGCAATCCAGTAGCCACGGCCGGTGGTTACTAGATCGCCCGGTCAAGCCGGGCGATGACACCACTGAGGGAGGTGAACCTAATCGAAAATGCTCTCAGAACGCCATCACCCCGGCCTGATGTGAGCCGTCTCGACCACCTTGCGCCAGCTTTCGAACTCGACCTTGACACGCTCGGCGAACTCCTGGGGCGTGCTCTGGACCTCGTAGAAATCGAGCGCGTCGAGGCGCTCCTTCACGTCCGGCAGCTTGGTGATATCGACGATGCTGCGATGGAGCAGGTTGACGATCTCGCCAGGCGTGCCGGCCGGGACCAGAACGCCGACCCACTGATCTCCGGTGAAGATCGGATAGCCGGCTTCCGCGGCGGTCGGAATGGCCGGCAGCTTCTGCGAGCGCTTCTGGCTCGACAGTACGAGCGCACGCAAAGTCCCTTCCTGGATATGCGGTACACACGGCGGCAGCGAGCTGACGCAGATCGGCGTGTGACCCGCCACAGCGGAGGCGACCGCCGTGCCGGCGCCCCCAAAGGGAACGTGCACGATATCGAGACCGAGCGACAGCCGGAATTGCTCGAAGGCGAGATGGGGTTGCGCCCCGGCGCCTCCGGACGCGAACGTGTACCGTCCGGGATTGGCCCGCACGAGGGCGATCAGTTCATCAAGGGTCCTCACGCCCAGGGAAGGGTGGACCACGATCGTGATCGCCGAGGCGATCGGAACCGCGACCGGTGCGAAATCCCGGACCGGATCGTAGGGAGCCTTGCCCAGGAACGCCGGATTGGTGACGAGGGCGCTGACGGTGACCAGGATCGTATGCCCGTCGGGCGCCGCCCTCGCCGCTTGCGCGGCAGCAATGTTGCCGCCGCCGCCGGCGACGTTTTCCACATAGAACTGCTTTCCGAACTGCTCGGATAGCTTCAGCGCCGCGATCCGTCCGAAGATGTCGGATGGACCGCCAGGAACGAACGCCACCATAACACGCACCGGCCGCGTCGGATAATCGAGCGCGAGGGCGCGTTGTAAGGGAATGGGAGCGGCCGCAGTGGCTGCGGCGAGTTGCAGAAATCGGCGGCGAGTTTGCATGCGTCCCCTCCCGTAGCCCGGATCGAGCGGAGCGAAATCCGGGATCGGACTGTCCACGCTTCTGCGCGTAGCCCCAGTTTGCTGAGCCGCCGTCCCGGATTTCGCTCCGCTCCATCCGGGCTACGGGCTTCGGGACTTGACCTAAAGATTACAACGTTCGGCCGCGGACCTGAAAGGGGGGTTGTGCGTTGACACCCCCAGCCAAAGGCCTAAATTAGCGGCGTTCCGAGGGGAGCTCCGGGTAAGGAGCTGAGACACCCGCCAAGTCTTCGCCCAGCCGGGCGTGACACCGCGGAGACCCTTTGAACCTGATCCGGGTCATGCCGGCGAAGGGACGGACCATCTTTCCCTCCACGCGCACGCCTGGAATATAGGCCGCAGCCACGAGGGATTACGCCATGAACGTCCATGATCGCGACATCGCCACCCCGAAGGTCACCACCGGACCGATCGCCGGATCGCGCAAGGTCCATGCGGTGCCGGAGGCGGCGCCCGATCTGCGCGTGCCCGTGCGGGAGGTCGTGCTGACGGAGGCCGCCGCCGAGCCGCCGGTACCGGTCTACGACACCTCGGGGCCCTATACGGACAACAATGTCGCGATCGACGTCGAAGCCGGCCTCAAGCGCACCCGCGTCGAATGGGTGCGCGAGCGCGGCGGCATCGAAGAATACGAGGGCCGTCCCATCCAGCCGGTCGACAACGGCAATGTCAGCGGCAAGCACCTCGCGCGCGCGTTTCCCACCGCTCATCGGCCGTTGTGCGGCGTGGAGGGCCAACCCCTCACCCAGTACGAATGGGCGCGCGCGGGCGTCGTCACGAAAGAAATGATCTATATCGCCGAGCGTGAGAACCTCGGCCGCAAAGCGCAGCTTGAACGCGCCGAAGCGGCCCGCGCCGACGGCGAAAGCTTCGGCGCAGCGGTGCCGCTGTTCGTGACGCCGGAGTTCGTGCGCAGCGAAGTGGCGCGCGGGCGCGCCATCATTCCGTCCAACATCAACCACGCCGAATTGGAGCCGATGATCATCGGCCGCAATTTCCTCACCAAGATCAACGCCAATATCGGCAATTCCGCCGTGACGTCGTCGGTCGAGGAGGAAGTCGAGAAGATGGTGTGGGCGATCCGCTGGGGCGCCGACACTGTGATGGACCTCTCCACCGGCCGCAACATCCACAACACCCGGGAATGGATCATCCGCAATTCGCCGGTGCCGATCGGCACCGTGCCGATCTACCAGGCGTTGGAAAAGGTCAACGGCGACCCGGTCAAGCTCGACTGGGAGTGCTACAAGGACACCCTCATTGAGCAGTGCGAGCAGGGCGTCGACTATTTCACCATCCACGCCGGGGTGCGGCTCGCCTACGTGCCGCTCACCGCCAACCGCGTGACCGGCATCGTGTCGCGCGGCGGCTCCATCATGGCGAAGTGGTGCCTCGCGCATCACCGCGAGAGCTTTCTCTACGAGCGCTTCGACGACATCTGTGACCTCATGCGCAAATACGACGTGTCGTTCTCGCTCGGCGACGGCCTGCGGCCGGGCTCGATCGCGGACGCCAACGACCGCGCGCAGTTCGCCGAGCTGGAGACGCTGGGTGAACTCACTCGGATTGCCTGGGCCAAGGGCTGCCAGGTCATGATCGAAGGCCCCGGCCATGTGCCGATGCACAAGATCAAGATCAACATGGACAAGCAGCTCAAAGAGTGCGGCGAGGCGCCGTTCTACACGCTGGGCCCGCTGACGACCGACATCGCGCCTGGCTACGACCACATCACGTCGGGCATCGGCGCCGCCATGATCGGCTGGTTCGGCTGCGCCATGCTGTGCTACGTGACCCCGAAGGAACACCTCGGCCTGCCCGACCGCGACGACGTCAAGCAAGGCGTCATCACCTACAAGATCGCAGCCCACGCCGCCGACCTCGCCAAGGGCCACCCGGCCGCGCAACTGCGCGACGACGCGCTCAGCCGGGCGCGATTCGAGTTCCGCTGGATCGACCAGTTCAACTTGTCGCTGGACCCGGACACCGCGCGGGAATACCACGACGAGACGCTGCCCAAGGAGGCCCACAAGGTGGCGCACTTCTGCTCCATGTGCGGGCCGAAGTTTTGTTCGATGAAGATCACGCAGGATGTAAGGGACTATGCGGCGACGTTGAACGACAAGGAAGCCGGGATGGCGGAGATGTCGAAGAAGTTCCGTGACATGGGGAGTGAGGTGTATGTCGAGGCGGAGGCCGTGAGGGAGAGTAATAAGCAATTATAAACGAGCCACCAGTGCTCACGAAAAAGCCCAAAGCGCTCTGTATCTGTCATGGCGAAATTAGACGGGGGTCGGCCAGATTTCCGAGAATGGGTGGATGGGCAGCTAAATCCTAATTGGCCGCCCATGCCGCTGACGCATATTACCAAGGCACTCTCGGCTGCCGATATTGCAAAGTCCGGATATGTTGACGTTGTCAAGTGTGACCTATTTGGGAAGCCCCTTGCATATTTCTTCTATGGTCGCCCCGCCTATCGTGTGAGTGGAGACGGCGCAATTAAGATTGAGGCGGCCTGCCCCTGCTGCTTCATATTCAATGCCAAACTTATAGAGAAGGCAGAGGCTATTTTCGCATTTGATACAGGCGCATTTTCAAAACGCCTTTACAAACACATGCTAACCGACGAGATGGCGGTCGAGGATTTTAGCCTCGGAACGGATGTATCGCGGCCAAATAAATTGATATTGAAGACCTTTGGTTCGCGCCTAGCTTACTTCCAAGGCGACATATATGCGATCCCCGACCCTACCACGATTACGAAATCATATGAGTTTCACGCTAGGTCATACTTGAATTTGCTGACTTCTCCGGGGCGCAACGAACCGGACGATCGAATATGCTCGATTGAAGTAATTCTCGGAGAAAAAATTCCATTAAAAGAAAGTTTGTTGGCCGTCATCGTACCGCACACTATCTGGGACGATGAGGCTCCATGGCTAAAGAATTTGCATAAAGCGGGAGCCACTATTCAGCCCTATAATTTCGTTCCAGGTCGACATCCGGATTACTATCAGGCCCAACTCGAAGCAGCCGCAAAGGAGCTTTACGAGAGGTGGGGATCGCTTTGATGAAAAAGAAATATAAAAGATTGAAAATAGTAGGTTGCATACCGCTCGACCAGGAGGGGGTTGGTTTCGCAGTCCCGGTGCTGATTCATCCAACCGACCCACGATTTTTAGTCGTTCAGGAGGTGGATGAACTTAGTGGCCGAGTTTGTGGATTTCGAATTTTGGAGCACCAGAAATCGCAATTGATTCACGTCGCGGATGACTCATCTGTAGGAATTGGCGAAGAACAGCTCTATGCCTTTTTTATCACTCCTAATAACGTGTCTATTGGGACGCTGGCAATGCTGCGTGCGGCTTTGGAGCAATTTGCCGAGACAAATCCATCGCGCAGCGGTTTGATCTTACAGATCAAAGAATTGATAGGATCTGACCAGGAAAAGAAAGTTGCTCGAGCCCGAATGCGAAGGCTGCTGCTCGATGCGCAGGGTACCGCAGCTGCACGCAGCTTCTATGAAGGATCGGTCTTGCGCTCGGTCCTTTGGAGTCGCCTTTTGTCTATGGCGACCAGCAAAGAAATGTCTAAGCGCATACTGCAAGTGCGGGGGAGGCTGTCTGCAGGCATCAACCAGGATGGACAAATTGTATTGGACCTCACAGCTCTAAGTGAGGAAGATCGAGTAGCGATCGACGACGCGAAGCTCATATCAGCGATGTTGTTGGAATTTGAACCTCGGCCTCCGGCCGTCGATAAACCGGCAAGTTTGGGTGAAGACGAAGCTCACAATGCTGCTCGCATACAGCGCCGCGTAGAAGATTTGTTGAGCCTCGTTCGACGTACCGGACGTCAGGAAGAACGCGTCGCATTATTGATGGCGGCGATTCTAAATGATCCAACGGTGGGAAAATCTGCGTTACTGCAGTATCAACGTGATCGGGCTAGTACGGCCGCATGGGCGATCGCGGAGCTTCGTAAAATCTTCATTGACACAAGCTGGCCTTCCGATGAACAGGTGATTGCAGCGCTAGTTCCCCGGCTCTTCACGAAACATTGGCCCATGACGCGGGGGGATCTTCTGTTCTTTTTGGCTAAACATCTCGGAAAGTGGCCTCAAGTAAATACCGCCATCCGTGAAGTTCTACGGAGGACAAACTCGGCGTATGTGCACTTGAGTCGAAAAGAAATCGAAGATGCTCTAGCGGCGCGCCAGAGTAAGCTTGAGGGCGTTGCGCGGAGACACTATGACCTCCTGCCAGACGCGTAGCATCCGTGCGCATCAGCGACATTTCGCAGGATCGGGCGTCCGGAATTCGGCCCGGAACAGATGACCTGCTCGGCCTCAGCAGGGCGCCGGTCGCCTCGTGATCGCACCGTTGAAACGTCCCCAGGCTCCCACCAATCCCAATATCCAACCGGGTTGAGCCACCGGCCATATCGTGATGTGTCTGGATCGCGCTGGTCAAAATCCGCGAAACGGTGAACGAAGGCATCGAAGTCGGGCGCGAGTTCGGCGAAGGTGCCCTCGAACTCGCCAAGCCGATATGCCAGCATATGCTCGGACAGCTTCAACAGACGCAGCTCGAACGATGATGCAGCATCGGAGTCGAGCCAACGCACGCTGTGGTCGGAATTGTACCGGAATTTCGTGCGGTGCAGACGTTTGAGTCCTTCCGTCGCATCGTCGAAGGCAAGCTTCGCGCGAGGGAATGCGTCGTCGCCGCCCCGTCGAAAGCGCGCAAGCGTCTGATCGAGTTCTGACTGGAGCGAGACGAATCTGCTCGGAACAAGGACGTAGACTAACCCGTACATTTCCTCGACCACGACGTTGAAGGATCAATTCTCCTGCCCGTCCGCGCCCCACGAATCAGCTTATCTGAAGTTCTTCATGCGCTCGACATATTCCAGGTCGTCCATCTCCTGGAGCGCGGAGAAACCCGCAAGGTCGATGCCGTGCATCGGGCCGCCAGTGGCCGCGCTGACGGGAGGCATGACGCGCTTACCTTTGGCGCTTTTTTCTTGCCGGTGAGCACCAGCCGCAGTCCGTCCTCGTTCAGAGAGGTAAGCGTGCGGCCCTCCGCGGCAGCCCTGCGCTTGGCGCGGCTGAGCAGCTCTGGGGGCAGACGGACGGTTGTTAGTTCCCTCATATGTCCAGACATATCATCTTAATGACCGAGTCTGCTACTTTGCTTCCCCACGAATTATGGTAAGACCTTTCGAAACTGCCATATCGAGCGACACGAATGACGAAACCGCTCATCTTCACGATCTCCGCCACATGGGATGACGAGGCCGCGGTGTGGACAGGACATTGTGATGACATTCCTGCCCAGCGGAGCGCTCGACTCCGACCGGAGTGGCTCATGCCGAACATGCTAGCTAGATCGTATTACGGTTGATTCCGAAATATGCGGCGGCCGGCCCTGTATTCGCGGGCTGCGCGTGCGTGTGAAGGATGTTCTCGACATGTTGGCAGGAGCCTCGACTCGGGCGGAGATACTTGAAGACTATCCATATCTTGAGGATGAAGACATTACCGCAGCGCTGGAATTTGCTTCACGCGCAGCGGATCATCCCGTCCTTACCGCCATCGAGCCGTGAAGTTCCTTGTCGACGCCAACCGGCCGCCTGCGTTCGCGCGATGGCTGGCGTCCGAGGGGCACGAGGCACACCACGTCAGCGATCTTGGGATGACAAGCATGTCCGACCGCGCGATATGGCAGCATGCCAGCGACACCGAGGCGTGTATCGTCACCAAGGATGAGGATTTCGTCCTCCTGCAGGCGCTCAACCGCGCCGGGCCGGCTGTTGTGTGGATCCGAATTGGCAACGCGGTTCGGGCCGTTCTCTTGCGACGTCTGCCGGGGATATGGCCTGCGGTGATAGCTGCGATCAAGCGCGGTGACAAAGTTATCGAGGTCCGATGAAGGGAGAGTCAGCTGGAGCGTCATCGCCTCCTCGGCAGTTAGAAGTGATATGCCACTCCGGCAGCCGCCAACTCACGCGATCGAGCCAGCGATCCTCGTCGGCGCAACAGCCCATCGGCAGGACCAGGGCGGTTGGCAGCGAGTGATGGTCGTTTCGATCTGCCGCTAGCTTGAGGCTTGCGACCAGTTCCACGTTTGCCTCGATCTCCGCCTTCTCGTCAGCGGCGCTGGCACCGAGCGCAGCAACGACATTTCCGAGGATCGCTCGCCCACGGCTGGGGCCGGACGAAATGATCTGGTCGGCCCCCGCAGCGCGCCGCTCGCCCGTGATCGCGCCGTTGAAGCGCCCGCCCAGTTCCCACCAGTCCCAATGTCCGACCGGGTTGAGCCATCGGCCATGTCGTGATGTATCCGGATCGCGCTGGTCAAAACGGGTGAAGCAGCGTACGAAAGCGTCGAAGTCTGGCTCAAGTTCCGCGAACGTGCCCTCGAACTCGCCGAGCCGGCATGCCGCCATATGCTCGGACAGCTTCGAGAAGTTCAAGTCGAAGGATGATGCAGCGTCGTCATGGTCGAGCCAGCGCACGCTGCCATCGGAATTAAATCGGAATTTCGTACGATGCAGCCGCCTGAGCCCGTCCGTTGCATCGTCGAAGGCAAGCTTCGCGCGAGGGAATGCATCGTCGCCGCCCCGTCGAAAGCGCGCAAGCGTCTGATCGAGCTCTGACTGAAGCGAGGCAAATCTGCTCGGAACAAGGACGTAGGCTAAGCCGTACATCTCCTCGACCACTACATTGTAGGCTCAACGACCAATTTGAGGCCGTCCGCGCATTTCCGAGCCGCGCTGAATGGACGTTCTAAGCCAGTCCTTCGGCTCCCCGCCCACCCTCCTCTCCCCCCGGCGACCCGACAGCGCGCGGCACAGCGCTTCCATGCTGTCCAGATTGTGCACCGGACGAAACTCGTCCACATGGGGCAGCATCGCCTGGACGCCGCGGGCCTTGGCTTCGAAGCCCTCGAAGCGCAAGAGCGGGTTGAGCCAGATCAGGCGGCGGCAGGAGCGGTGCAGGCTGTCGATCTCGAAGGCGAGGCGGTCGTCGGGGTCGCGCTCTAGGCCGTCGGTGATCAGGAGCACGATCGCGCCGCCGCTGAGCACGCGGCGCGCCCACTGCTTGTTGAAGGCGGCGAGGGAGGATGCAATGCGGGTGCCGCCCGACCAGTCGGCGACGCTTGCCGAGCAGGCGGCGAGCGCCTCGTCCGGGTCCCTGGCCTTGAGCGCGCGGGTCACGTTGGTGAGCCGCGTGCCGAACAGGAACGAGTGGACGCGCTTTCTGGCGTCCGTCACCGCATGGAGGAAATGCAGGAACAGCCGCGTGTACTCGCCCATGGAGCCGGAAATGTCGAGCAGCGCCACGATCGGCGGCAACCGCGTCTGCGGCCCGCGATATTTCAGATCGATCAGCGCGCCGCCCGCCTTCATGCTGGCGCGCAGCGTGCGGCGCATGTCGACGAGGTGACCGCGGCGATCGGGTGCGAGCCGGCGGACCCGGACCGCGTCGAGCGAGAGCACCATCTGCCTGATGGCATCCTTGGCACGCGCGATTTCAGCCGCCGACATCTG
>WNFO01012481.1_pt1 | contig 11980 bp, 15 predicted proteins | sample 5400251 | NCBI WGS metagenome assembly WNFO01 (sample SAMN13153354, study PRJNA577476) | soil metagenome | isolation source: 100 cm saprolite under Madrone tree | place: USA:California | collected 2016-06-14
TTATTTTCGCGCGATAAAGTTACATGGCGTGCTTGCGCGCCGAAGTTGCGTGATACACATGCCAGCGGCCGAGGCATCCGATACGAGATGGGCCACGTCATCGGCCGACCGATCCGCGGGGAGACTCAACATGCAGCCTAATATGCGATTGACCTGTCTTGAGTGGGCGTTCCGCTGGGTGCCCGCCACGCTGCTCGCGGTCGGCTTGGGCGCGTGTGGCAGCGGCGCCGGCACGTCGATGCCGGCATCCAGCGCCAAAGCCAACGCCCAGCGCGTGGCGATCGGCTCAATCACCGGTTTTGGCAGCGTCCACGTCAACGGGGTGAAGTTCGAGACCACGAGCGCGAAAATTACCGTCAACGGCCAGGCGGCCACGCAATCTGACCTCAAGGTCGGCGAAGTCGTTACGGTCCATGGTCATCACGACGATTCGAGCGACCAGGACATGGCCGACTCGGTCGAGTTTCGCGACAATGTGCAGGGTCCCGTTTCGATGATCGACATGACGGCGGGAACGCTCGTTGTGCTCGGCCAGAATGTGATCGTGAGCACCGACACTTCCTTTGGCGACACCATCATGCCAGCCTCGCTCGCGGGTCTTGCGGTCAACGACATTGTCGAAGTCAGTGGCATGCCGGCGGCCAACGGAGACATCCATGCGACGCGCATGGAGAAGAAAGCCGCTGGCGCCCCGTTTGAAGTCACGGGAGTTGCCGCTTCGACCGATTCGACCGCCAAGACACTCAAGATCAATGCGTTGACGGTGGATTTCTCGGCGGCGACGCTCGTCGGCTTCCCGTCGACCGGCCCCAAGGATGGGGACCGGGTCGAGGCGACCGGCTCTTCGCTTGGCTCTGCGGGTGAACTCAAGGCGACGCGCCTCGAGCTCTTGACCGACGACGAGTTTGGCCAGGAGAACGAGGAAGGCGAGATCGAGGGCCTCATCACCCGCTTTGCCTCGGCCACCGACTTCGATGTGGCAGGTCATCCGGTCACGACCTCAGCCTCCACGACCTTTGAGGGTGGCATGAGCACCGACCTCGCATTGAACGTCCGCGTCGAGGTCGAGGGCACGGTCAATGCCTCGGGCGTTCTCGAGGCCACAAAAGTCCGCATCCACCTGATGTCCGCCTCGGCGACGCGACTTCTCGGGCAGGTCGACATGGTTGACATGACCGCCGGAACTGTCACGGTGCTCGGCATTTCTGTCAGCGTTACCGCCATGACGCATTTCGAAGATGGTGGATCGGAGAGCAGCGCCTTCAGTCTGTCGGACATTCACACCGGCGATTGGCTCGACATTCGCGGCAGTGAGAGCCCGGCCGGCAGCAACAAAGTCGTGGCGACGAGCCTTCAGCGCGTCGAGGTGCAGTCGAGCGTGCGCCTCGCCGGGTTCGTGAAGACGGCGATGCAGCCGAACATCACGATCCTGTCGGTCAACGTCAGCACGACACCCACGACGCAGTTCCGCGATGCCTCAAATGCGTCGACGACCGCCGACGCGTTCTTCATGAACCTCGTCGGCCAGATCGCCGCGGTGCGCGGCACCTGGGACGGCACGATCTTGACGGCGCAGCAGGCCTCGCTGGGCGAGGGAGAAGATGACTGAGTCGGACCGCCGACTCGCCCACGAACGACTTCCCGGGGTCGGCAGCAGTGCCGGCCCCGTTTTCATAGGGATAGGCGTCAGACTTGTGCGGAAAGCAGAGTGTTTCGGGGCGCTGGGACCGGGCAGCTAAGAACCGAGCTTTTCGACGGTAGGGTCTCGATGAGCGGAGAGGTTAGCCGCAAAGGCGCCGCTTGGGCTTGCCCAACGCAACGGCGGTGCGCCAACTTGAGAGAAAAGCCCATAGTCGGTGGGTGCTACGTTACCGGCGGTATCTGTGGGTTCGACGGCGATGACAACGCGCGACCGCTCCCTTAACCAGTTGCCTGCCGATAGCGAGCCGAAGCCCTCAGCCGAGGAGCCTGATCAGTCGCTGTCCTCGCTCTTGTCGAGCACTCAGGAATCTGAGCGGCATCGGGCGAGTCCCTCGGTCGAGGGTGTCGTTAAGCCGAGTGGTCCGGATCAGGTCGCGCCGGCCGAAGCGGCAAGCTCCGAACATGTCAGCCTACGGCGACTTGCCCGGTTTGCGATGGAGTACGTGGCCGTCTGGCGTGAGTGGCAATTTGCCAAGCATGCGGGGCAGGCGGCGCTGGCCTCATTTCAATCGCTGCGGGCGAAGCGACCGGATCTCGCGGGGAGAGCGCTCTATGAAGCTTTCGTATGCGAGCGCAACGGCATCGAGGCATCTGCCGCACGAGCGATCCTCCGCCATGCGGAAGATAGTTTCGCCGCTTGGCCGAACGAGCGGGATCTGGTTTTCCGGGACGTCGTGCAGTACCTGGTGATTTCGGAATACTTGGTGTCAAACCCAAAGCGGGTCGGTACCACGATCAACATGAGCCGCGTCGTCTCGCGGCTAATTCCCATGGACTTTTGACAGGATCGGTCCGCCCTAGCCGGGCATCTCTATCCGTGGGTTGCGTCCCCGGGTGCACGCCTCCCGACGTAGCAGAACTCGTACGGTTGGCATACCTCTGCCACTGCACTGAACCTGCACGAAGTTGGCCCAGGTCCTTCGGTCAGTGCAGTGCTTCAGCAACTTAGGCGAGTGACCAGTGGATGCTGAATCCGCTGGTCGCTCTTCCGGAAAGCCACGCCGGACTAAAGGCACTTCAACGGCTTGGGCCTGTTATGGGAGGACGGCCTGAGGCTTTTTCGATCTCGGAGGCGTTGCACCGTCAGCAGTCTCCCGCGTCCGCCGCGAGGATCAATCGCGTTATGAGACCGGAAATCTCACTGCCCGTAGAACTCCTGGGCGCGCTCCGTCTACGAGCGGTGGAAAGCCGGTCAACACGTTCCAGGGGCGCCGGCAGCCCCACCACAGAAACAGCATGATCCGGTATCTGCAGCCCGAAACGTTGCTGACCGTCCGGCGGGAGGCTCGTCAGGCGGTGCATTTGGGTGCAAAACGTTGCAAATGGTAGCGGGGGGCCGCTTCGAGCTTTATAGCGTTTATCCGCTGGTGGTGCCGGCGGTCCCATCCAGTTTGGCCGCAGCAAGGTGAGAAGTTCTGCAACGCCTTGCAACGGAGCGCCCCACCGGCACCCGCGCCGGTCACCTGCAACACTTCTGAGGCCTCGCCCCGACCAACATTCTCCGGCAGACCGGCAACGATCTCTGCACCGAAAGCGGGTGCCGGCCGCGCAGTAACCTATGCCTGGACATATGCCGGCCTATGAAGCAGGCGGCCGCGGCGATGGCAATAGCCTCCAAAAAAAGTGCGCACCGGAGATCACAGCTATTGGCTGCAGCCGCTGCAGTTCTAAGACGAAGATCCGCCCTAGGCAGCGTAGATGAATCCCTCCAAACTCGATGGTCGCGTCGTACATCCCGATTCCGACAGTCGCAAGACCAATCGCAGCCGCAGAACTCTCTACCGCAGGTGAGGTATATCCGGTTATTCCAGGGATCACGCTCGTCAGAGGATTAGTTGATCCTAAGAGCGGACCCCGGAACGCTCCCGCCGGCGCGAGCGATTTCGGCATCACTCCTGCCGCTAGCGCGGTGGCGTATCATTGAGCCCTGTGATTCCTAACCAACCAAGTGTCTGGCGCTCGACAGGTCTCACCGCTATCGCCGTGGCAGTCGTGTTGTTCGTGGCACTGTTCCTCGCGCGGCCCGCGGATCGACCAGCCCCGAAGGAAAGATCACCTCTGGCCGAAGTCCACCCAACCAAGACAGCCGCCCCGCCAGCGGCCCCGCAGAGTCACGGACCTCCGAGCCCACCACGTGCTGCACAACCGAGCGCAACCGACAAACTGTGTGGCGTGAGTGGACCGGATCTGGGGCGGAAGGAGAACGAAAGCCTCCAGCAACACGCCGCGAGGCTGGCTGAAAACGGGATTATCCGCTGGAGAGCAGGGCTTCTTCAAAGGGAGGATCCGAAACAACGCGCAATGGGGCTGGTTCTCCAGAATGCTGCCCTTAAGCACATTCCCTTGCCGCTCAACGAACGTGATACGCCCTCAAACAATGACCTCGTACTTCTCGCAATCAACAGCGACGATCCGGCCATCTATGCCGCAGCTCTTGGACAGTGCCGCACTTGGGATTATCAAATGACGGTTGGACCGTGCCAGGGACTTTCCGTAGAGCACTGGGCGCACATCGATCCTGATAACGCATTACCCTGGATCTTGATCGCGGTACGCGCCAGGCGCGCGCAGAATGAAGCGGTGAGCAACGAAGCCATGAGCCAGGCAGCGCATGCATCGCGCATTGACAGTTACAGCGACGAGATGACGGCGGCAGCACTCAATGCGCCACCGCGGGACGTTTCGCCCCTCGAGAAGGCGGTGGTCGGAGCCGTCTTGACTTCACTATACCGAGTCGCAACACCGTGGGAACTTCCAGAGCTGTGCTCCGAGGAAGCCTTGCAGAGGGCGGAGCGGAAAGACCAGTGCTCGTCCATCGCCAAGTTGGCAGCCGAAGGCTCTACGTTATTTGATGTGGAAGCTGCCCGAGACCTGGGTAGACGTCTGGGATGGCCGAAAGACCAATTGGCGGCGTTAGACGAAGAGTTGAGATCAATCCGCTCATATGCGTACAGCTGGGATTATCCCTGGGGTCAGTCCCATCCGGGACACGGCTTTGAGTGCACAAATTTCCTGCGCTACGACGCTTTCATTGACGAGCTCGCAGCGCACCGAAGCGAACGCGCGGCTGTGAGGGCAGCGATCAAGCTCGCCGGTACCCCGAGTCCTTAAGAGCCTGGGCAGGCGCTCGCTTTTTGATGTTGGTCTGATCACGTTTTTTGAGGCGGTTCCCGGTTCCGAGTCCCGCGTGGCGCAGAGTGAACGGGAACCGGAACCGCGCGAGAAGCGTCCGGATGGCTGCCGAAGGAGTCTCGTCAGCCAGTCTCATGCCATAGCGGCTCAGGGACGCGCTCGCAAGATGTTGTTTGGCGAGAGAAAAAAACCTGACCACGCTTCGTGAGGGATTCGAAGGGTACTCCCTCATCAACCGTGACCGAAAACCTGGGGAATCCCCTCGATTTCTGTGCTCGTGCTCAGCCCGTGGCACCTCCGGAGTCTCTTGAAGTAGTTGGCACCTTGGACCTACGTTCCCCACATTCAGGACGTGATTTGATGTGAATTTCCGCGCGTCCGCTCAGCCGTCGAAGGCCTCGAGGGGGACGCCGAGTAGCGCAAGAGCCTGCAGCTGAAGCTCGGTGAACTGCACGGGGAAGACCTGCACGAGGCGAGCGCTGCGGAAGAGCGTGTGGCGCTCGATGAAACTGAACAGGCGCAGGATCTGCTCGGTGGTCCGTCGTTTGCACAGCCGCTGTTCGGGGTAGAGGGGGAACTCGCGGATATGCTCGTGCTTCATCGCCAGACGCAGCTCGCGCTCGATGAGGGCCTGCCCGAGCAGCGCCACGAAATAGAGCGTGAAGAACACTTCATCGAGTGCATACGCCTTATCGCCCTGGACAAAATACGCCTTGGCACGATTCGCAGACAGGAAAAAGCGCTCGTTGCCCTCGAAGATCTTGCGATCGAGCAACTCTGTGCATGCCTGAATGACCCTGGGCGGCACTGTGTTTCCACTTCAATTACTGCAGGTTCCAACGCCAATCGCTACCAGCACCGAGACGTTTTTGACCTCCCCCGCCCAGCTGCGCTTCAAAATCACTCCGTCCAGGTACACGTACGGGAACGCGCCCTCGATCGCGACGCGCTCGCCTTCGACTTCGCGCTCGTAAAGCGTCGGCTCGAACTTCCCCGGTGTGTGCTCGAAGCCCTGAGCGATGTCGTTGTAAAAGCCGATGACCAGCGGCGTGAAGCGATTCAATTCGTTGAGATCTTTGAATGTAGGCTGCTTGCCGTCCCAGACTCTCGGCAGCCACTGAATTGGGGAGAGCGTCATCGGACCAATCACGATCGCGGTCAGGAAGCCTTCGAGCTCGACGTGTCGAAGATGCCTTTCCCGCGGCGCGTGAGCCGTAAGCGTGTAGCCATGGCCACAGGGTTACCTCCAAGTATTGGGGCTTTCGCTAAGAGCTCGCGCGGACCGAGAAGATGCTCGGCAGGGGACTTCCCGATCTGGCGGGTGGCGCACCGTGGGGATGTGGTCGGCGACGTTGTTCAGGGCGCCCTCGAAATCAGCCCGCGTTTCGGGGTCCTGGCTGCAAGCGTGGACCGAATGGAACGAACGCGGCGAGGGCGGCGTGACGGCCGTCTGAGGACGATGGAGAGGGCGCCTGGGCTTCTCTGACGCTCTCTCCTCTCTTGGAGCACTGCGGCACCTCCAAAGCTCACGATCCCAGAGGGCCAAACTAAAGTACACGAGTCGGAGCCGCCGCAAGAGGGGAGGCAGCCTGACCAGCAGCAGCAGGAGGAGGATGACGGTGAAAAGCGACGATGACGAGGAGGAGCTTGCAACGTGCGAGTCTGGGCCAATTGGTGTTCGGTGCGGGATAGCCTAGCGGCCGCTTTTGTCAGACGATTGGCGACATGGCGGCGAACCCTTGCGTCCAATGTCGCGTCAGTCCTCAGACGAAGACTCAATTGCGCGTACTCGCTCAAGAGCGCCAACTCACCGAATCGGCCCTGCTCAAAAAGCTGGTGGAGTCTGCGCTGCTTCAGACGGCCGGGGTGACCACCTTGGCGGTGTCGAAGCCGATCGAGCCGATCTCGCGGGGAGCGCGGCTCTACGTCCGATTGCGTCCCGAAGACCACGTACTGTTGCGGGAGAGGGCTAGCGGTCGGGCAATGGCCGCGGCCACGTACGCATCGTTCCTGTTGCGCGCACACCTGCGGTCAGTCGCGCCGATCCCGGACCAGGAGCTGGCCGAGCTCAAGCGGTCGGTGGCTGAGCTTGGGGCGATTGGCCGCAACCCGAACCAGATCGCTAGAGTTGCCAATCAGACAGGCCGGGTGAACGGTCCGACCGGCCAGGATCTTCGTTCCTTGTTGCGCGCCTGTGAGGCATTGCGCGATCACGTGAAGGGATTGATCCGGGTGAATAACGCTTCCTGGGAGAGCGGGTATGCCCAAGCGTGTCGTTGACCTTCGCGATCAACGCGCCATGCTCGATATCGCCTCCTACGGCCGGCGGGGACCGGGGCACCGGCCGCTGACCAGGGCGGAGGTCGAACATGTCTCCAGAACCGCCCGGCGCGTCCCAGAAGTGATGATTAAGGTCTCCGGTGGCGCACGGAGTCTGCGAGGGGTGCAGGCCCACTTGGACTACATCGGTCGAGAGGGAGAGGGCGTCGTTGAAACCGATGACGGTGCGCAGCTTCAGGAGAAGGGGTTCGAGAAGGCGCTAGTGAAGGACTGGGACCTCGACCTCGATGAGCACCGCCGCCATACGCAGCGGGCGGTCGCAGCGGGGCGCAAGCCCCCGAAGCTGGTGCACAACTTGGTGTTCTCAATGCCTAAGCACACGCCGCCCGACAAGGTGCACGCGGCGGTCAGGAAATTCACCACGGAGAAATTCGCCCTGCAACATCGCTACGCGATGGCGTTGCACACCGATCAAGGGCACCCGCACGTGCATGTCGTAGTTAAGGCGCGCGCTTCATACTGTCTCCTGTGGTGACGATCTTGCGGGAACTGTCCTTGACCGTTGTCGAGGATAGCGCCGACCGATAGCGTTGGCGATCTGTGCGCCGTCCATGGGTGCGAGCAGGCAACGGTATTCGATGGCCGAGCGTGTTCAGTTGCGCCGTGGCCGCTTTGTCCGAGCACGTATCGACCAGCCGGGCGAGCAACGCGACCGTTTGCGCAGGGGTCTGGCGCATCAGTGCCATCGGCTTCGACCGTGCGGCGCTGATCGTGGTCGTCTTTCCGCCACGGAAGCGCACATGGATCGTGATGTGCTCACCCTTGAGGAGGGTAACGTCTTCGATCAGCAGAGCCACCATGCGTTTGCGGTCAGTTGCCGCGGTGTGCGGATCAGACCACACGCGCGGGAAGTCCGCGGCGAGGGCACGGATCTTGGAGCGTGCCTGCTCGCTCAACAGCGCCTGGTCGGCTTGGCGCTGCCTGTCGTGTTCCTGCTGAAGTGCATCGAGGCGGCGCAAGCGCTCGTTCCAGTCAGCCTCGAGCGTATCGGCCACCAGGCGGTTGTCCGGATCGACCTTGAGGTAGCGACGCCGCGCGAGCTCGGCTTCATATCGAGCCCGCTCGAGCTGCGATCGGCGCAGTTGATCGGCCTGCTCGATGCGTCCGGCGATCTCGTCCTGCACGGCAATGGTGATCTCGATCGTCGCCGGCGCCAGGCTCTCCAGCAGCAGCCGGCCGACCGTAGCATCGACATCGATGCCGCGGATCGATTGACACAGAGTGCCGGCGCGACGAACCGCTTCCTCCGAGCAGATGTAGTAGGGGGCAAGCGTGGTGGTGACCTTTTGATAGCGTACGCGCATCCTCTGCCCGCAGCGCCCACACAGAACCCGCCCTTGCAGCAGTGCGCTGCCCTCACGCGGCATGCGTCCGCGCGATCCTGCGCGGAAGGAGTCGGTGTTGGCGCGCAGCGTCGCGAGGTTGCGTTCGAACTCCTCCCAGTCGATGTACCCCGGATGGGCATCCTTGATGAGCACCGGCCAGTCGTTGCGTGCGACCCTGAGCGTCCGCCGGGACGTAAGGTCTGCACCGCGCATCTGACGCGTGCGCCCATACACATAGGCTCCGGCATAACGCGGATTGTGCAGGAGCTGAGAGACCCGACCTTGCTGCAGGGTGCCCCAGAGCACCTCGCCGCGGCCGATACCGTGACGGATACGACGCGGGAAGCGCAGGTGCTCGCGGTTGAAGCGGCGCACGACGGCGCTGGCCGAACGCGACTCACGGAAGCTGTCAAAGACAAGCCGTAGCGCTTGCTGGATCTGCTGGTCCGGGTCGAGGATGACGGCTCTGAGGGAGTCGTAGAGCAGACCGATGGGCAGCCCCATCGCGAGCTCGCCACGGCGCGCTTTGCTGCGCTGTCCGCCGAGAAGACGCGCCCGCAGTACATGCAGCTCCGCCTCGCTCATCGTGCCCTTCAGGCCCAGCAATAGGCGGTCGTTGAAGTGAGCCGGATCGTAAACGCCATCCTCGTCCAGGATCAGCGTCTGAGTGAGCGCTGCCAGTTCGAGCAAGCGGTGCCAGTCGGCGTTGTTGCGCGCCAGACGCGAGACCTCGAGCCCGAGGACGATACCGGCATGGCCGAGCGCAACCTCGCTGACCAGGTGCTGGAAGCCGTCGCGGTTCTCGGCATGGGCGCCTGAGATACCAAGATCACTGTCGATGGTGTGGATACGCTCGAGGGGCCAGCCCAGGGCTGCGGCCCGCTCGCGCAGGGCATACTGGCGCTGACTGCTCTCGGTGTTCTCGAACACCTGCCGCAGCGTTGACTGGCGAACGTACAAGAAGGCATCGCGGCGCAGATGCTCCGGGCGAACCTTCTGAGGGGTCTCAGTAAACATGGGTCAGCTCCTGATGGGTCTGTAGGACCATGTTGGCCAGCACGTGCAGGAACTGCGGATCGGTGCGCACGTTCGGCACCGTTCGGGCGGTAGCGGCCGACGCCACGGACTCGACGCTTGGGCTCGAGAGCAGCGACAGCCCACGGATGAGGCCGTGATAGACAATGGCGCCCAGACCTTCGCAGCACGCCTGACCGGCCAGCACCTCGCCGCGCAGGCGCTCGTAGAGAGCGAGCGCTTGCGGGGGCAGGGTCAGGAAGCGGGGAGGGTTTGCCGTTTTTTTTTCCGCGCCAGGGCGCGTTCGATACTGCGGGGATGAACCGTGATACCGAGCTCGCTGCGCAACTCGCGCGCCAGAGCGCGGGCTCCTGGTGGCGTCTCGCCCGCCAGACGCGCGTCGATGAACCTCATGACCTGCGGCGTCAACTTGTGGGCGCTCTTCGGACCGCGCGGCTTGGCGACCAACCCTGCGAGGCCGGCGCGGGCAAAGTCGGCTTCGGCCTGATAGAACGTCGGGCGGGAGAGGCCGCATAGTGCGGCCGCCTGAGTCTTGTCGGCCCCCTCCACCCGCACCTGGCGCAGCATCTCGTACTTGACCTGCACCAGATCGCGGGCATCGAAGAAGCGGTTGCCCAGGAACCAGGGGGCGCGCACCCGTTCCGGGCGGCGGTTCAGGCCACCCTGCTGCCTCAGCAGATCCGTCTTGCGGTCCCGTGGCGGCATCAAGGCTCAGTCTGTTCCCATGGCGTAATGTAATATACGCCGCACATATCTCCATGTAAAGCCAGTACCGGTCACTAGATATGGATAAATACACAGAAACATGCGTACCTCCAGCATGATGCATCCTGTCGTCAGCCATCCGCGCGGCATTTATTAGCTTACAAATGCGGCGTAATTTGCCTGACGCGATCATCGCTGCACTCGCCGCGTGATCTCGCTTACCAGCGCCGCCAAATCCAGCAAATCGTCAGGCCGCCACCACGACCTTCCGGCGGAGGCCTGCGCAAAGGGATCCATGCCTCCCAGACTCGTCCACGACAGCAGCATCCCGCGCAGCCGGCCCTGCGCGTCGAGGTACATCGCTCGTTCCTCGCCCCAGCTCTGACCCTGGTTCCTCAAGACCCAGCGGGTACCGCGCAGGGGATGGAACGGGTGCGTGACCTCGAAGGTGATCTCATCACGGTCCGAACAAGCTGCAGTTGCTGACGTGCGATAAGGCGGTCGTGCGATAAGGCGGTGAGCGAACAAGGCGTCCGTTTACACATTCGCAAGGCAACGTTGCGCCACTGGCGGCGGGAATTCGCGCGACATCTGAGGGAGCAAGGGATTGCGGCAAACGCAACGGAGCGCGCCGTGCGAGGGCAGGGCAAAGGTCACAAGCTCGACGGCATCTACAGGCCGATGACAGAAGACGGACGATACTCCACGCACATGGAAAACAAGACGCGGGCAGTTGCGGCCGAGCTAATGAATGGAGGCCTACGCGTAGAGGCCGGAAAGGCAAAGCTGATTACGACCCGGAACGAAATTGAGCGTGGCTGGGAAGCCATAGGTGAGATTCTCGTGACTGAGGGGCACGGGGACCTGGCTGAACAGGCACGGCGGTTCGCACAACGAATGTCGCCACCGCAAACTGAAAGGGAGCAAATCGCCGCCGAGCTGCTGGAGCACGCTCGCGAGGTGCGGGCCCCTCAGAAACCGCCTCCGAGCCGCTGATCCGTCAGCTAAGCGCCCTTTTAACCCGGACCTCACTTCAGGGAATGGGCACTCGCGTGTAAAAGTCCCGCAAAATGCGTTTTTACGCGCCGCGGGACTTTTGCGGGACTTCTCCTGTGCACACCTATCCTCAACCATGCGAATTCGGTGCAACGATCGCCGAACGCTCTGTAGGTGAAATTACTCGTCAATCGCTTGATGCTTTATCAATCAGTCAGTTACGATGCGCGTCCTTCCCGTGGGTGCTTAGCTCAGCTGGTAGAGCGTCGCCCTTACAAGGCGAAGGTCGGCGGTTCGAGACCGTCAGCACCCACCAAATCAAATCAACTGCTTGCACGCTCCTTGGCTCAGCCCGTGAGGCGCAAGACCGTCAGCGCGGGACTTCTGCGGGACTCGGTAATGCGGTTGGCCGCCGCCAGGAGATTCCCGAGCTCCGCCGCGCTGTAGTCGGTCGTCACGCGAGCTGAGCGATGGCCGAGCAAGTCCTGGCGATCCTCGAAGGACACGCCTGCCGCGCGTAGGCGCCGTCCGAGGAACTCCCAATAGCGAGATGCAAGAAGCGTCCGACCGTTGTGTTAACTCGTTGTCCGGGTTAGCCGTCGTTTTTGGTCACGGCGCACCCGGCATCTTGTAGACGCCGCGCACCGGCTGGTCGAGCTTGTTGCCCTTGAACACGTTGGCTTCGAGAGTGGGCGTGGCCTTGAGCCCGCCGTTCGGCTGGACCACGTCGAGCAGCCGGAGCCCCG
>WNFO01005753.1_pt1 | contig 11979 bp, 12 predicted proteins | sample 5400251 | NCBI WGS metagenome assembly WNFO01 (sample SAMN13153354, study PRJNA577476) | soil metagenome | isolation source: 100 cm saprolite under Madrone tree | place: USA:California | collected 2016-06-14
CCAAGAACTTCGCATAGCAACAATATTTCCTTCAGATCCAAAGAAGTAACGGGAAATTCGCAGTAGGGGAAATTCGTAATTGCGTCGAGGGTCGGGATTTGGTATAAACTTGCAGTCATATGAAGGAAAGCAGCGGACTGCGCAAGATTTCCGACCTGGCGCTGCGCCATCGGCGGCAGGGACTGGTGAAACTTCTGCCCCCGGCGGAGGAAATCCTGCGCGGGTCTTTGATCGAGCGCTATGTGACCTGTGGCAACCCCAACTGCAAGTGTGCACGTGGAGAGCGGCACGGACCGGTTTGGTATTTGACGGTGACACTCGGTCCGGGTCGCACCACGGGAGGAATCATCGCCCGCGAGAAGCTAGATCAAGTGCGGCGCTGGATCGCAAACTACCAAGCCTTCAAAGAACAACTGGAAAGAATCTCGGAAATCAACCGCGAACTACTGCGACGGGAGCGGGCGCGGAAGCGGGGAAAATAATGAAGCCGCTGCCCCGCGGCAAAGGGCTTGACGTCGCTATCTTGCATTTATGAGAAAGCAAGAAGAACGGCCTAGCCACGAGCTCTGGTCCTTCGCCCGCTACCTGAACAAAGTCTTTGCTTTCCGCTCCGCTTCCGACCGGCTTACCGATTCCCGCCACCAGCCGGAAATCTCGGCCCCCGCCGTTTTCCGCGCGGTGTTTTACGGCTTGGTGTTCCGGCTTACCAGTTTTCAGCAACTCCAATCCGATATCGCCCAACCTGCTTTCCAGCGCTGGATCGGTGTCGAGCGAGCCTTCGGCGATGACGTGCTGCGCTATAGTCTGTGCGGCTTTGACCTGTCCGCCCTGGAAACCATGTTGGTCCAGGTCAATCGGACTTTGAAGCGCAACAAAGGCTTGGACTCAGGACGAGTACAAGGCCGTATCGTGGCCGCCCTGGACGGTATCGAGGTCCTGTCCAGCTATAGCCGTTGCTGCCAAGCCTGCCTGGAACGCCGCATCTCGTATGCGCAAGCGGATGGCACCCCGTGCGAGCGTATTCAGTATTATCACCGCGCGGTGGGATGCCAGATCGTCAGCGGTCCGGTAAAACCCATACTCGCCATCGAATGGCTGCGGCCAGGCGAGGGCGAAGATACTGCCGCCCTGCGCTTATTCCGGCGTATGGCCGAACTCTATGGCAACCGCTTCTTCGACATCCTGCTGCTGGATTCGCTTTACGCGCAGGCTCCGGTGCTTCGCTTAACCCAAGAACTGGGCTGGGATGTGGTCATTGCCCTCAAGCAAGAACGGCGGGAACTCTATCAAAATGCCATGGGGCTGTTTCAGGCCCGCCCCGCCGATAGCGAGTTCGAGCGGCGGCAGGAGGGAGAGTATCGCCGGGTACGGCTGTGGCAGGCGGCGGATCTGCCCTTTACTCAAGACTGCCCTTTGCCGGTGCGGGTGGTGCGCTCCGAGGAAGAGGTTACGCGCCGGAAAATTCAAGGGGGCAAACCCTGCCTGGAAACCACTCGCCAACAGTGGCTCTGGATCAGCACTCTGGAGGACCAGGCATTCCCCGCCCAACTGATCTGGCAACTGGGACATCTCCGCTGGAAAAACGAGAATAATGGTTGGAATGATCTAACTCAGAACTGGGCGCTCAAGCACGGCTTTTTGCATGCCTGTAAGCATCGCCCCAAGACCGTCGCTCCCAGCGGTAAGCTGCAGTCCGTACCCAATCGTGGACTGGCGGCGGTGGTGCTGATCCTTTGCCTGGCCTTCACCTTGTTCTCCGCCTTTGCCCTGCTGCATTCCAAACTGTTGCGGCGCTACCGGCTGGCGCTGGTGGAGGTGGCTCGTCAACTCCATCGCTCGCTATGGCAACTCTCCCCACCCATCCGATCCCCGGCTCACTCAGTCGGCTCCTGATGACTGGCTGAGAAGCTGTTCCTACTGCTTCCGTTCGGCGGTCCGGATTCGTATTGCTTGCGCCCGTCTCCGCCGTCGTCATTCTTGCCTCCAAAACCCTTCATCCCGTCTCGCGAATCTTCCCAATCGATGTTCAACGGCTTGGAGACAGACTAATCCGTCTCTTCGGCCGCCCTATCCGCCGGTGTGCGAAGTTCCTGTACACCCCACGGCGGCCATTGCCTTGCTGGAGTAGCGGGTCTATGCTGAGTCCCATGCCCCGCGAAATCTATTACAACGGGGGCGTATCAGAGCCGCCCAAGGCTGGGGACAAATTCATTCAATTGGATTGGGAAAAGACCGCGCTAAAACTGACGATTTCCCAAGGAATTTTTGATGACCCTCGTAAAAAACATCGCCATGTTTCAACGGTCAAGGAATTTTCAACGCGCAACGAATTACAACAGGCCGTCGGAGAGTCTATAGATGATGCTTTGCGTCGGGGTTTTAAGCGATTTACCCTTCCCTATGCGGTGGCGGAAGGCCGAAGACTCCCGTAACTTTCGTCAGCATAAGGTTCATCCAGCAGCCGTGCTCACTGCGCAAGAGGCCGGTACAGCGCGAGCACAGCCCTCTATCTTCCTGTTGGCGCAGTGCTGGCACTCCTATGGCCAACATTTTCGAGCGCCTGGTCGAGTTGGTCGAGGAGGCTGTGCAAGGCATCGAGTTTGACTTGCTCAGCCTTTAGCTGACCCTCGGCTTCATTCGTTCTGGCCTGCTGCTGATCCTCATCATAGGCGATCCGTTCCACGGACCGTTTAAGGTGGGGAGCGCCAATAACCCAGTGTATGCCCGGGCGTGCGACTGAAATTCAGTTTGGATTTGACGAGGAGGAAACCAGCGAATGCGTAACGGCATGTACCGAAAGCGCAAGGCGATTGTGTACACCAGCCTTGCGCATCAGCTTGGCAATGTGGGCTTTCACCGTGCGCTCTTCGATGCCTAGTGCGGCGCCAATTTCCTTGTTCGATCGCCCTCCCACAAGCAAGTCCAAAACCTCTTTCTCGCGGATGGTAAAGGCCGTCCGATCGGCAGGAAAAAAGCGTCCGGGCGATTGACTCACGCGTTCGATGAATACGGAAAGAACCCGGCGCGGAGCCCAAACCGAGCCTTGGCTGACGACCCGTATCGCACGCACGAAATCAGTGGGCGATGCAGCTGCGTCCACATAGCCCTTGGCCCCGAAAGCGATGGCCTTGAGAATGGTTTCATCTTCAATGCCGGAGCCGATTACGATAATGCGCAGGTTTGGGCGGGTCGCTTTGAGGGTGGCCATCACATCGAAGAGGTTTTGGCTAGAGCGGTCGCCGAGCAGCACCAGATCAATGTTTTGCCGCGTTCCGACGTCTGGTAGTGAAGAAGAAATCAGCTCAAAATCCCGCTCCGAATGGAACGCAGCCTGGAAGCCCATGAACCGTAGAGGGTCGGTCTCCACCACGGCGATACGAATGAGCGGCTTCTTGGCTAGAGCAGCTTTCATCGCTTTCCTTGTAGGATGTTTCTGCCGTAAGCATAGCTGCATTTGCTGAGAGGTGGAGAATTACCGGGGTAACACGCCCTCCCAGACCTGCGGCCAACGTGGGAATCCCACGCGGTCGCCTCCACCAGAATCTCGGGGTTCTCCCCGGGCCGGGCTCCTTCTTCAGACGCTTGAACAGCAGACTGCTGCTGACTCCCAGCGCTAACGCAATGGTGGCAATGGCCGCTAGGCGCATCAGTTACTCCTGTAACGCCGATTCTCGCACGGCGCGGGGTGGATTTGCGGATGACCACGCTCGAATCGACTCCTGGTCAATGAGCGCAATGGCGATTTTTCGACAGCAATCCCAGGCGCGGAGCCGTGACTCCTGCCCTGAGCTAGCGAAGCGTGCGGAAGGGAACGGCACAGGGTCTCACGCTCTATAAAGCTGGCGAGGTGTGAACTACTTGATCCCCACGTAAACATCCACCTGTGCATTCTGCGGATCAGCCGCACGCTCGTTATAGACTTCAAAATCGGCGCCGTAAACGCGGTTGCCTCCGGTTGCCGACTTCGGCAGGGAATCGATTCGCACCCAGGCCTCGGGTACCACTTTCGAGGCGGCACCTTTCTCCGAAGTAAACACACCGCATACCGTCCCGCCGGAATCTTCTTCGCCACCATCCCCGCGGGCACTTCCGAATCCGAAGTCACGCTAGCCCCGAGCACATACGTGTACTCGCCATCCTTATCGCTGACGTAGTCGGTATGCACGGCAACGATCGCCTTGTCAGCCTTATTCGGAATCTTCGCCAACACCCCGTCTTGCATGAAGGGCGCCCACTGTTTTCCAATGACGCCGCCCGGAGTCATCTCTTTGGCATTGCTGGTGCGGGCCGTGATTCCGACGACGGTAAAGGCGGATTGCTGAACGACCCTGGGATTCATAGCGATTTCTCCAAGGCTGACCTTGACCAACAAGAATGTGAGCGCGAATGCCGAGGCTTGAACGAGGCGTTGAAAACCAAACGTTCGCCCGGGGGAGTACATTTGGACTGTTCTCGTCATCTAGGCCGGAATCTCCCTTTTGACCTCCAAAACGGCATGATCGTACACTCATCCCCCTATTCCGCAACGTCGTGAAAAGATATGTAGCCGCAACGTGAGAAGTTCCTCTTTTTTGTGCAATTTAGAAAGTTCCGCTTTGATAGGGCATGGCGGAAACACAAGAGGGACTGTGGATGTCAGCAAAAGAGCGAGACCGGCTGAAGGTGCTGCACGAGCTCAGGAAACGACACATCACCCAGAAGCAGGCCGGTGTGGAGTTGGGATGCAGCGTGCGTTGGGTGCGGATACTGCTGAAGCGGCTCCGGCGGGAGGGAGACAGAGCTTTGCGACACCGGCTGCGAGGGCGGCCTTCGAACCGGAAGACGCCGGAGGCGGTAAAACGACGGGTGGTAGAGCTGTTCCGGCAGAAACAGCAAGCGAAGCTGTGGCACGACTACGGCCCCACGCTGGCGGCCGAAGAGTTGGCGGAGGACTATGGGATCCGGGTGAACCGCGAAACGCTGTGGCAATGGCTGATCGAGGCCAAGTTGTGGCGAGCCCGGCGAAGCCGCATCGAGCGAGCCCACATATGGCGTCCCAGGCGTGCGCGTTATGGGGAGTTGGTGCAGTGGGACACGAGTGAACACAACTGGCTGGAAGGTGTAACGCCCCGCGTTTTTCTCCCCTGCCTGAAGACTTTTTTGTCAGATTGAGTCCCGCCTGAAGGGAAGCGATCGCGGATCCGCGCCGGAGGTGAGATGGGAAGGTCTCAGTTTGATCGCGCTGTCTATCCCAGGATGTTGCTGCTGCAGGCTTGAGTTCCAGTTGTTAGGATTTTGGGGGACACCGGAGGGCTCAGCGAGCCCTCCGGTTCGATCCAAACACGGGAGTTGCCAGACTCCCGGAGGGAGACCCTCATGCAAATCCTACACCGGTTCGCCGGCTCGATCCAACAGTACTCGGAAGAGATTTCCAATCCAAATCGTTATCGACCCGACAGTTGCCCGCAGTGCCAGTCCACCTATCCTCTGACCGCGCACGGCTTCTATTGCCGTACGCTGGTGGATGTGGAGTTTGATGGAAAGATCCGGGTGCGGCGCTACTTGTGTTGTTCCTGTAAGCGCACGGTTTCTCTACTGCCGGAGTTCGCCTTACCTTATCTCCGCTTCAGTATTTCCGTGATCAGCTTGTTTTTGGTGGCTCGCCTGCTCGAGGGCGGCACTCTGAAAGCAGCTGCCCAAGTGGCCGCGCAACTCGCCATGCCTTACCAACGCGGCCAGTTCTGGATCCGCCGTTTTAAAAAGCAAGCTACTGGGTTATGCACGGCATTAGTCAACCTGACTCGCTCACTGCCGGCGGAGAACTTCGTGAGCCGAGCCTTGCAGATGCTGCAATCCATCGCTTGGATCCCAGCTCATCGATTTCTTTTTTCCCAGCTGCGCATGCACCTGTTGGGCTGGCCCCGTTTTCTGCTTCCCGACGGTCGTCCTTTCACGCTCCCGCCGGCCGCGCTGACTCGCTGATCGCAAACACACAGCATTTGCCTAGAGGGAAGCTTTCTTCCTGACTATGGTTCCGACTCAGGGAGATTTTCCCCATGGATGCAAAAGCGGAAAAAATCGCGCTGTTTCGCTACGGCCTGGTGGCCCCTCTAGTTTTACAGCCACTCCCCCGCGGAGAACTGACCCGGCGCGCAGAGGAGATTGCTGCCCGTAACTACGACATCCCCTATTCCAAACGAACCTTGGTTTCCGTCGACACCCTGCTTGATTGGGCACTCCGCTATCGCCAGGGTGGGTTCGAAGCCTTGGCTCGCAAACCCCGGCACGACCGCGGGCAATCCCGTGCCCTTACTCCACAGCTCGCCCAGTTAATCGAGCGACTGAAGCGGGAGAACCCGCATCGCACCGGAACCACCCTGCTGCGCGAACTGGCCCTGTCTTCCAACTCCGGCTGCATCTCCGCCTCCACCTTATATCGCTTCCTGAAACAGCGGGGTCTCACCGCGCGCCAACTGCTGGCCGGGCGGGCGCACAAGAAGTTCGAAGCTGAACTCAGCAATCAGATCTGGCAGTCCGACATGCTCTTCGGGCCTTACGTCCAGCGAGCCGGTGGCGGACGGATGCAAGCCTTCTTATATGCCATCCTGGATGATGCCAGCCGGCTCATCCCGCACGCCCAGTTTTATGTCCACCAGGGACTGGATGCGTTTCTGGATTGCTTGCGTCAAGCCGTCGCCGCCCGCGGCGTGCCGCTGCGTCTGTATGTGGATAATGCCAAGGTCTATCGTAGCCAGCAACTGGCCCGTATTGCGGCCTCCGTCGGCATCCTCATCACTCACACTCCTCCTTATCAGCCCGAGGGGCGAGGCAAGATCGAGCGCTATTTCCGTTCCGTGCGGGAACAGTTCCTGGCCAATCTCGATCGCAAACAGACGCTTTCGCTGCAAGAGTTGAACGAGCGCCTCTGGGCCTGGATTGACCAGGCCTATCACTGCGGCGAGCACAGCGGGTTGGGTACTACGCCGCTCGTGCGCTGGCAACGCGACATCGAGCACATCCGCCAACTTTCGCCGGCCACCGATCTGCGCCGTCTGTTCTTCTATCGCTGCGATCGCTTGGTGCGCCGCGATTCGACCTTCCTGCTGCAGCAGCGTTTCTACGAAGCTCCGCCTCAGCTGGCCGGACAAACCGTCGAAGTGCGTTTCGACCCTCTCGACCCCTCCTGCATCGAGATCTATTTCCAGGGACAAGCCCAAGCCATGGCACGAGTGGTCGATCCGGTCATCAACGCGCAACTACCTTCTGCCAAACCATCCCCATCGCCAGCGCCGGAACCGACCGGTATCAACTTCGTCGAACTGCTGCAACAGAAAAAAGACGAGGATCAGGAGTAGTGGTTTATGTGGGAAGCCTTCTTCGGTTTTAAAAAAACGCCTTTCAGCGATAACCCCGATAGCAAACAGTTATTCCCCTCGCAGGCCTGGAACCAGGTCAGGGCCCGACTCCAGTTTCTGGTCGATCACCAGGCCGCGGGTCTGCTGACCGGCGACGTCGGAAGCGGCAAGTCCACCGCCGCTCGCACCTTCACCGCGACTCTCAATCCCAGCCTGTTCAAGATCCTGTACTTGCACTGGACCTCGGGATCGGCCTTGGATCTGTTGCGGCAACTGGCCCGGGAACTGGACCTGGAACCGGCTCACTTGCGCGGCGACTTGGTGCGTCAGATCTCTGACGCTATCGTGCGTTTGAATCAGAGCAAAAAGCAGCACCCCATTCTCATTTGCGACGAAGCCCAACTGCTGCGCCATGTTGCCCTGGAACAGCTCCCTTTGCTTTTGAACTTCGACATGGATTCTGCCCACTACTTGACCTTGTTGCTCGTCGGCCAACCCCTGCTGCGCCGAACTCTGTCGCTGCAGATGCACGAAGCCTTGCGCCAACGCATTGCCGTGCAGTATCACCTCGAAGGACTTTCCCGCGAGGAACTCGACGCCTACCTCGCTCATCAACTGAAAGCCTGCGGCATCTCCCAGCCCTTGTTTGACGACACTGCGACTCAGGCTCTCTATCAGGTCACCAAGGGCATTCTCCGCAAGGTCAACAAGCTGGCTTTGACCTCGTTGCGCTTGGCAGCCCTGCGCAAAGTGTCGATCGTGAATGAATCGGTCCTGCTCGATGCCACCACCGAGGCCCTGTTATGAGCGACACCGCAGCCATGAAAGCATCGAACCCCACGGTGCTGTCGCTGGCTCAACTGCTCGAGCAGCAGCCTGCCCCCACGCCTTGTCTGGTCGAGCCCGGACTGTTACCCGCGCAGGGCATCCTGTTTGTGGGCGGCGAGCCCAAGGTGGGTAAATCCTTGCTGGTCGCCAATCTCGCCCTCGCGCTGGCCGCAGGCTCGGACCGCACCGGCTTCCCCATCGCCATGGCGCGTCGGGTGCTGATCTGCCAGTTCGAACTGCCTCTGCCGCAGTTTGTCAGCCGCTTGACGGTTATGCGGCGTGGCCTGGGTGCAGCCGCCGACCACCATTTGCTGGTCGACACCCGTGCCACCGGGCATCTGCTCAGCTCACCCCAGGGCCTGAATCACTTCCTCGGGGCCGCACAAGCGGCCGCCGCCGAGGTCATCATCCTTGACCCTCTCTACTCCGCTCATGATCAGGACGAAAATGATACCCGTGCCATGGCAGCTCTGTGCCAGTCTCTGCTGCGACTGCGCGACGCTTCCCGTGCCGCTCTCATCGTGGTGCATCACGTCCGCAAATCAATCAGTCGGGAGGAGATCGGTAGCGCCTTTCGCGGCTCCAGCGCTCTGCATGCCGTCGGCGATAGTTATCTGCTCGTGCGACGCCCAGCTCCGCAGCTGCCTACCATCGAACTGCGTTTCCAGTTCCGCTACGCTGCTCCGCTGCCACCGCGCCTGCTGGAACTCGATCCCCACACTCTCTGGTTCTCCGCCGCCGGTGAGCCCTCGGCCATGACCGCAAAGCGATGCAAGGTCGAAAAGGCGGATGTCACCGAAGCTCTGGCAGAGAAGGGAGGCCAGCTGCGCTACAACCAGCTGCGCCAGCAAATCATAAATCGTACTCAGTGTTCCAAGCGCACTGCGCAGGTGGCGATTTACCAAGCTTGTCAGCAAGGATCGATCGTGCAGAACAACGGCCAGTACTGTTTGCCGTTATAGCTCCCTGACTTTGCACCGGGTCGCGCTGGTGCAAACCCTGCCCTGCGGGGAGCGGGGCCCGAGGCTGGGGCGACGGATCTGAGCCCAGAGCAGAACCCGTTACTCAGTCCGAACCCCCGCTGCTATCCAGGCCGCGGGGGTTCTTCTTGTTTAGAAAAAAACTGGGACAGATACCCGAGCTCCTGGCCTCGGAGCACAACCGCGATGACGGCCGCGACGCGCTTTTCGTCGCGGCCCTCCTTACTGCAGTCTCTAACTGACGGGATAGGATACCTTGCCTGTCTACACACGCCGGTATCCTATCCCAATCTCGCGCAAACCTGGCCCGGGATCCCTCCCCAACACCAGCCGGACTCTGGCAAACCAGCGGGAAAAGATCGTCACAACTTCAACGGCAAATATCTTGGCCCGTTACAGGAAGGTCGGGGGGAGAAGCTGTACCTGATCTCGATGATCGATGGTGCCACTTCGCAATTGACGGCGCGCTTCGTGCGGCATGATTCGACGGAGGAGACCCTGGAACAGCTGCGACGCTATGTGGAGCAGCATGGGCGACCGGTAGCGGTGTACACCGACAAGGCCAGCTTATTTCAGGTCGCGCCCCGCGGCATCCATCACCGGGATCCTGAACGCGCTGCACTCGTTCGCAAGGGATTCGAGTTGATGGCCAAAGGCATACATGCTGCGGACGACGTATTACGTACCGTCACGGCGCTTGGGTTGACAACACGCAAGGGGAGGCATGTTCCGAAGCAGACTTGGCATGCCATCCTACGAAACCCGATCTATGCGGGGTGGGTTAAATCCGGCGACCTGCTGGTGCGCGGCCTACATAAGCCCATCGTCAGTCAAGATTTATTCGATTCCGTGCAGGACGTGCTTGCTGGCCAATCTAGAACTGCGCAGCCACGGCAGAGGGTTCATCCTGGATTTCGTCTGCGTCAATTCATCAGGTGCTCAAAATGCGGCAAAGGACTGACGGCTGGGGTGGTCAAAAAGAAGTTCCCCTACTACTGGTGCTACACAAAAGGGTGCCGAGACGTGCTCGTGTCTACGGAGGAGTTAGAGAAGAGTTTTGTTCGTTTGTTGGCCATGCACCAGCCCACGGTAGAGTTGCTGGAACAGTTGCCCGCAATCGCAGCGAGGCAGTGGAAAGCACGCGAAGACCGCATCCGGCAGGAATCAAGGGCACTCAATATCAGACTAGACGAACAGCGCCGTTTAAACTCGGATGCAATCAAGGCAAAATTGAAAGGCGAATTAACGGAAGAGGATTTTGATGACGTTAAGCAGAGCATTGCTGAAGAGATTACCAAAATCGAAAGAGAATTAAGTGCTCTAGAATCAGAAAAATCCATGATGCAAGAGTTGATGGAGCAGAGTCAGAAGGACATGGTTGATCCGGTCACCGCGTGGCGCAAAGCTAACACATCAGGAAAGAGAGAGTTGCAAATTGCACTCTTCCCTGACGGTTTGGTGTGGAGTCATGAAAGTGGCTTTTTAAACTCGCAGAACGCCGACTTAATGCAAAAGATTCAAACACTTGTAGACTCGCTGGAGGAAGACGTAAAGTTTGGCGTCCCCGACGGGATTTGAACCCGTGTTACCGCCAGGAAAGAGCTGTTCTCCCGGTCGCAAAATGACACAATTTGTCAATCGGCGACAAAATCTGACACAAAATCGTGGGATTTGAAGCAGCCCCAGGTGTGAAAGCAGGGTGACGAAAGGCATGATACGCCATAAGAATGAACCATCTGCACGGGTGGTTGCGATCATCCTGATCATCGCTGCGATCGCCATTCCAAACTTGCTGCGTGCACGTATCGCAGCCAACGAATCATCCGCGGTAGCTTCGGTGCGTACCATCAACACAGCGGAAGTGACCTACCTGACAGCGTATCCCACCGTTGGCTACGCGTTGGACTTGGTAAGCCTGGGACCCGGCGCCGTGACCTGTCCTGCCAGCGGCCCGGTTCAGGCCAAGGCCTGCTTGATTGATAACACTCTGGCCAGCGGCACCAAGAGCGGCTACAACTATGCTGCTGCAGGCGTGGTCGGTGCTACCGGAACGCTGCTTGTGACTTACTCGGTTGGAGCGGCGCCTCTTACTTTCAATCAGACGGGTGTGCGTATGTTCTGTGCGATTGAAGACGGCGTTGTTCGTTTCGACCCCAACACGGGCGGTGTGACGGCGGCGGCCACTCCTATGGCGCCGGCGACGTGCACTGGCTACACGGTCCTGCAATAGTTGGACGTTTAGGGCGAAGTACCTGGGGGAGGGTACGAAGCCGGAACACCGGGCGAAAACGCCCGGTGTTTTTTTTTGCGGCAAACTGCTCGTTCGGCCCTGAGGCTGGCGTCGGACGCCCGACACGATTTGTCATGCTCACTTAACGAATTTTGGAATAACATTGAACCGAGTATTAAAAACCCGTTAGGCAGATTCGATCTGCACGTCTATGAGACGACTTATGGTCTCGGAAGACATGAGCGGAATGGCCATCTGCGTGCAGTTTCAAAGGTACGAGTCTATTGCTTGGGGAAAACTATAAATGCGAAGACAAAAGGGCTTTTCACTGATTGAGCTGCTGATCGTGGTGGCGATCATCCTGATCATCGCTGCGATCGCCATTCCAAACTTGCTGCGTGCACGCATTGCGGCGAACGAATCCTCCGCCGTGGCGTCCATTCGCACCATCAACACAGCAGAAGTAACTTACCAGATGGCGTATCCCACCGTGGGCTACGCGGCGAACCTGGTAAGCCTGGGGCCCGGCGCCGTGGTCTGTCCTGCCACCGGCCCGGTTCAGGCCAAGGCCTGCTTGATTGATAACACTCTGGCCGGCGGCACCAAG
>WNFO01013573.1_pt1 | contig 11979 bp, 9 predicted proteins | sample 5400251 | NCBI WGS metagenome assembly WNFO01 (sample SAMN13153354, study PRJNA577476) | soil metagenome | isolation source: 100 cm saprolite under Madrone tree | place: USA:California | collected 2016-06-14
GGGGGCATCCCCGGAGATGACCAAGCTGATTGCGGATTGCCTATCGACCGGGAAAATCTTCCGTCGCGAGGAGGTGGAGCATATTCCGCCCGCAGGCGATACGCGGCGCCTGGGCGTGACCATTTCGCCGATCAGGCGAGGCGAGGGGAACATCAGCGGGGCCATCTGCCTGCTCACGGATTTGACGGAACTTGCCGCGCTGCAGCAGCGCGTGCAACTGAAGGAGAATCTGGCGGCGCTTGGCGAACTGTCCGCGGGAATCGCGCACGAGTTCAAGAACGCACTGGCGACGATTTCAGGTTACGCGCAGATGATCCGCTCGGAGTCTTCCGAGGCGGAGGCTTTGGACTACGCCGAACGCATCCTGGAGCAAACGCGGAACATTGCGCACGTGGTGACGGAGTTCTTGAAGTATGCGCGGCCGCTGGAGATTCCAGACGAGCACGTGGCACTGCAAACGATGGTCGAGCGAGTGGTTGCGGAAGTGGGAGAGGTCCTGCCGCAGGTAAAGATTCGATGGGAAGGGACGTTTGGAGAGGCGGGCGGAGACGAAGGGCTTTTGAGGCAAGCGCTGCTGAACCTGGCGCGAAACGCGGCGGAAGCGTGTGCACTGACGGTTGGCGGAGGGCGGGTCATTGTTCGCGGGGACGCCGTTCACAGCGAAGAGGCGGGGTTTCAACGGATCAGCGTTATCGATAATGGCCCGGGGATTCCTGCGAATGTATTGCCGAAACTGTTCCGGCCTTTTTTCACCACCAAAGCGAAAGGGACGGGGCTGGGACTGGCCGTGGTGCAGAAGATCATCGTGCAACACGGCGGACAAGTGGAGGTGCGGAACCGACCCGCGGGAGGGGCGGAGTTTATAGTTACGCTACCCTTGCCGCGCAGCGTACCAGAAGCAGTAGAATCAAAGCAGGCTGGCATGTAAGAGTTTGTCGAGGTCTTCCAGCTGCTCGGGGAGGCAGGAATCTATGCACATGAGATTTTGGACCAAAGCTTGGATGACCGCTGCGGCTGTATGTCTGGCCGGTTTCTCGGCAACCGCGCGGCAGCAAGGTTCTGCCCAGCAGCAAACGGGAGACCCTGTGGCGGATGCCGCAAGGAAGGCGCGCGAAACGAAGAAGGACGCGCCGAAGCCTAAGAAGGTTTATACAGACGATGATTTGAAGAAGAGCACACCCGCACCGGTCGCACCTCCTGCTTCGGCCCCTGGTAATGCCAGCGGAACGGTGCAAGCGACGACAGCGCAAAATCCGGGAGACGCTACAAAAACTGAAGATCCCAACGGTGAGACGGCCTGGAGAAAACGGTTTAAGGACCATCGCGACAAGATTGCAAGGGCGGAGAAGGAAGTTGATATTTTGGGACGCGAGTTGGAAAAGGCCCAATTGGAATACTACCCTGACCCGCAGAAAGCGCTGACGCAACAGAACTCGCGCGCTGAGATCAACGCCGTTAGCGCGAAGGTTGACGCCAAGAAGAAGGAACTTGACCAACTAAAGCAAGGGCTGGATGACCTCGAAGACCAACTGAGAAAGTCGGGCGGTGATCCGGGGTGGGCGCGCTGAGCAAGTTGTCGGTGATCAGTCTTCAGTACGAGGAAGAGTGTTCTTGGGCGTTGGTATTTTGAAGCGAAGTAAAATCGAGAGATCGGCCCCAACCCCATGTCGTGAATCAAGTCTCCTGCTTCGTTCACCTTCGCACGTCGAGGAGGCGCCCCTTGGTGAGCTACATTCCTTCGGTCCGGAGGGCCAGGCATCCTTCAAGCTGATCAACAGACCCTTTCGAATCACAACGCAAGGCTCTATACCTGGTTCAGCATCCGTTCGACGGTGCTTCCCTTCTCTGCACGCGTGCCACTGGTTGTCCCCTGACGGCAAGGATTCGTGGTAGAAACGAAAGAGATGGAACCTCTCCTCCTCGTTGAAGACAAGACCGAATTGCGCACCATGCTGCGCAAGGCCCTGGAGCGTGCGGGCTATGCTGTGGACGAAGCGCCCGATGGCGCAGCGGCGATTCAGAAGGTGCGCGCGCGAAGATACCTAATGGTGATTACGGATTTGAAGATGCCGGGGGCTTCGGGGCTGGACGTTTTGCGCGAGACCAAGCAAGCCGATGGGGCGATACCAGTGCTTCTGCTGACGGCATATGGATCGGTGGAAGAGGCCGTAGCCGCGATGAAAGAAGGCGCGTTCGATTTTCTGCAGAAACCGGTGGACTTGGAGCATTTGAAGCTGCTTGTGCAACGGGCGGCGCGGCAGCAGGAGTTACTGCGGGAAAACCTGCTGCTGCGCGAGGAATACTCCACGCGCTACGGATTTCCGAGAATTGTTGGGGAACATGCCTCGATCCGGGAAGTGAGCCAGCAGATTCAGAAGGTGGCGGCCACGGACTCGACTTGCCTGCTGCTGGGCGAAAGCGGGACGGGAAAAGAGTTGTTCGCGCTGGCGATCCACCACCTGTCGCCGAGGCGGGAGCAGCCGTTTGTGGCACTGAATTGCGCGGCAATTCCGGAAGGGCTCGTGGAGAACGAGCTCTTCGGGCACGAGCGAGGGGCGTTTACCGGGGCGGGTGCGCGCAAGGTCGGAAAGATGGACCTGGCACATCGCGGCACGCTTTTTCTGGATGAAATTGGAGAGCTGCCGCTGGCGATCCAGGCAAAGCTGCTGCGCGTGCTGGAAGAGAGACGATTCGAAAGAGTGGGCGGGACGCAATCGATCGATGTGGACGTTCGAATCGTGGTGGCCACGAATCGCGATCTGCAGAAATTGGCGGAAGAGAAACTGTTTCGCGAAGACTTGTATTTTCGAATTTCGGCTGTTCCCATGACCATTCCCCCACTGCGCGAGCGCGGCAACGACGTACTGCTGCTGGCGGACCATTTCCTGGATAAATTCAGCCGCGAATTTGGAAAACCCGGGTTGGAATTGTCCACCGAGGCGCGACAGCGGCTGCTGCACTACCGCTGGCGGGGAAACGTGCGTGAGTTGCAGAATACCCTGGAGCGTGCCGTGATTTTGGCGGACGGATTGAGCATTCATGCCGAGGGCTTGCAACTGCCTTTCTCGAAACCGGATACAGAACATCTGCCGGCCGGCATGCTTGCCAAGAACTTCAACTGGGAAGGCTCACTGGAGGAAGTCACCGGGCGCGCCGCGAGCCATGTGGAAAAAGTCTTGCTGGAGAACACCATGCGTGAGTGCAAGTGGAACAAGACGCGCGCAGCGGAAAAACTGGGCGTCTCGCCCAAGACGCTGCTCGCTAAGCTGCGGGGTGCAGGGCTGGAGGACTGATCGGTGAATGCTGTCTCCTAATAGGTGACTCGCGGGAAGAGGTTGAAAGTTAAAAGCAAGAAAGAATTTTGGCGCGCTGGCATTCCCGCTTGAGTTTCTAGCTTTGACGACCTGCCCTTAGGAAGACTTCGACAATTAGCTGGGTGCACTGGAGCCCGGCGCTACAAATTGTTTTGCGCGCAAGCCGGTGTGGAAAGCAACACTGCCGAGGGTCCAGACGCGATAGGCCACAGAATGGTAACCGACGGCGCTCATGAGCGCGGCGAGTTCGGGCGGGCGGAAGAATCGCGCAACGGAGTTTGGCAAGTAGCTGTAGGCGGACGAATCGCCAGAAATAAGCCTGCCAATTCTCGGCAGGACTTTGCAAAAATACCAGCGATAGAAATCGCCCAGCAAACCGTCGGCCGGCTCGGTGAACTCCAGGATGGCGATGGTGCCGCCAGGTTTGAGCACGCGCTGAATCTCGCGCAGTCCGGCTTCGTAGTTGGCCAGATTGCGAAATCCGAAAGCGCTGGTAACCAAATCAAAGGAAGCGGCGGCGAAGGGAAGCCGAAGAGCGTCGGCTTCGAAAAAAGGCATTAGCGGTGCAGCCCTTTGGTTCGCCGGTGGCGCCATGGCAGCGCTTTTCTCTCTTGCCCGGACCAGCATGGGATGGGCAAAATCCGCGCCGACGATGCGCGCTTTGCCAGCACGCCCGAGAGCGAAAGCGAGGTCACCGGTTCCGCAGCAGAGATCGAGGACAAGGGCATCGGGCCGGTCGAGAACGGCATACAGAAGTCTGGCGGTGCGGGCCCGCCAGAGCCGATCGAGCTGCAAGGACAGCAGATGGTTGAGCAGATCGTAGCGCGGTGCGATCTGCGTGAACATTTCGCGGACCCTTTTCGAAGCATCCGCCTCTGTGACAGCACCTTCGGGCCTGGTTCCCTTGATCTGTCGGGCGGCCTCAGCCATGACGCCCTAGCGAAAGTCTGTTGCTCGCCGTGATGAGGCGGGGCGTGAAATGGAGAACACGTTCCACTATGTTGGGAGGAACCGTGTCATATGACCGTGCTTCACCAATGCAGGTTGAGAGCACGAAGCGAAGAACTCCGGCGCGCGTTTTCTTGTCGGAGTGCATGGCGCGGAGCATAGCCGTGGCCGGGACGCGAGGCCAGGGCGGCAGGGGTCCCAGGCGGCGAATCAGCGCGACGATGCGGGAAACATCGTCCGCGCGGGTCAAGCCGAGTTCGTGCCCGAGAAAGGCGGCGGCCATCATGCCCCAAGCTACGGCTTCACGATTCGCGTTCGTCTCGGCTCACCACGCGCGCTTTGATCTCCGCGTTGCGGGGGATTAAAAAACCGAGCGCGCGGCGATCTCGCAGCAGCACCTTGTCCATATCTTTGTCGAGAATCGCGAACATCTCCGCGTCCGCGATGATGGCGTGCTTGATGATCTCCGCGAGGCCACCGCGGAATTCACGATCGGAGAGCGAGCGCAACAGCTCGGGATCGGTGAGAACCAACTGCGGCGGATAAAACGATCCAACAAGGTTCTTCCCCTCCGGAAGGTTGACGCCCGTCTTGCCGCCGATCGAGCTGTCCACCTGAGAGACGAGCGTTGTCGGAATGTGCACAAGCTTCACCCCGCGTAAGAAGACGGCCGCGGCAAATCCAGCTACATCACCGACTACGCCGCCACCGACCGCGACCACGAGAGATTGGCGATCGGCGCCAGCACGACACAAGGAACGGGTGATCTGTTCCACGCTGCGGAGATTCTTTGCGGATTCGGCGTCGTCGAAGAGATGAAGGGCGCCACCTTTCGAAAGCTGCAACCCACGCTGGACCGTCTGTCCTACAGCGCGCCAGACTTTCGGAGAGGAAACCACATGGACGCTTGAAAACCGCCCGAGTGCGGCAATTTCCCGCGGCGCGCGACGAATCGCTCCTGCGCCCGAAACGACAGAGTAGTGACCAGCCGACGACTTTACGGGGATGCGTTTCAATTTCATTGGCGAGACATTTTCAATGTAACACACGCCCCGCCTGCATCGCATGCTTGACCTACCGTTCTTATAGGTGCAATTCCTTCGTGCTACCATACGGAGTCGCCAAACTCCTCAATCCAATGACCAACTCTCACAAAAACCATCGTGCCGATTACGCTGTAGTGGGCAGCGGAATCGCGGGTTTGCGCGCGGCCATCGAGCTGAGCGCGGCCGGAAGCGTGCTGGTTCTTGCCAAATCCAATTTGAGCGATTCCGCGACGGCTTGGGCACAGGGAGGGATCGCCGTGGCCCTCTCCGACGAAGATGAAATCGGGGTACACGAACAGGACACCATCAATGCCGGAGAGGGCTTGTGCCGGCCCGAGGCGGTAGCCCTGGTGGTTGAAGAAGGGCCGAAGTACATCACGCAGCTCATCGAGTGGGGAACGGAATTCGACCGGGCGGGAACGAAACTGGCCTTCACGCGGGAGGCCGCGCACAGCCGTTCGCGGATCTTGCATGCCCACGGCGACTCGACCGGCAGGGAGATCAGCCGGGCGCTGCTCGCGAGGGCACACACGATACCGCACCTGCACCTGCGCGCGCACGCCTTCACAACGGAATTGATCGTGGAACGCAGTCGCGTCGCCGGGCTTCGCTTTATCGATGAAACGGACGGTTCGGAGCATGAGTTGCGGGCCGGGGCGGTGCTGCTGGCCACGGGCGGGCTGGGACAGATCTATCGGGAAACCACAAATCCCGAAGTGGCTACGGGAGACGGCATGGCCATCGCTTACGAAGCAGGCGCGGTGCTGTCCGACATGGAGTTCATGCAATTCCATCCAACGGCGCTGGCGGTCAAGGGCGCGCCGCGCTTTCTACTGTCCGAAGCACTGCGCGGGGAAGGCGGGGTGCTGCGCAACATCGGCCTCGAACGATTCATGAAGCGCTACCACGAAGCGCAGGAGCTAGCTCCGCGAGACATCGTGGCACGCGCGATTGTAAGCGAGATGTACCGCACCCAAAGCGCGCATGTGTATCTGGACATGACGGGCAAGACTGAGGAGTTTCTGAAGAAACGGTTCCCCCGAATCTATGAGACCTGCGCAGGCTACGGCCTCGACCTGGCAACGGACATGGCCCCGGTTTGTCCTGCCGCGCATTACATGATGGGCGGAGTGAAGACCGATCTTTCCGGCCGGACTTCGCTTCCGGGTTTGTACGCCGCGGGCGAGACGGCCGCTACGGGCGTGCATGGCGCCAACCGGCTGGCGAGCAATTCCCTGCTCGAAGGATTGGTTTTCGGCGCGCGCGCGGGGCAAGCAATGATTGAGGACGCGCCGGTTGGGAAGCGAAGCGGCGCCGCTCTACCCGGCAGTCCTGCGCCGTTGCCGGAAAATTCTCCGGCCCCACAAAAGGAACCCCCAAGAGCGGCTTCAAAGTCATCGCCGGTCTGCGCGATGCTGACGAAAATTCGAGACGTGATGTGGCAAGAGGTTGGAATTCTACGAAGCGGCAAGGAATTGACGGATGCGATCAAACAGTTGCAAACGCTGGAGCTGCCAAAATCGGAGAAGCCCGGGCGGGCAGGACACGAGCTGCGAAACCTGCACGCACTGGCGTTGCTGATTGCACGTTCGGGACTGGCCCGCGAAGAGAGCCGGGGAAGTCATTACCGCTCAGATTTTCCGTACCGGAATGACGAGGATTTCGGAAAGCACTCGGCGGCCCAAAAGAGCAAGGACTTGCGGTTCGTGGCCTAGATCTCGGCTACACCATAAGCCTGGCCGCGCACTACCTACTTAGTCTGGAGTTGTTTGACGGTTTCCAGGAATACATGGCCCACAATGGCCAGGCTTCTGGCGCTGATCTTGTCCAGGGTGTCCTGTGGGGTGTGCCAGTAAGGTACGTCGTGATCCCGGTCCAGATCGATGACGTCGGCTGAGGGAACATTACGTTTCAAGAATGGATCGTGATCGTCGTCAATCTCGACGGATTCATCCACAAATATGTTTGCGTAGCCGAGATTCCGAGCTGTTCTCCAGATAAGATCAACGAGCCATTTGGTGGAACTGCTTTCCCTCTTGAAGTGCGGTGTGCGCGTGCCAACGATGTCTGCCAGAAGGAAAGCTCTTATCTTTGAGATGTCCCCGCTGATGGCTATGCGCGCGGCCATTTGACGGCTGCCGTAGCGGCTGTCTGTTTCACTCCAATCTTTGACGGCCTCCTCGGCATCGAAGAAGGCGATCCAGACAGCATAGCGACCGCGCTGGTTGCAGAGCAGGCGGGCTAGTTCGAGCATCACTCCGGTGGAGGAACCGCCATCGTCGGCTCCGACGAAATTATCCAGCTTTTTCGTGTCGTAGTGCGTGCCGAGGAGAGTAACCCCGGGCTGCTCGCCGGGAATTTTCACGAGAATGTTTTTCATGGGGAGGCGCCCGGCAGGGGTATCGGAGCTAAAAGCGTTGGTCTCGACGGAACATCCGTAGCTTTTCAATTCCGAGAGCAGATACTCCTGCACTTCCGCGATAGCAGGTGAGCCCGATGGATGAGGACCGAAACCGACCAGCTTGGCGACATGCGCGAAAGCGCGTTTGCCATCGAATCCGCTGGTTTTCTCCGGCGCGGGGGGATCATCGGTGGATTGTGGTGGAGCGGGTGCTAGCGCACTCACGAACGGAGGCTGCGTGGTGGCCCTGCTCGAATCGTTCCCAGTGGCTTTGCATCCCGTCAAACATGTGGGAATGAGACAAGCAAAGCCTGTCATGAGCAGGATGATTCTGGAAAACGAACTCATCTACCGTGCCTCCACCGCCGTGGCCAGCCGGCGCTCGCGTCGCCGCGTCACGACGGCAGAGACCGCAATGCCCACAAAATAGAGCCCCACCATGGGTGCCATGAAGATCAGCATGGTCATGGCGTCGGGAGTGGGCGTTACGATGGCGGCCACGATCGCGATCACCAGAATGGCGTAGCGGAAATTCTTCCAAAGGAATTTTGGCGTGACGATCCCAAAGAGCGACAAAAAGAAAATCAGGATCGGCAGTTCGAACACCAACCCGAGCCCAAGTAGCACCATCAGCGTTAGGTCGAAATACTCGTTCACGGTGATCATGGGCTTGATCGAACTAATGGGGCCTTGAAAACTCACCAGGAAACGCAAGACATACGGCAGCGTAACAAAGTAACCGAAGGCGATCCCTAAGAGAAACAAAAACACAGTTGAGAAAAGAAATCCAGTAATCGCACTACGCTCATGCTTGTACAAGGCGGGAGCGACGAAAAGCCAAATCTGGTAGAGAACGACGGGTGAGGCAAGGACAATTCCGAGATACACGCCGAGCGTGATGTACGTGTTCAAGTAACCGGCTGGATGCGTATAGACCAGCGTGGGATCAAGGTGTGCTTCAGTCAGCGCCTTGATGATCGGCCTTATAATCCAGTTGATGAAGTATTTCGAAACATACACGCCGATGAAAGCGCCTATGCCTATGGCGTAGAGCGAATAGATAATGCGTTTGCGAAGCTCGCTGAGGTGCTCGAAAAAAGTCATCGCTCCGGCGGGCTCTTCGGCCGCCGTCGTAATCTGCGAATTGGATTCGGGCTCGGGCACGGATTCAGGCCGGACGCTGGTTGTCATGTGAAGATTCTTGTGAACTCGTGATCGTGGCGCCTTCGGTCTTGGTTTCGGAGGGCTCTTCCGTGGAGCGTGGAACCGATTCGGCAACCGGTGAGGCCACCGGGTCTTCGATGGCACTCGTTTCTCCCTGAGTCTCGATCGAAGGCGTTTCCGCGTCAGCGGACCCAGCCGGGAGCGGAGATGGGCTGGGCTCGGCGGCCGCAGAAGCGGCGGCAGCCTCGGCAGCCTTCTTGCGTTCAGCCTGGAGCGTCTGGCGCTCCATATCCCGCATCTCCTCTTCAAAGGCGCTCTTAAAATCAGTCGAGGCCTTGCGGAACTCGGCCATCAGCTTGCCGAGCCCCCGGGCAAGCTCCGGCAACTTCTGTGGTCCGAAAACGACCAGGACCACGATAAAGACCACAATCATATGAGGAATGCTCAACATTGCGCTTGGGAGCCGTCTATAGGGTCCATGGGCATCATAGAAAGGGTGTCAGTCGCTGTCAAACCGGAGTTTAGGGTGTGCTATAATTTTAGGTTGAGCTGTCGTGCGAGGTAAGGATGAATTCAGAGCGCCGCGGACTTGTGGTCGTCGTAGCCGTGCTGCTGGTATCCGCCGTATTGGGGGGCATTTACGGCCCCAACGTGCGGGCCACGACGGCCTCGGCTGACGATTATCAAACGGCTGTGCGGGACTTTACCCGAGTCCTGAACGTCGTACAGAACAACTATGCCGATTCGGTCGATGTAGACAAGGCCGTCTATCAGGGCGCCATACCTGGCATGTTGAGGATGCTCGACCCTCATTCGAGTTTCTTCGATGCCAAGCAGTTTGCCCTGCTCCGCGAGGACCAGCGCGGGAAGTACTACGGCGTGGGCATGGTGGTCGCGCCTCGCGAAAATCACACCGTGGTGATGGCTCCGTACGTGGGAGCGCCAGCGTACAACGCGGGTGTCCGGCCGGGCGACGTGATCGTCAAGGTGGATGACAAGTCCACGGATGGACTGACCACCAGCGAAGTGGCGGACATGCTAAAGGGACCGAAAGGCACGGTCGTCAAAATCACGGTTTCGCGCGAAGGTTACGCGGAGCAACTGGTTTTCACCGTGACGCGCGACGAGATACCGCGGCATTCGGTGGATATCACCTTCATGCTGAAGGCCGGCGTTGGCTATATCCGACTGTCGGGGTTTAACGAGACGACGGATAGAGAGATCGCGGAGGCGCTCAGGCAGCTGAATGCGTCCTCGCTGGATGGCTTGATTCTGGACATGCGCGGGAACCCAGGCGGGTTGCTGAATGAGGCGGTCGCCGTAGGCGACATGTTCCTTGACAAGAACCAGCTGATCGTCTCGCACCATGGGCGGACATCGCCGGAACGGCGATACTACGCGGTGCGTGGCAACCAGGGCGTGACGGTGCCGCTGGTTATTCTGGTAAACAACAATTCAGCGTCGGCCACGGAAATTGTTTCCGGCGCCGTGCAGGACCATGACCGCGGTTTGATTGTGGGCGAAACGACGTTTGGCAAGGGCCTGGTCCAGACGGTGACGGCGTTGAGCGAAAACACCGGACTGGCGCTGACGACCGCACGGTACTACACACCGAGCGGACGCCTCATTCAGCGGGACTATAAATCGATTTCGCTCTATGAATACCACTATGAACGCAAGGTGCCCGATCATCCGACGGAAGTGAAACTGACGGATAGCGGACGCCAGGTGACGGGCGGAGGCGGCATCACACCGGATATCTCCGTGCCTGCGCCGAAGCTGACGAAGTTCGAACAGTTGCTTTACCGCGACGATGTGTTCTTCCCGGCCGAAACAGGCGTGGGCGGATTTACACGCTATTACCTCGGTACTAAGCCTGCAATCGCCAAAGATTTTGAAGCCGATGATAACGTGTTGAGAGTGTTTCGGGAGTATCTGAGCAGGCACAACGTGCGGTACACGGAACCTGAGATGGCCGAGGGTCTCGATTGGATCAAACGGAAGATCAAACAGGAAGTGTTTATGTCCAGCTTCGGACAGCAGGAGGGCTTTAAAGTGCTGCTCGAAGCCGACCCCCAAGTACAGAAGGCTGTGGAAGCGATTCCTCAGGCGCGGGCGTTATACCAGAATGCCAAGAAGATCGTGGCACAGCGTGCAGGCGGGCCGGTCGAACAGCCGTAACTTGACATCCTCCCCCTCGTGAACGAGGGGGATTCTCTACTAGGGTTGGGCACACCATGCTGCCTCGTTGATGGGTTCCTGCTTCCTCGTGGAGTCCCATGACCGACCACTCGGCAGGTTGGCTGGGTTGAGGATCCTTTCTCTCACGCACAGCCAGCACCGGCGACTGCGATTTTAGTGGTTCACCCTTTTTGTTTCTGCCCACGGTCGAGTTCCTTATCTCTGATTCGTCGCACGAGTCCAGTAACAAAAATACCGTCCCTTGGCAATCTTTTCCAACGCCGCTTTTTGCGGTTTCGCAAGATAGATGTTTATTTGTTCGTACTCCCTGCTGTATGGCATACACCCCTGGGTCTCGAATTGTGCGCACTATTTTAACTGTCTAAGCCTTGCTACCCCGCCCTGAAGCGCTGGGCCTGCGCTCGCTACTGGGTCACTCACAGCAGGATACGATTTCGGTCCTAGGGGCTGGAGAACGCGTGTTGGCAAGCAACTGCACCTTTGCTAAAATCTACCCGCTGCTCATGGGCGAGTAGCTCAGCTGGGAGAGCGCCTCGTTCGCAATCCGTTTTTAGGCCCAAAAAAATACGCGACTTAGTGGCGGGTTTACTGAAAATCCGCCACTTAGAGCGGTTTGACTGTCCGCCAACGTCCGCGAACGTCCGCCAAAGTACAGCTGAAACCGACACAAAAACCGACACACTTTTTACAGGGCACGTTCTGTGCACGTTCCCGAAAAACCTAGGCACTAAGCCTCCAGGGCTGATATAAAATAGGCAAGTGCACAAAGGCTTCGCCGCTTGCCAAAAATGGACCGGCTTTGCTCTGCAGAATTGACCCACCAGACCGCAGGCTGACAGAGGATCGCGCACGCAGTTGAATATAAGGGTGGCGACAATAGGTCGCCATGGGAAACCTTGCGAAG
>WNFO01004552.1_pt1 | contig 11977 bp, 3 predicted proteins | sample 5400251 | NCBI WGS metagenome assembly WNFO01 (sample SAMN13153354, study PRJNA577476) | soil metagenome | isolation source: 100 cm saprolite under Madrone tree | place: USA:California | collected 2016-06-14
TGCCACCGGGATTGAGCCGCGACAGATAAATTCGCAGTGCCTCCCGGGTCAGCAAATGAACCGGAATCGAATCCGATGAGAAGGCGTCAACGACGATCACATCATAACGTGCATCCGTTGCATCGGCGATCGTCAGTCGTGCATCGCCAAGAACGATATTCGCATCTGGTTTGCAATCTCGGAGGAAGGTAAAGCGTTGGGGATCCCGAGCGATACGGATGACTTCAGCGTCGATTTCATAATAATCAAGATGGTCGTTTGGCTTCATCAGACAGGCAATCGAGCCGGCACCAAGACCAATAACCGCGGCGTGAATGGGCCCTTTCTTCTTGTCCTGCACAGCGTCGATCGCTTCCGCTATGGGGGAATCAGGATGGTAATAGGTGGACAGTTCCGGCCTGCCGGTGACCGGCACGCCGTCGTCGGTGGTCAATCGCTGCGCCCCGTGCAACTCCATGCCATGGCGCAACACGCGGAAGCGACCGTCCGGCGTCACCTCGATCTTGTGGACGCCAAAGAAACTACGCACCGTTTCGAGGTTCCTCGCATTCGGCGGGTAAGTGCGAGTTACCACGAAGACGGCGGCAAACAGCACGGCCAGCCGCAATGGGAAGTTACGGACGGCAACTGCGCACGCAACCAGTGCAACTACCGCACCCCAGACGATCCAGTTATAGGGTGGAATAACCGAAAAACCTTGGTGCAGCCCGGGCAGCGCGACGATCACAACAAGCGCAACCAGTATGACAATAAGCCGGGCTTCCTTTTGCTTCGGCCAGCCGAGCCCGGGCCGCGCCAGCGCCGCCGCAACCACCAGAAGCGGGTATTCCGCGATCCATGAAAAGATACGGGGAGCGATCAGACCTGAAAAAATTCCACCGAGCACGCCGCCCAGCGACATGCAGAAATAGAACCGCGTGAGATAGGCAGCTTGCGGACGCGTGGCGGCCATCAAGCCGTGGCATATCATCGCCGTGACGAAGAACGTCAGCAGGTGGAGCGCGACATCGACGGTCAGCCACGTGCGGATATCGAGTGCGAGCGTCAGCACGAGCAGAGCCAGCAAGTACGGCTGGAGCTTGATCCAGCTGGCTTCTCGGACAAACCTGCGCCGGCTGAACACCAAAATGAAGCTGATCAAGTAGAGCGATAGAGGAAGCACCCAAAGAAATGGCGCGGCAGCCACATCCGCCGTGATGTGAGTTGTCGCCGCGATCATTAATGCTGACGGCACGAAGGCGAGCGCCACCCAATAGGCCATGCGACCAAACGCCGGGGCGGCTTCCGTCGACTGTGCCCGCGGCAAAACGGCCTCGCCTTCGCGGCGGAAGAACACCAAACCTCCACATAATGCGATCAGCGCGATAAGCAGGTAGTAGCCGGAGCGCCAGATGCTGCCCTGGAAGCTGAGTGTTGAAAATGGTTCGGCAGCGAACGGGTAGGCGAATAATGCCAGAAGGCTTCCGATATTGCTCGCCGCATAAAGAAAATAGGGATTTTCGGCCTGTGCAAGACCGGAGCGAGCGAACCAGGCTTGCAGCAGGGGCCCGTTAGCGGAGAGCGCGAAGAAGGGAAAGCCGATGGAAACACTGAACAGGCCGAGCAAGAACAATTGCTCGCGGTCGGCCGGCGGCAAGCCCCAGCCTTTGGCAATGGCAACGGGGAGAAACACGGCCCCGCCCAACATGACCGCGAGGTGGATGACCAAAGCGAGCAGACCACGTACAAAGCGAGTCAGGATATCGGCATATGCATAGCCGAGCAGCAGGATGCCTTGAAAGAATACCATCGCCACGGACCATACCGATGGCGAGCCGCCAAACCGCGGCAACACCATTTTCGTGAACATGGGCTGCACGGCGAATAACAATGCTGCGCTGAGGAAGATCGCCGCGGTATAGACCGGAATGATTAAGACTGACGAACTATTTGTCTTGACGGGCGCGGCTTCGCTCCGGTTGCTCGCAGACATTCGTGCCACTCTAATAATTTGTTCCAAGCTTATTGCTATAGAGTGACCCTATCGCGTGCAAGCTGACCGTCGCATGAACAATATACGGACGCCTCTGGAAATAAGCCGCTCATTTTTTGAACTCGATAACGTTTGGGATTTGGGAGTAGATCGATTTTAGGGCCCTGCCAGTTCGATTGCGCGGGGTGATCCGTTCCTAGCGAGCCCCCAAGTTATTTTCGGCGATGGGGAGCCCGGTACTGACGAGCTGGCGAACAGCCTCCGGGCGCTTTCCACCCGTTAGATCATGATCCGATTAGATTGAATCGGATCATGATCTCATCTCTTTGTTTGAGCATGATCTTTTCGGAAAACCGGTTCCCACTTTTCCGGATCAGCTCTAATGCACCTCGCCTCGGCGATATTTGACCAAAGGAAAAGAAGCGCGCACAGTACCCATGCGGTGCAGCCGGAGGCGGTGGTGACCGTCAAGAGAATGGCAACAACCCGGCCCATGCTTCCCAAGGCTGCACGACAACCAGGGAGATGGAACATGCCGCTTTACATGTATCAGGCAGCCTACACTGCAGAATCCTTAGCCGCCCAGCTCAAGAAGCCGGAGAACCGGGTTGAAGCCGTGGGCCGTTCTATCTGCGAGGCCGTGGGGGGCAAGCTCGTTGGTGGTTGGTATTGCTTCGGTGACTACGATCTCGCCATCATCGCCGATGTCCCGAACAATGAGAGCATGGCTGCCATCGCGCTGGCCGTTGCCGCAGGAGGCGCCGTCAAGTCCGCCAAGACGACCGTGCTGATGACCGGGGCCGAGGCGGTAGCGGGTATGAAGAAGGCCGACGCGGTCGTCAAGGTCTATAAGCCCGCCCGTTAGAGCATGATTGCTTTGAGTTGAATCGGCGCGGATGTTTGGCTCACCTCGCCCCGCTTGCGGGGAGAGGTATAGGCCGCCGTTGGCGGCCGTCCCAAAAAGAACGCCGAAGCGATGCTTCGGCTATGTCGCGAAGCAATCCGGGTGAGGGGGGCTATCCGCGAGCATGAATCTGTGGAGAGTCCCCCTCACCCCGACCCTCTCCCCGCAAGCGGGGCGAGGGAGCAGTGCGCGTGCGCGGCAAATGCTATGAGCACGCACCGCCAGCAATGATTTTGCAGTCAATAGGTTGGTCACCAACAAGTAGCGCGTCGGTTGCCAGGGTAGATCGCCCGGGTCCGCGCCCTCAAGATTCGATCAACAAAATAGGCTGCGCGTTCGAACGATTCTCGCAAGTCTGGTCCACAGGGAATGAAGCCGTCCTTGCTTAACGATCTCATCAAGTCGATGAATAAGTTCCAGTTGTTCCCGTTCAAGCCGGTGAATAAGTTCCAGTCGTTCCCGTGCCGCCCGATCGAGACCCACAATGACTTCCTGGCGCTCATCGCACACCCTTTGCAAGGTAACCACCGTGCCTTCCAGCGCCGCGATGCGCGCCAGCAGCTCGCCGGATCGCGCGTCGGTAGAAGCGGTTCGGGATTGCTGAATGAATTGCTCCAGATGCCCGGTAACATCAAGATCGCGCAAGGATCGTCCGGTACGCTCGATCATGTCAGCCGAACAATAGTGCTGGACAAAGTAACGGATGATGCCTGCCGCCACAGTGGGGGAGATATGACGATTGTCATGTTCGTAGGGATCGATAAAATAGTTGGCCACCAGTTCGTAGCTCGGGAAATAGAACAAGCGCCGACCCACATCCTCCTGATGATTGCGCAGAAATTCGTCAAGAGCCGCGCGCACAATAGCCTTCGAAGCACTGTTAGCGGTTGACGCGGAGACCGGCCGAAACGTCACCCGGAGAGGTACCGGTGAGACCGTGAATATGATCTTCATGCCCTGGACATGTCGCGCGCGCAAGCGCTCGATCGTCTCCAGCCATTGCAGCGTTTGCGCCATTGTCTCCACCCGAAAGACATGGCGCTCGGGATCGAATTGATCTGCCGGCATCGCACGCCATAATGGTTCTCCGGTGACACGGTCGTACCAGACTTCCGATAATCCCAACGTGAGAATCAGGACGTCGGTCGCCAGCAAGGTGTCTCGCACCAGTTGCCGCCGTGCCTCGGACGCTTCGAAGACTTCCTTGTTCTTGTCGATCCAGACGACAGCCTTGTCGTCAAGCTCGCCAAACGCCCACCGGAATTGCTGAGCAACACTGGCGGGGCTCTCCAACTGCGAACCAAACCGCAGCAACGCGTTGTAGGGCGACTGTGGCATCGACTTGTTGAAGCCATGCTCCGCCAGCCAAAGGATGAAATATCTCGCAAAGCAGCTCCCGATCGCAACCACTCGCGTCGCGGGGGAAATCAGTGGTTCGGCAGGCAACCAGCCGTCGCCCAAAGCGTCCATGCCCAGAGTGCTGAGCTGCGTCTTGTCAGGCAAACGCCGATAGGTCGAACCCTTGTACCAGCGAGACACGTTTACTGGTGACATCAGGCTGTCGTCGTGGGTCCATTCGACCAAGGCCCGTCTCGCCCGTTCGGCGTCGGATTGCGCGCCTTGTGTGGTGTCTGGCATGGCGATGCTTCCGGCCCGACTAAAATGGATCCGCTAGGGATCAAAGAAGTCTATACCGGAAAGCCGCCTCTCCGTCACGGGCGCCTTTTCCCGCCGGCGTCATTGGTCAAAGAGACAAAACGCCCGCTTTACGGCGGGCCTTTTCCTCGCTTGCGAAAAACGCAAGCGGCGCTTTTTAAAGTCCAGTTGCAAATCAGCGAACCGAACTCTGATTGTTTTCTGCGGCCTGCAAGGGTGGGCACCAATGAGAGACGGCCCAGCGGACGAGCAGGGCCGTTTCGGAAGATCGAGTCTACCAGCAGCGCCCTTGTTTCCAAAGACCGGGGGGGCAGCCCCGACCATGCCAGCCGACTTTTCGCCCTCGGCTCCATCCGAACGCGCGACCATACCCTCCTCTGGCCCAGTGACCGCCGTGACCGTGGCCACCCTTGGCGAGAATGACAGAACTATCGTTTCCGTCGATTACCGAATGTGCAGGAGCAATCGGCATAGCTGACACAGAGAATGCGGGCATTGCCACAAATGCACAGGCGGCAAAGCCGATCAACATTGAAGGTTTCATTTGGCGTCTCCCCTTGCAGCCGCGCTAGCGGCGGCTGAAGGTAATACCACCGCCTTGCAAGAGTTCCCAAGCTGGCGCCTCGAGAACGGCCACTCGCCGGGGCAAGCAGTATGATGTGAAGGGGGTAGGGGCGTTGCATATTTTCGTCATCGCTAGGAGCAAAGCGACGAAGCAATCCAGTGTTACGATGCCGGCGTTGCACCAAACGGCTTCATGAGCAAAAGGCCAGCCGTCTCGTCATCGTCGAGCCATAATTTGGCATCGACCGTGATGCGATCGCATTTTTTTGTGTCTGTTTTTGGATTGACGGGCGAGAGCAAACGTAACCTAATCAAGTCCTAAAGTAGTCCTCCTGGCAGGAGGCCCTCGTGAAGGAGCTCTCGGGCTACGCGTTCTCGCCGCTGAGCGAGGGCGACATCGCTCTCTACCGGGGCTGTGGCAGCGGCTTGGCGCCGATCCTGCTTGTTGCCGCGGAGGAAACGTCGCCCGGTTGCATCGCGCGGCTTCAACACGAATATGCGCTCAAAGCCGAACTTGACGCAAACTGGGCGGCGCGACCAGTCGCGCTGACGCGCTACAACGATCGCATGACGCTGGTGCTCAAGGATCCGGGCGGTGCGCCGCTAGAGCGACTGCTTGGCCGACCGCTGGACATAGCGGATTTTCTGCGCATCGCGATCGCTCTCGCAAAGGCGCTTCGCCAAGTGCATGAGCGAGGTCTTATCCATAAGGACATCAAGCCGGCAAATATTTTGGTAGACGGGGCGGGCGGCCGCGTGTGGCTGACCGGGTTCGGCATTGCCTCGCGTCTGCCGCGCGAACACCAAGCCCCCGCGCCGCCGGAGGTAATCGCCGGGACGCTCGCCTATATGGCGCCGGAACAAACCGGCAGGATGAACCGCTCGGTGGACTCCCGCAGCGATCTCTATGCACTGGGCATCACCTTCTACGAGATGCTTACGGGGACGCTGCCTTTCACGGCTGCCGATCCGATGGAGTGGGTGCACTGCCATATCGCGCGGCAACCGGCGCCACTCGAAGAACGGGTCGCGGGCATTCAACAGCCGCTCGCTGCGATCGTCATGAAGCTCATCGCCAAGACGGCCGAGGAGCGCTACCAAACCGCCGCTGGCGTCGAAGCCGATCTCCGGCGCTGCCTGGCGGAATGGGACGCGACCGGTCGCATCGACCCGTTCCCGCTTGGCGAGCACGACTCTTCGGATCGGTTGCTGATCCCGGAGAGGCTTTACGGCCGGGAGCGTGAGATTGACGCGCTGATCGCGGTCTTCGACAGAGTTGTGGCCCAAGGCACGCCGGAACTCGTGCTCGTGTCCGGCTATTCTGGAATCGGCAAGTCCTCGGTGGTAAACGAACTGCACAAGGCGCTCGTCCCGTCGCGTGGACTGTTCGCGTCTGGCAAGTTCGACCAGTACAAGCGCGACATCCCGTACGCGACACTGGGCCAAGCATTCCAGAGCCTTGTCCGCTCGCTCCTCAGCCAGAGCGAGGAGAAGCTTGGCCGATGGCGGGATGCTCTGCGCGGGGCACTGGGACCCAACGGACAGCTCATCGTCAATCTGGTTCCCGAGCTGGAGTTCGTGATCGGAAAGCAGCCGCCGGTCGCGGACCTGCCGCCGCAGGACGTGCAGAGCCGTTTCCAGATGGTGTTCCGGCGCTTCCTCGGTGTGTTCGCGCGCGAGGAACACCCACTCGCGCTGTTCCTCGATGACCTGCAATGGCTGGACGCAGCGACGCTCGGCCTCCTCGAGCACCTCGTTACGCACCCGGAAGTGCGGCACCTGCTGCTGGTCGGCGCCTACCGGGACAACGAGGTCGACTCCGCGCACCCGCTTCTGCGAACGCTGGAGGCGATCCGCAAAGCCGATGCGAAGGTGCATGAGATCGTTCTGGCGCCCCTCGGGCTCCATGATGTTGGCCGGCTCATCGCCGACGCGCTCCACTGCGAGCCGGAGCGCGCGCAGCCATTGGCTGAGCTCGTGCAGGAGAAGACCGGCGGCAATCCGTTCTTCGCGATCCAGTTCTTTATCGCGTTGGCCGACGAGGGGCTGCTCGCGTTCGATCCGGCCGCGCGGGCCTGGCAATGGGATATGGAACGCATCCGCGCCAAGAGCTACACCGACAACGTGGTGGATCTGATGGCCGGGAAGCTCAGGCGGTTTTCTGCCACCACCCAGGAAGCCCTGAAGCAGCTCGCCTGCCTGGGCAATGTCGCATCGTCCGCTACCCTGGCCGTGGTTCGCGGGACGACAGAGGAGGCGATACACGCGGCCCTCTGGGAAGCCGTCCGCGCCGGGCTCGTCCTGCATCAAGAGAGCACCCTCAGATTTCTGCACGACCGGATCCAGCAGGCGGCGTATTCTCTGATTCCCGACGAGCACCGTGCCGACATCCACCTACACATCGGCCGTGTGCTGCTGGCGAGCATGACGGGGGACCAGCTCACCGAACATCTGTTCGATGTTGCGAACCAACTCAATCGAGGCGCCGCAAGGCTGATCGACCGGGACGAGAAAGCACAGGTGGCGACGATCGATTTGCGTGCGGGGCGAAAAGCCAAGGAGTCGGCGGCCTATACGTCGGCGTGTGTCTATCTTGCGGCCGGCATGGCCCTGCTCGACGATCAAGACTGGGACAGCCAGTATGAGTTGACGTTCAGCATGTGGCGCGAACGCGCAAAGTGCGAGCTTCTGAGCGGCAACTTCGAAAAAGCCGAGCAACTGATTTTGGAGTTGCTGCAGCGTTGCGCATCGAAAGTCGACCAGGCGGCCGTCTACCGCCTGAAGGTCCTGCTCCATACCGTCAAATCGGAAAACGCACAAGCCGTGGCCAGCGCGCTCACGTGCCTGCGCTTGTTCGGCATTGACATCCCGGCACATCCGACCCGGGAGCAGGTCCAGGCCGAATACGAGACGGTCTGCCAGAATATCAATGGGCACCAGATCGAGGGTTTGATCGACCTACCCCTGATGGGAAATCCGGAACAGCAGGCGGCCATGCGGGTGCTATCGACCCTGTTAGGCCCCGCTTACTTTACCGACTTTCACTTATTTTGCTTGCTTGTATGCCGCATGGTGAACGTCAGCACGCAGCACGGGATGTGCGGCGCGTCCGCGCTCGGCTGTGCCCATCTCGGGACCATCCTCGGTCCGGTCTTTCACCGTTACAGCGAAGGGTATCGTTTCGCCAAGCTCGCATGCGATCTGGTCGAGAAGGAGGGCTTTATCGCCCGTCAGGGAGTCGACTTCGCGATGGGAATAGTTGCCGTCTGGACACAGCCAATCTCGACCGCAATCGATTTCATGCGGGCGACCTTTCGCAACGCAATTGAGAGGGGTGATCTGATCTTCGCTTGCTACGGCATATTCCAAGCTGTTTATGGTCTTCTCCTGCGCAACGATCCACTCGACGCGGTGTGGCGCGAGTCGGAGAGCGGATTGGCCTTCGCCCGCGAAGCCAAGTACCGCGATGCTGTGGACATCATTCGCAGCCAGCAACGCTTCATCGCCACGATGCAGGGCCGCACCACGAGCTTCTCAACGTTCAAAGACGATCAGTTCGACGAGGCGACGTTCGAGGCACAGCTGACGGCCGGGCGGATGAGCTTTACGATCGCCTGGTACTGGATCCTCAAACTGAAGGCTCGGTTCCTGTCAGGCGACTACGCCGACGCGCTCGCGGCAGCCGACAAGATGAAGCCCCTCGTTTCGGCGGCGGGCGCTCAGATCCAGCTACTCGACTATTTCTATTACACCGCGCTCACGGTGGCGGCGCTCTACGATAACGCTACTGCTGACCAGCAGAACAGTTGGCGCGAACTCCTGACGGCGCACCGGGAGCAACTGCGCGAGTGGGCCGACAACTATCCGCCAACGTTCGGCGACAAGCACGCGCTGGTGTCGGGCGAGATCGCCCGTCTCGAAGGGCAAGACGCCGATGCAATGCGTCTATACGAGCAGGCTATTCAGTCGGCTCGCGAGCACGGTTTCGTGCAGAACGAGGGTCTGGCCCATGAGTTGGCCGCGCGCTTCTACGCGGCGCGCGGCTTCGATACGATCGCCCACGCGTATCTGCGGGAGGCACGGCGCTGCTATCTTCGCTGGGGCGCATTCGGCAAGGTGCGGCAACTCGAACAGCTTCATCCGCATCTCCGCGAGGCACCCGTCCCTGCATCTCCCACGACTACCATTGGCGCGCCCGTCGAGCGGCTGGATGTCGGGACGGTGCTCAAGGCCGCGCAGGCGGTGTCTGGCGAGATCGTTCTCGGTGAACTCATCAAGACGCTGCTACGGATCGCCGTCGAGAATGCCGGCGCCCAGCGTGGCCTGTTGATCCTGTTCCCCGGCGACGAGCCACGGATCGCGGCGGAAGCGACCACCGGCCGCGGTCAGGTTGAGGTCACATTGCGCCAGACGGCCCCGTCACCAGCGGAGCTTCCCGAATCCGTGCTGCATTACGTGATCCGGACGCGGGAAAGCGTAATTCTTCATGACGCCTTGGCGCAAAATCCGTTCTCTGCGGATGAGTACATCAGCCAGAAGCACGCCCGCTCGGTCCTCTGCCTGCCCCTGGTGAAACAGTCCAAGCTGAGCGGGGTGCTCTATCTCGAGAACAAGCTTGCATCGCACGTGTTCACGCCTGCCCGGATCTCGGTACTGCAACTGCTGGCATCGCAAGCGGCGATCTCGCTGGAGAACGCCCGCCTGTACAACGATCTCGGGGAACGGGAGGCCAGGATTCGCCGCCTGGTCGACGCGAACATTATCGGAATCATGATTGGCGATTCTCGGGGCCGGATCCTCGAAGCCAATGAAGCCTTTCTCGGCATGCTGGGCTACAGCCGCGAAGACCTTGTCTCGGATCGGATACGGTGGACGAAGCTGACGCCAGCCGAGTGGGCCGCCGCCGACCAGGATGCAATAGCCCAGCTGGGCGCCACCGGGACCTGCAAGCCTTACGAGAAGGAATATTTCCGCAAAGATGGCAGCCGCGTGCCGGTTTTGGTCGGCGGCGCTTTTTTCGAGCCGAAACGAGACGAGGGGGTTGTCTTCGTCATCGACATGACCGAGCGCAAGCGGGCGGAATACCTGACCCGCCAGGTGTTCGAGAGCTCACCCGATCGCATCTCCATCATCGGACGAGATTACCGGTATCAACGGGTGAATCCAGCCTTCGAGCGGAGATGGGGTATGGCGGCGGAGACGATCGTCGGGATGCACGTAGCCGACCTCCTGGGAATGGAGAGCTTTGAGCAGACGGCCAAGACGTATCTCGACCGGTGCTTCGCGGGAGAGGAAGTCAGTTACGCAGAGTGGTTCACCCTTTCCTTTGGCCGGCGCTACCTGACGCTAACCCACTCGCCTCTACGGCCAGACTCGGAGCGGGTGGAGGCCGCGCTCGTGATCGTTCGCGACCTCACCGAATATGTGCTCGCCTCGGAAGCCCTGCGCGAGGCGCAGATGGAGCTCGCGCACGTCAATCGCGTCACCACGATGGGGCAGCTGGCGGCCTCGATCGCCCATGAAGTGAACCAGCCGCTCGCTGGCGTCATTGCCAACGCCGAGGCTGGTCTGCGCTGGCTCGACCGCGGAACTCCCGACCTGGATGCAGTGCGCCGCTCGGTGGAATGGATCATCGACGACGGCAATCGGGCGAGCGATGTGATCCGGCGGGTTCGGGCGCTCGCGAACAAGACCGACATTGAAAAGGCGCAGCTCGACATCAATGACGTCGTCAGCGAGACCGTCGCGCTGGTGGAGCGTGAGCTGGTCGGCCATCAGGTGTCGGTGCGAATGGAATTGGCACCCGCTCTACCCATGATCATGGGTGATCGGGTCCAGTTGCAGCAGGTGATGATCAACCTTGTGATGAATGGCATTGAAGCGATGCAATCGGTCACAGATCGGCCGCGCGAACTGGTGATCCGATCGCGTCAGGACGAGACACAACAAGTGCTCATAAGTGTGACGGATTGCGGTGTCGGGATCTCTGCAGAGAATGCGAACCGGTTGTTCAACGCCTTCTTCACCACCAAATCCAACGGCATGGGCATGGGACTTTCGATCTGCCGTTCGATCGTGGAAGCCCATGATGGCCGGCTGTGGGCCACGGCAAGCGTACCCCACGGCGCCACCTTTCAGTTCACGCTGCCGGCGAACGCAGACGCTGCGTCGTGAGGTTGCGCCGCAGGAGCCGGCAACCTCTTGAAGGTGGCGCTTTCTATCGAGGCGCAAAGTTTCGGTGTCGCTTTGCTCGCCCGCTCGCCCGACTGCTCGCATAAGATCGAATTTAGTTTTCTGAACGGCAATTTAATGGTGCCGGCAGGCCCTCCGACTATCTTCAACTCTGACGGTAATGCTTGTGGAAGCAAACAGCATAGATGGGGTGTGACGCTTCATCAGTCCATCGAGCCGGACACCGGTCGTCTTGCTGAAGTGCAATCATGCCTGTCGCACCTAAAACTCCAGCCTCCGCGAGCCGTCTTCCCTTGTTGGCTCTCGCTCTGGCTTCGTTTGGCATCGGCACTACTGAATTCGTTATCATGGGGCTTTTGCCGGATGTTGCCGGCGATCTTGGCGTCACGATCCCCCAGGCCGGTCTCCTTGTTACCGGATATGCGTTGAGCGTCGCGTTCGGGTCTCCTTTCCTTGCCGTTGCGACGGCAAGAATGGACCGGCGGAAGGCGTTGCTTCTGCTGATCGGCATCTTCATTCTCGGCAATCTGCTTTGCGCGCTGGCCCCGAATTATGCTTTGTTGATGGCCGCGAGAATCGTAACGGCGCTTTGTCACGGCGCATTCTTCGGACTCGGAGCCGTGGTTGCGGCTACTCTGGTGCCGGAGCAGAAGAAGGCACAGGCGATCGCAATGATGTTCGCTGGTCTC
>WNFO01005531.1_pt1 | contig 11976 bp, 13 predicted proteins | sample 5400251 | NCBI WGS metagenome assembly WNFO01 (sample SAMN13153354, study PRJNA577476) | soil metagenome | isolation source: 100 cm saprolite under Madrone tree | place: USA:California | collected 2016-06-14
AGTTTTAACAGCGGGATGGTACTCTCAATCGTGTCGAGGATGTATCGCTTGGCTTGGGTTTCCGCGAGGATTCTCGCCCCCAGCTCTTGCCGTGTCCCGCGATACGATTCCACTTTGACGCCGGGATATTTAGTCTCGAAAGCCGACGCCAGTTCTTTGTACGAGCCGCCGGCCAACGACGTATACCAAGTAACTTTACCTTCGGTTCTGGCTCCGGCGTAGAGGACCTGCTCCCGATCGGGTTTGTTATAGGCGGCGAGTTGGGCGATAGGCATGGGTTTGCCGCCTTGAGCCCATACTGCGGAAGGTAGACCGAGGGCTAATAGGATTAACGCGTGAGTCAGACACTTCATTGTGTTTCTCCTTGGCGGGGGTATTCAGCTGTTTGATTAGTAACCCGTTTCCATCAGCTGGTTATAGAATAGCTTATAAAACTGTTTGAGTCTTTCCGGTCGCGTGTAGTGGGCAAATTCTTGCGGGATTTGAAATTCCTTTTCGATTTGTTCCAGCGTCTTGCCCGCGGCGACCATTTTGGCGACTTCGTCTCTCATGACGACGAAGTAGTGTTTTTGCTCTTCGAGGTCTTTGACGCCTCGACCGATATGGGCCGGCCCATGGCCGGGAACATAAGTTTCTACGGGCAGGTTGCGCGCCATGATGTTATCGAGAATTTGAATCCAGCCTTTGACGTTGGAATAAAAAACTCCCCCATCTTCTCCTTGCCCGGGATGAATCTCGGTGTCCAATAGATCACCCATGAGCATCACGCGCTTCTGCGGAATGTAAACCGTGAGATCTCCGGTACTGTGACCGCGACCTTCCGGGGTAATCTGAAAGGTGAGACCGCCGAAATACAGTGTCGTGTTACCGTCGAAACTTATGTCGGGAAGAATCAGTTCCCTTCCTTTGTAGCCCGCGTTCCGTGGATCGTTGGAATTTTTCCGCTCGTTGAACTCTGCCCGCTGTTGCATTTGAAGATCGTGAACCTGGTTCTTAGTCGCGATATAGACGGGTTTGTCCTCGCGAAAATGCCAAGCGCCGGAGGCGTGGTCGCCTGCGCTGTGGGAGGAAATTAGATATTTGACCTTTTTGTCCGTCATCTTTCTTGTCCCGGCCAAGGTCTGGTCAGCGTTGTCGATATGAAAGTCAAAAACCAGCACGCCGTCATCAGTAATAATCACCGTCGACTTTCCGGAACCTTGGGAATGCTGGAACATATACACGCCGTCAGCGATCTTGATCGGTGTCATTCTCACCGGCGCTGCGGCGCCGGTCACCAAGAACCAAACAATTGTAAGCACGGCAAAAAACTTTTGTTTCATCAGGCATTCCTGGTTAGCAGTCCATTCCTATTTTCGTTTTTAAGGCCGGTTGTCGCTATTTAAGAATTCCAAGGGACTTTGCCGACTCCAGCGTGCGGCGCGCCCGTTCCACGATGGGTCGGTCGATGAGTTGTCCACCAAAGGCGATGGAGCCGTCGCCGCGGGCGTTGGCTTCTTCAAAAGCCTGGACGACTCTTTGGGCGTAATCGATTTCGTCGGGCGTCGGACTGAACATCTGATTGATCGGATCGATTTGCGACGGGTGAATCAGCGACATGGCCGAGAAACCGAGACGGCGCGACTGCCGCGCAAAATGAACCAACCCCTCCGCATCTTTGAGATCTACCCAGACTCCATCCACTGCTTGAACGTGGGCCGATGCGGCGGCTATGACCATCGCTGAGCGGGCGTAAAGCATGTCGCGCGCTTCGCCCTCGCGGGAGGTTGGCAGTCCCAGCTCACGGCCAAAATCTTCCGCGCCAAATATCAAGCCGCAGACGCGGGGTGAGCGACCGGCGATGGCGGGCGCGTTCAGCAAACCTCGGGGGCTTTCGATAGCGACGAGTAACTTGACGCTGCCGACCGGCATCTTTTGTTGCTGTTCGTGCTGGGTGAGAATGGCATCGACTTTCATCACTTCCTCTGGCGTTTCAACTTTTGGTAGGACCAAGCCTTCGAGCCCCGGTCGAACCACGGCATCAATATCAGTATCCATGCGCGCATGGCCGATGGCGTTGATGCGCACAAAACGCGCCGGTGCGTTCGGGGCCTTTGAGCGACCCAAAGCTTCACCAATGAGTTGCCTGGCGGTGTCTTTCTCGTTGGGTGCGACGCCGTCCTCGATATCCAACATAATGGCATCCGCGTTGATCTCCAAAGCCTTGTCGATCATCTTTTGTCGGTGGCCGGGCACGAACATCCAGGATCGTTTCAAGTCCATTTTGCCTTCTCCTCGCTGGTTTCATTACCTGAAGCACAAGGAAATGTCTATCATCCGGATCTTCATCGTCCCGCGTCGGTTGCGCTCATGAAATTTTTAGAGAATAAGAGAACGAATATGAAAATGAGCACGTTTAAGCTCTTGGTTCCCATCGTCGCGATCACCGTGCAAAGCAATTCCGCTACGACAATCATTCCGCCGTTTCTTCAGGATCTCAGCATTCCGATGGCCGCTATCGGCACACTGATTTCCCTCAATCCGATTCTGGCTTTGGCGTCGCGGCTGCCGGTTGGGATGGCCTATCATCGTAATCGCGCCCGGTTGTTCATTTCGATTGCCGTCTTGGGCATGGGCATCACAAATTACTTTTACAGCTTCGCGCAAAGCACGTTGGTATTTGCCGTGGTCCACGCCCTCAATGGGTTTGCCTACGGCGCCGTGACGACGCTTTATATGGCCTTTTACGTCGACTCACTTGCACCGGATGAAAATCGAAACCACGCCATGGGGTACTACGTGGGGACCCTCGCGCTGGGCTATTCGACGGGGAATTTCTTTGGTGGACTCATGGCGGACCATTTGGGTTACGAACCTACGTTCCAGGCGGCGGCGCTCTTATCGTTCGTTCCGGTGGCGCTTCTCTGGTTTCTGCAAGGGCCAGCCGGGCAAGGGAGCCGCACGGCGAATGAGAAGCCGAAAGCCAAACTGACGGCGAAGGATTCGTTGAAGGCCCTTCTCGAACCGGAGTTGGCCACGGTGGTTATTGTGGCGCTGTTTCTCAACTTGCTGCACCAGATGAGTGGAGTTTTTATTTCACTCTACGGTCTTGGTGTGGGGATGACTCTGACGCAGATAGGTGTGCTGCGGGCCGCCTACGCCGGCTGCAATGCCGTGACCCGGCCGATCAGCGGGCACGTGGTAAACAAGTTCGGCCATCGCGGTCTTTCCTACGCGGGAATTCCACTGCAATCGGCGCTCTTGATGCTTATCCCGCTCTTTACCGGATTCGGTACGATCCTCGCGGTTTATGTTTTGTCGGGATTAATGCGTGCCATTGTCATAGTGGCCAATGCCGTGGGGTTGGTACAAGACGTAAATGAAAACAAGGTCCAGCGCGGGCTGGCCTCGGGGATTTACAATGCGGCCGGCGATTTGGGAAATATTTTAGGTCCTTCTATAGGCGGACTGATCGCCCAGGCCATCAGCATCGGCAGCGTGTTTGTCGTTGGCTCTCTGGGCTCGACGATTGTGTTTCTGTTTGTAGTCTGGGCGGTCAAGTCCGCACAGCAGCGCCAACCATTTCCATCACCATAATGCCGAATTCGGAACTCGAAACTAGCGAGGGCAAGCGGTCGCTAGTATGACTTGGGCATACCCAGGACGTGTTGCCCCAAGTAGGCTAAGACTAGATTATTGCTTACGGGGGCCACGGTGAGGAGTCGCGTCTCACGGAATTTCCGTTCCACATCGTACTCGGTCGCAAAGCCATAGCCGCCGTGAGTTGTGAGACAGGCGTTGGCTGCTTCCCAGGCCGCTTCCGATGCTAGAAGCTTCGCCATATTGGCTTCAGCGCCGCATTTCTCTTTGCGGTCGAACTTCGTTGCCGCCTGGTAACGCACGAGATCGGCAGCCTCAATGTTGGCGTAGGCTTTGGCGATGGGGAATTGAATTCCCTGGTTGGCGCCGATGGGCCGGCCGAAGACAACGCGCTCCGAAGCGTACCTCGCAGCCCGTTCGATAAACCAGCGCCCGTCCCCGATAGCTTCGGCCGCAACGAGAATTCTTTCGGCGTTCCAGCCATCGATGATATAGCGAAAGCCCATCCCTTCTTCGCCGATCAAATTCTCAACTGGAACTTCAACTCCGTCAAAGAAGAGCGAGTTGGTGTGGTGATTGATCATGAGATCCAACGGCTTTACCTCAAGTTTTCCTTTAGCTTCTCGCAGATCGACGATGAAGACGGAAAGGCCTTGGGTCTTGTCGTTCAGCTCATCGTAGGGTGTGGTGCGCGCCAACAGCAGCATCAGGTCCGATTGCAGCACGCGGGAGATAAAAATCTTCTGGCCGTTGATGATGTAACGATCTCCTTTGCGCGTCGCCGTGGTCTGGATGCGGGTGGACTCCGACCCGGCGTTGGGTTCGGTCACGCCGAAAGCTTGCAAACGGAGCTCTCCGCTGGCGATCTTCGGCAGGTAGCGTCGCTTTTGCTCTTCATTGCCGTGTCGCAGGAGGGTGCCCATGGTGTACATCTGGGCGTGACAGGCGGTGGCAACGCCGCCGGAGCGATTGATCTCTTCGAGGATGATGCTGGCTTCGGTGATGCCTAGGCCGGTGCCGCCGTATTCCTCGGGTATGAGCGCGGCAAGCCAGCCGAGTTCGGAAAGCTTGCGTACGAAGGCGTCCGGATATTCTTTTTTGCTGTCGATCTCGCGCCAATAACCGTCGAGAAAGTCCTGACAGACTTTTTTTATCTCGTCGCGGATCTGCATCTGTTCCTGCGTTAGGTTGAAATCCATCCTCTCCTCCTATATTTAGCAGGCTGCTGAAAAGCTATGGTCGCAGGCTGCTCAAAAAGATCTCAGAGGCAAGGCGCGCAAAACATCGATCCTTCGGCTCGCTCAGGACAGGCTGAGCGGAGGCGTACTGAGGTGGTACGTCGGAGCGAGGCGATTGAGCGCAACGAAGCCTATGAGTCTTTTTCAGCAGCCTGCTAGTATATAGCGTAAAGCCTGCGCAGCAGAAAGGGGAGCGAGTTATGGCTGTCAAACCCGGCTGGGAAGGGCGCTTCTTCGAAGATTTTGAAGTCGGCGACGTTTATCGCTGCCGTCTCGGGAGGACCGTCACGGAGGCGGACAATATCTGGTTCACTTTGCTGACGAATAACACCAATCAGATTCACTTCAACAACGAATATGGGAAACGCACGGAGTTCGGCAAGTGTCTGATTAACAGCGCGCTGACGCTGGCCATTGTGGCGGGCATGGGTGTGGCCGATGTGAGCGAAAACGGTTTTGCCCTCGGTTGGGACGAGATCAAGCTGCCCAATCCGCTTTTTGCCGGCGACACGCTCTATTCGGAATCTGAAGTCCTTGAGAAGAGAGAATCCAAATCGAAGCCGCAATGGGGCATTATCAAAGTTCGCACCCGCGGCATCCAACAAGACGGCAAAGTTGTCATTGATTATTCGCGCAGCGTAATGGTTTGGAAGAAGGCCCACGCGCCGAAGCAGGATCTGTTTCCGGAAATCAAGGAGAGCAAATAGTCTTAACTTGAACATGGAACCTTGAACTTTGAACAACAGCGCGCGGTTCAAGGTTTAAAGTTAAGGTTCAACGTGAAAGATGAGGTGACTGTGGTAGCTAATTCTAAACCCAGCCGCGCGCTGGACGGCGTCAAGATCCTCGCTTTTGAGCAGGTGCTTTCCGGTCCTTTTGCGACGTGCCTCCTCGCGGATATGGGCGCGGAGGTGATCAAAGTTGAGCGGCCAGGCGTCGGTGACGTCATTCGCGGCTGGGATTCTGTGGTTCGCGGCCTTTCTTCGGGTTATGTCTGGCTCAATCGAAACAAGCGCAGCCTCACCGTCGATGTAAAGAAGGAAAGTGGTAGATCCATACTTCAAGAATTGGCAAAGCGATCCGACATCTTCTTCGAGAACTATGCTCCAGGTGTCGCAAAGCGTCTCGGCCTCGGCTACGAAACGCTCAACAAGCTGAACCCCAGGCTTATCTACTGCTCCCTTTCCGGCTATGGCCAAGACGGGCCGTACCGCGACGTCAAGGCCTACGATCTTCTCATTCAGGGAGAAGGAGGTATCATCGCTACCACTGGCTATCCCGACAAGCCGGCCCGGGCCGGTCTTGCGATTGCCGATATTGCTGCGGGGATGTATGCCGCTTTGGGTATTCTGTTCGCGCTTTACCAGCGAGAAAAAACCGGTCAGGGCCAATTTATCGATGTCTCGATGCTCGATTCCATCGTCTCTTGGCTTGGTTATTTTCCACACCATTATTGGCACGCCGGCGAAGAACCGGCTCGGGTCGGCATGCGCCACCATTACGTCACACCTTACGGTCCGTATCTCGCGGGTGACGGCGAATATGTGAATCTTGCCGTTGCCAGTCCTTCGGATTGGGACATTTTCTGTCGCAAGGTGATCGAACGACCGGACTTATTGGAGGACTCCCGCTTCGCGACGGTCGAAGGCCGGCGCAAGAATCGCGCGGAGCTGGAGGAAACGATCGAGAAGATTTTTCTGGAAAAGGATCACAACCATTGGCTTGCCCAGCTCAAAAAAGCAGAGCTGCCCTACGGCGAAGTCCGCGGGATCGCACAAGTGCTTGCCCATCCGCAAGTCGCCGCGCGAAAACTTATTCGCGAAGCAGACTCACCAGTGGGGAAGGTGCCGGTCATCGCCAATGCGCTGAAAATGTCCGACAGCGAAGCGCGTTATGACAGAATTCCGGGTCTCGGAGAGGACAGCGAGGCGATATTGAAGGATCTGGGTTACGACGCTGGCGCCATCGCCCAATTGCGCCGCGACAAAGTTATCTGATTCCCGCAGGAGTAGGCACTGATGCGCAAGCCGGTGGTCGGGGTAATGGGTGCTTCGGAAAACGATGCCCTCACAGAATCGGAGAAGGCGCGGGTTAAGGAACTCGCGGACAACTTAGGAGCTGTGCTGGCTCAGCACGGATGCGTTCTTGTCACCGGAGCAACAACGGGTCTGCCGGATCTGGTAGCGAAAGCGGTTCGGAGCTACGGCGGGCTTTCGCTGGGTATCTCGCCGGCGAGCAATCGGAAGGAGCACGTACAGAACTACAAACTACCGGAAGAGGCAGCGGACGTAATCATTTATACCGGGTTTGGTTACAAGGGACGCAACGTCATTAACGTGCGATCTGCCGATATTGTAATTATTTTCGGCGGCGCAACCGGCACCCTCAACGAGTTCACCATCGCCTATGATGAGGGAAAGATAATCGGTGTGCTTGAAGGAAGCGGCGGAGTAGCCGACCACATCCGAGAAGTTATCAAGTTCTGCAAAAAGCCGACGCAGGGTCTCGTGGTATTCGACAAAGATCCAGAGAAGTTAGTTGACAGGTGCTTAGAGGCGTTGAGTCGTGTCTGAAGGTGGCGAGAAGCACGGTTGGCGAGTTACGCAATTAAAAAGCATCGGAGCTATTTGTAGACCGGCGGTGTGACGATTTCACCCGCGCTTTGCTTTGTTCTGCGCAATGTAGCTTTGGGCGAACTTCTTGAGCTCTTCGCCTCTCAGACCGATTTTGAGCGCTTCGTCCAAAGCCTTTTCCTCGCTCCAGCCTTGTTCGACAACGCGATAGATCATCATGAACGCCCCGACCCGATTGGCGGTGGCGCAATTAATGAGCATGGGATGGTTGGATTTTTCTTTGACCAGTCGAATGAACTCGTCGGCCTGTTCGGGTCGCGGTGTGCTGGAGACCACGGGGATATTGAAGTAGCGCAGCCCGGTGTTTTCCACTGAAGCGCGCTCTTTTGTGAGATCGATGCCTTCGCCGGCAGCGCGCAAGCTCAAGACGGAGTGAAAACCGCTTGCGGCGACTTTTGCAAAAGCCTGTTCCGACGGTTGCCCGCCGGTGGCGAAATTATTGTCTAGACAAAGCACGCGCGGCACATCGGATTTCAGAGATTGCTCGATCTTGTCGAGACGTGCGCGGTCTTGCTGTTGCTCTTCCGCCGCAATTGCTGACGTCGCAATCACAACGCTCGCCACTACGACTATCAGAAATCTGTTCATGGTTGAGCCTCTATTGATGATGTTATTGAAGCTTGAACAGTGCCGCCGCGGTTTTTCCTAGGATTGCTGTTTTATCCTCTGGGGAACAAGGCGCCTCGCGGATCATGCCGAGCGACTCGACTATATTTGCCGCGGTTTTGCATTCCAGCGGGTAGTCGGTGCCGAACATGATGCGGTCCGCCGTAGTGACGTTGAAGGCCGCCGCCAACGCAGGATGCCAGGCGCCGGTTCCCGCGGTATCGAAATACAGCGACTGAAATAGCTTCTCGAAGCGCTCCGTCAAGCCGAACCGCTTTTGTTCGGATTGCGTCTTGAGGTAGCCTTTCATGTCGGCTGGAATATCGGCGTCTTCGGTCTCGAAAAAAGCCATCATCCTTCCTTTGAGTGAGGAAGTGGCGCCGCCCAAATGAGGCATAACGAAACGCAGGCCAGGGAAGCGGGGCAGCACACTATTCATCACGCGCACGATAGCTTGGGTCGTTTCCAGCGGGCGGAACACGCAGCGATCCAAATTATAAAGAGTGTCTGAGCCGGTCGGTTTCGACTGAGGATGAATGACGATGGGCAGATTGTGGCGTTGGATGATCTCGAAAAGAGGATTCATAACCGGGTTGTCGAGCTGCACATCGAGATGACAGGCGAGCAGCGCCACCGCCTTCAGTCCCAATTCGTTAATGCCTCGCTCGAGTTCGCGCTTCGCCGCTTCCGGCTCACGGATAGGTAGATGAATACAGCCGCGGAAACGGGTGGGATGCCTGCGTTCGACCTCAGCGATCCCGTCGTTGAGCAACCTGGCGACCTCAGCTCCCATGACTTGGACCTGGTCCGTTAGGATCGAAACGGTCACGCCCGCTTCATCCATAGTCTTGATATGGGCTTCAAGATCTTTCCGGGAAGGGTGTAAGGTCAGGCTGATTTCGTTGGTAACGATTCGGCGGCCGCCGGCTTGTGCGGCCAAGCGGTCGAATAGGGTGGCAGGCATGTAGTGGTGGTGAACGTCAACGATAAGTTCTGCCGGAGCCATAATAGTTAAAACTCCTTTGCGCGCGGTACTCTGTTAGGGCGCTGTCACCGTACGACACTCCAGCTTGTCGTTCAAGTGAGCGGTTCGGATTACCGTGGACGCGCGCTGCTGCCGTAAGATACGCAGCCAAAATAGAGCAAGGCCCGGACTCGCTTGAGCCGGGCCTTGCTGATCTATCGAGTTGACATGGGTTTTAGGAGGGCTGCCCCTGCGGTTTCTTAAATCCTGAATGACGAGAAGAGACGAGATTCTTTAGCTGGTCACGTTGCTGCGCAGTTAAGACCGATTTGCCGTTTTCAAGCGCCTCGACACGCAGATAGCGTAGCTGAGAGCGAAGCTGTTCGGCCTGCTCGATTTTGATCTTAGTCTGGATGAGGTTCGCCGGGGTTACCTGAAGCAAAGCGGTTATCTCGCTTTCGGTAGAGCGGAGCTGCTGTTGGAGTGGCATGCCCTGATCCTGATAATTGGTCCGTATCTTTTCCAGGGTTGCGACCTGATCCGGGGTTAGACCTAGTTCACTCTGGTGTTTCAGGGCAATACTAATCCATGGTGCTTCGGCCCCCATCGCACGATGCATTCTTGGTCCGCCAGAGCCCGGACTGCCCGTCCCGGTTTGCCCGTATGCGGCCATCGGCGACAAAGTAGCTGAAATCATTGATAATGCCAGAACTGCACTGCCGAGAATAAACCCTCGCACATTTTTCATGCTAGACCTCCGTGGATAATCTTGATTATTTGACGATTTCGACAGCGAAAAGTTTACCGGGTCAAAGGGAACCGCCTTGTGAGTTGAAAGGAGTTATCGTGATGGACGTTTCTGATAAATCGGCTAAAGATGTATTGACTAACATTTTAATTAGCGATACCGGTATCGGCATAATCCAATCGAAATTTGAAAGGAGACAAACCATGGCGCTTCATATTGGAGAAGAAGCCCCTAATTTTACCGCGGAGACGACGGAAGGAACCGTCAACTTCCATGAATGGATTGGGAACGGGTGGGCCATTCTGTTTTCCCATCCAAAAGATTTCACCCCAGTTTGCACGACCGAGCTTGGCTACATGGCGGGGCTCAAATCGGAGTTCGAGAAGCGGAACTGTAAAGTGATCGGTCTGAGCATTGATCCCGTGACCGATCACAAGAAATGGTCCAAGGACATCGAGGAAACCCAGGGCCATGCGGTGAATTATCCGATTATCGGTGACTCTGATCTGAAGGTCGCCAAACTCTACGATATGATTCACCCCAGCGCTAGCGGAACCTCCGAGGGGCGAACTGCAGCAGACAACGCCACAGTCCGCTCGGTGTTCGTTGTTGGACCGGACAAGAAGATCAAGCTGATGCTCACCTATCCCATGACGACCGGCCGCAATTTTGACGAGGTACTACGAGTAGTGGACTCGATGCAGCTAACCGCTAAGCATCAGGTCGCCACACCGGTCAACTGGAAGCAGGGCGATGACGTGATCATCGTTACTTCGGTTTCGGATGAAGAGGCAAAAAAGAAATATCCAAGCGGCTGGAAAACGCTAAAATCCTATCTCCGACTGGTGTCACAGCCGAAGGAGTAGTTATAGTAGTGAAGCTAAGCGAAGAAGGGCAGGTCGTTTCGGTTAGCGGCGGCTGCCAAGATCCGGCCTGTGCTGTTGCATGTGTTCAAGACTAAGTTGATGTATTGCACTATCCTCTAACCGCCGACGAGCGCATCCTTGCACGAAGTTAATAAAAAAGCGGGGTCAGACCCCGCTTTTTGTTTTTCGAAGGGTTATTTTTATTCGCGGGGATTAATCTCGCTGGCCCTCAACTGACCATCCTTTTCCGTATACTTGATGGTTACCTTGGAGCCTTCTTTCGCGTTTTCAACTCCCTTGGTCTTAGTGCCGATCAGGATAGTCTTTTCGGCATCTTTGGTTTTGACCTTGATATCCTTTTCGCTTTTGCTGACGACCGTTGCTTTCAACTCCATGTCCTGAGCCATGACGTAAGCCGGAGCCAGCAATCTTAGTTTTTAGATTCATTCCGGTTTCACCTCCTTTCCATGGACGTGATTAACTTCAGTAAAGACATAGCGTCCCCTTAAAGTGCGAGCAAACTTTGCGCCAATCGTGCCACCATCTCTTGATGAACTTGAAAGCCAAGGATTGTGTCGAGGCTCGAAACTCTTATTAATCTGTTACCGTGTTGGATTATTTTAATATCTGGCCGGCTCTATAGCGGTCTCATTTGGACTTTGCCATCGTGTCCAATCCTTCAACTCTAGGGAAATCGTGAGGATTTTACACACTAAAGCCGCGTGAAATTCCAGACACGAAGTGATTGTTAAATCATACGTTTTGACTAGACAGTCCCAAGTTGATAGTGGTTCTCGCGTTTAAATTTAATCAAACCTTGTCCTTCTCAACATTCCGCTCGCTTAAAGGGTTGAGGTGCAAGTCTCTTCGAATTACCGAGGGGATAGCAGGTGGGAGAGCAGGAATTCTTCTTGTCCGAAACCCGTCGATAGTCGAAGATACGGATCTCAATGCCGGAAATTCGATGGCTGGACTTTTTGTTGCTTAAGAAGAAACTCCTGAAAACTCGTTTTATTATTAACTTTCCCTCCGTCGCGTCACAACGCGGCGTAGGGAAAGCTGTACCTGAAAGCTTGTATGGAGCAAGCGACGACGCCTTATTTTATCCGCCCAAGTTTTTCCGCTCGCATATTGAATCGAGTTTATGGTTGCCTTACGGGGCTTGGTCTTAGCCTACCTCACAGTTATTTACTAAGGGTTTCGGGCCGCAGGACCGGGAAGATACGCTCCATGCCGGTCAACGTTTTAAACTATAATGGCAGGCTTTTTTTAGTTGCGACTCGGGGACACACGCAGTGGTCGCGTAACGCCATGGCCAAAGGAAAAGTGATCCTTAAGCGGG
>WNFO01004553.1_pt1 | contig 11975 bp, 8 predicted proteins | sample 5400251 | NCBI WGS metagenome assembly WNFO01 (sample SAMN13153354, study PRJNA577476) | soil metagenome | isolation source: 100 cm saprolite under Madrone tree | place: USA:California | collected 2016-06-14
GGCGGTGGCCGAGCCGTTAGCCTCTTCTCTCACAAGAAGTACGACACTCTTACCTTGGAATATATCGACGCCAGTGGTGGGATTCACGGAGCCATTTTCCAGCTAAGCAGTGGGCAAGGGGAGGCTCTCAAGAATGAACTCGTGGCCAAGGGTGCACATGTCAGCCACGGCGATAACGAACCGACAAAACAAAGCAATGCGGGGGTCCCGAGTGGAAGCAAATAAGCGAGTCTCATTGTTGGTGCTTGCGGTGACAGTTGTGATGATCAGCGTTGTACAGCCGCCTCCTGCTCAGACTGCGACGGCGAAATCCTCCGCCGAACGCAACAGTTCCAGCACTCCGCAATGGAGCGTGCAGGTGGACAAAGTTGGCGCCGGTGACGTAAACCTCGCACCTTCCTTCCAGATTGCCATCTACGAGAGCCTTCTTGATGAATTGGGCAAGACGAAGCGATTTAAGGAGGTGCTCCGCGACGGTGACCGTCACGCCAGCGACGTTTCTGATCTGCTGATTTTGAAAACAACCGTGGAGAAGTACACGGTCGGGAGCGAGACTCAACGTGCGGTGACCACCGTAAGTGGGGCAACAAAGCTGACTGTTCGGAGCCAGCTGTGTACCCGAGACGGCCGGATCATTCTAGAGCGCACCGTCAACGGCAGCGTCCGTTTTTTAGGAAGCAACCTGCGAGCCACGCACAACCTAGCTCGTAACGTGGCCAAGACCATCGAACAATCACCTTTACCGGGACCTTCTCAATCGGCTCCAGTAAAGAGCAGCCAAGGATCTACTTTCTCCGCGAAGGACACCCGATTTGACAGCAAGACTGGTGTGGACTGGCCTGACAAGAGCGTGTTGTGACGATCACTCACCGCCAGTCTGCGTCAAACTCTTGCCACCAGACAAATCTTGGGCCGGTGACGCCGGCAGCGAATCCCGCGAGCCTTCATTAATACCCCTCACTGCGAAGCATATGCGGCTGGTTCAAGACTCCAGTTTTGGCATTCTGCTTGCCCTTAACCACAAACGCGAGCGAGGGATGGAAGCGAAACTCGAAAAGAGGGAAGTCCGACGTCCATCGGCGTCAAACAGGAGAATCAAACATGTGGAGAGAAGACATGGCAACACCGAGCGCGAAACTCACACTCTCTCTGGTGGCTGCTACACTTGTTGCAATAACAATGTTCGCGGCAGCGGCGACAGCACAGTCTAATCAGGAGAGCCAACCGGAGCTTACCGCCCCGCTCGAACCCTCGCGTCCGGGTGTCACTGAGGACCAGCTTTTCGCCGAATTAGATACCCATAACGAGCTTCGAAAGTCGGCGCTGCACGACTACACAGTCCTTAGGACGTATCAGGTGATCGATCTAAAAGGGAAGGTGCATGCGGAAGAAATCGGGCGGATGGAGTTCCGCGCACCGGATAAGAAAACATTTATCGTTACATCCGAAACAGGGTCGGGACTTATTCGTCATAAAGCGCTGAATCCTCTAATCTCCAGCGAGATCGAAGCAGCAGCCGGCAAGGAGCATCACGATAGCGCCATCTCATCTGCGAACTATTCCTTGGATCTGCTCGGTGAACAGCAGGTCGGACCTTATCATTGTTTCGTTGCGCTGGCGGTGCCCAAGCGGAAAGACAAGTATTTGTTTGAAGGCAAACTGTGGATTGATGTTGACGACTACGCCGTGGTCCGCATCGAAGGCCACCCCGCTAGGAAGCTTTCCTTCTGGATCCAGCGCGCTGACTTCGTGCGGCAGTACCAGAAGATCGATGGGTTCTGGCTTCCCCAAAAAGATCAGACCTTCGTCCAAGTCCGACTCTATGGTAAGAAGGTTCTGAGTATTGAACACCAGAATTATGTCGTGAATGGAGCTCAGAACAAAGAGGCGCTGACGCCCAACCAGGAGGCTCGTGTACGGCCCGTCGTTGGTGCCAATTAGTGCCGTTCGCCCAATGCCGTTCCCAAGGAACAAGTATGCGCGAGGGAGGTTTGCTTTCAGGAACGCTGCAACCGTCATCCGTTACCGCCGATCAGATGACGGTACGCAATATCCTGATGGCTACAGACTTCTCGGAATGTTCGGAACGAGCCCTCAGCTATGCGCTAGGAATCGCCAGCCGCTACGAATCGCGGTTACATTTGTTTCACTGCATTGACCCGACACCTTACAACCTGGTTGAGCCTAATGCAGTTCAAACGGCCCGCGACGATGCCCGGCGTGAGCTCCAACGGTTGGCGTCGGACCTCCGCCGGGGCCGGGCAAAAAATGTCGAAGTCAAGGTGGTGGCCGAGGCCGGAGACCTGGCCGTGATTCTTCCGCGAGCTGTTAAGGATCTCGATCTTGGTCTGATCGTTGTAGGTACTCACGGACGAACTGGCTGGAGGAAGCTGATCCTGGGATCGGTTGCAGAGATCGTTGTGGACCAAGTTTCTTGTCCGGTTCTCAGCGTGGGGCCTTCTGGTAATCGGACACGGATACAAGAATTCGGGCCCGAAAACATTCTGTTGGCCCGTGAGGCCTCCTCCCGTTCCCAACTTGCGGAATCGTATGCCTCTTCGCTCGCCCGCAAATATGGCTCTCGGCTCACCGTAGTCGATGTGCTCGAAAACCGATCAGGGCGCGTTGTTGCACAGGTATCCCAGCTTGAATGGTGCGAAGCTGAGCGAGGGAATACTATTCTCGACAGGACCCTGACGAGCCCTTCGCAATTGCCAACCGAGATCGGCACGCAGAGCGATCTTATTTTGCAGATCGCTGATCAGACTGCCGCTGACTTAATGGTGCTTGCCGTGCCCGCACACAGATTTGCCGATCGCTTTCTGTCCACGAACTTATATCGAGTGGTCTGCGGTGCTCCCTGTCCAGTGCTGACCGTGCATGCTCGACCTGAACGAGGTTTCGATTAATGAAAATTCTCGTACTCAACTCCGGTTCGAGCAGCCAAAAAGCCTGCCTGTACGAAATTGGATCGACTCTCCCGGATCATCCGCCAACTTGCCTGTGGGAGGGCAAGGTCGAGTTTGGCGGCGGGACCGCCGCCATCGCGGTCAAGAACTCGCAGGGAGTCACCCAAAAAGAACAAATCCAAATCTCCTCGCGTGAGCAAGTGGTCAGGCGCTTGTTGAGCACTTTGAGTGACGGGAAAGTGCGTGCCCTGGCTTCTGTTTCGGAGATCGATGTTGTAGGACATCGCGTCGTTCACGGCGGACCGGATTTCGAGGAGCCTGTCACCGTTACGCCCGAGGTACGCTCGGCCATTGCCAGCGTGTCTACGCTTGCACCGCTGCATATTCGTGCAGAAGTGGAGGGTATGGAGATTGTCGAGAGCATCCTGGGACCTGTTCCGCAGATCGCCGTTTTCGATACCGGCTTTCATCGGCACATGCCACTGGCGGCGGCAATTTATCCCGGTCCTTATGAGTGGTTCGAGAACGACATTCGCCGCTACGGATTTCACGGCATCAATCATCAGTACTGCGCCGGACGCGCCGCTCAGTTGCTCAACAAGGATCCAGCGTCTTTGAAATTGGTTACCTGCCATCTGGGGAACGGATGCTCGCTGGCTGCAATTCACGAAGGCCGCAGTGTTGATACCACGATGGGTTTCACTCCGCTGGACGGATTGATGATGGGAACGCGCTCGGGCGCGGTGGATCCTGGAATTCTGATCTACCTGATGCGCCAGGGTCAGCTTGATGCTCAGCAGCTCGACCAGGTGCTGAATCAAAACTCAGGTCTGCTCGGAATTTCCGGACTTTCAAGCGACATGCGCGAAATCCTGGCTGCGATTCAACAAGGTCACGAGAGAGCGAAGTTGGCATTCGAAATTTTTGTGCATCGTTTGCGATCCGCCATAGGTGGCATGGCTGCCGTACTGGGTGGAATGGATGCGCTTGTGTTCACTGCAGGGGTCGGTGAGAACTCCCCAGATGTGCGGTCCGCAGCTTGCAGTACGTTGGAGTTCCTCGGTATCACACTCGATAGCGAAGTGAATGCCCGACCGTCACTAGACGCGGATATCTCCAGCGCAGATTCTCGGGTCCGCGTCCTGGTGATTCGGGCGGAGGAAGACTGGGCCATTGCGACGGAATGCTGGAAGCTTACCCACGCCCCCTCGCAGGTGGGTGCAGCCGGCTGAAATATCACTTGAAACGTGTCCGGATCGCGACGATGTCGTGTGCGCATTTGTCACTTGCCAAGCTCTCGTCACCAACCGTTCAAGAGCCTCTATGCAAGGCGGGTGACCCTCGCGCTTCGCGGGCTGTAAGTTGGCCTACCCGGCGAGACAGTTCGCCTCACGCGCGAGCAGATCGCGCTGGAACTTTGAATGCTTAGAGAACGCACAGGTACTAGCAATGGCCTTGCGGAAGGCTTGGTCAAGGATTCGACTATGGTCAACGGTTTCGTACGACTTGGTCGCAAGGAGTTGCGGTGCTTCAAAAATGTGCAAACCCTGTCTGCTGCGCTCAGTTCCGTTACCTTACTCAAGGAAAGCTATTTGAGGTTGAAATCCAATACGTCGAAAGTACTTTGGGCGGTGCTCAAGGCAAGCTAGGCAATGGCAAAGGACATATCGAGCGGTGCTGGCTATGCGATCAGTGCGCTGTACACATTGCGCTGCGATTTGACCGACGGCGGGGCTTGGTGATGGTCTCTTCCCTGGGAGGCTCCGAAGAGGCACTGACAACTGCGATTCCGCAATCGAGTCCAAAGGCCGCGGCCGGAATAGCACGGGTTCTGATCCGACCGTTAGAGCTAGACTTGACAATTTCGCCTAGGCGTAAAGCAGCAAGCGAATTAAACATACGCAGGAGAGAGATAGCATGAGCAAAGCACTTCCAGCGGTGTATATGGCGCGGCACGGCAACACAGCATGGACTCTCTCGGGCCAGCATACCGGTCTTACCGACCTGCCTCTAACGGCGGATGGCGAGCGCAACGCCCGGCGGCTGGGAGAACGGCTGAAGGGCATGACGTTCGCTAAGGTGTTTACCAGCCCGTTGCAGCGCGCGTCCCGAACCTGCGAACTGTCTGGGTTTGGAGCCGGCGCAGAAACCGATCCCGATCTCGTGGAATGGGACTATGGCAAATATGAAGGACTGACCTCAGCTGAAATCCTTCGAAAACGTCCAGACTGGCAGCTGTTCCGCGACGGCGCTCCGGGAGGCGAATCGCCAGAACAAGTCGGCGCGCGGGCGGACCGCGTGGTCGAGCGTGTCCGCAGTGTCGCTGGAAACGTACTGCTGTTTTCCAGCGGACACTTTATTCGGGTCTTGACCGCCCGATGGCTGGCACTTGGTCCGGGAACTGGGGGCAGATATTTTCTGCTCAGCCCGGCAAGCCTGAGCGCGCTCAGTTATGAGCACAACCTATCCCGGCCCGTGATCCGGCTCTGGAATGACGATCACCACGTGGCGGCGTGAGTCAACGAAACGATTCGCTTTGGACCTACAGCTTCTCAATGTTGAACACTACTAATTTTCCGATAGCTCGGATTACGAGGATCCCCGAATGAGCACAAAAAGTGTAGCGCGCCCAGATTCCGCGAAAGTCGTTCCAATGGCGACCAAGACAGCCAGCATTTCCGAACTTCTCAAACCGTACGGATCCGGCGCCATTCCGTTTGTCGGAACCGAAGACGCGCTCTACGAACGGCACCTGGTCTTTGACCGCGCGATCGACCCGAAGGTGGCGAGCGCCCGGGAACGCTTTGAGGCGTTCTCCCATTCTGTGCGTGACATCCTGGCGCAGCGCTGGGTGCAAACGAAGAACACCTATGAGCAACAGAATGCTAAACGCATTTACTACCTTTCTATGGAGTTTCTGATTGGGCGCTCGCTGGCGAACAACATCACGAACCTGTTGCTTGATCCCGTGGCACAGCATGCGATCCAGGAGAAAGGCATCGATTGGCTTGAATTGATCAAGCAGGAACCGGATGCGGGCCTGGGAAACGGAGGCTTGGGCCGCCTCGCGGCGTGCTTCCTCGACTCGATGGCCACCATGCAACTCCCCGCCACCGGCTATGGTCTTCGCTACGAATACGGCATGTTTCGACAGTCGTTTGCGAATGGCTGGCAGCAGGAGAATCCCGACAACTGGCTGCGCGACGGCGATCCATGGGAGATCCCTCGCGCGCACGAAAAAGTGGAAATCAAGCTGAACTGCACCTTCAAGCTTCGAGGCGGACGTTTTGAGGTCATTCCGAATCGACCATCAAGCCTGTTCGGAATACCTTTCGATCGCCCTGTGGTGGGCTATGGAGGAAAGACAATCAACACTCTCCGCCTTTGGGCTGCAGCTGCTCCCGATTACTTCGATTTTCAGGAATTCGGTACGGGCGACTTCGTCGGTGCGCTGGGCGAGAGGCTCGAAGCCGAATCACTGACTCGTGTGTTGTATCCCGATGACTCCACTACTGCCGGACAAGAGTTGCGATTTCTGCAGGAATATTTCCTGGTCGCTTGCTCACTGGCTGACCTGGTGCGACGTTTTCTGCGTCACAACACGGATTGGGAAAAGCTGCCCGACAAGGCCGCCATCCAGCTCAATGACACCCATCCTTCCATGGCCGTCGCGGAATTGATGCGCATACTACTGGACGATGCGCACCTGGGATGGGACCAGGCTTGGGACCTGACAAGGAAGACGCTGGCATACACCAATCACACGCTACTGCCCGAGGCCCTCGAGAAATGGCCGGCTGCATGGTTTGAAGTTCTTCTTCCCCGGCAGCTGGAAATCATTTACAAAATCAACCGCCGGCTCCTCGACGAGGTTCGCGTCCGCTTCCCGGGAGACGAGAGCCGCATCGAACGCGTCAGTCTTGTGGAAGAAGGAAGTTCGCCCAAGATTCGCATGGCCAACCTGGCCATAGTCGGCTCGCACAGCACCAATGGAGTGGCCGCAGTCCACTCGAAGCTGTTGCGGACGACCACAGTTAAAGATCTCGCCGAAATGTTTCCCGAGCGTTTCAGCAACAAAACCAACGGAGTTACCCCACGACGCTGGCTGCTGGAAGCGAATCCCGGCCTGGCGCGTGCGATTACACAAGCCATCGGCGATAAGTGGATCACTGACCTGAGCCAGCTCACCAATCTCAAATCATTGGCCGCAGATTCCGGTCTTCAAGAAGCATTCCACGCATCGAAGCGCGAAGCCAAAGTAGGATTTGCCAATTGGCTCAAAACGACGTCTGGACAGATCGTCGATCCTGACACAATTTTCGACTGCCAGATCAAGCGCATCCACGAATACAAACGGCAACTGCTGAATGCGCTGCGGATCATTGTTTGTTACAACCGTCTGCGCCAAAATCCCAACCTGGTAGTGGCGCCACGCACCTTTTTCTTTGCCGGCAAAGCCGCGCCCGCTTATCAGCTAGCCAAACTAATTATCAAGTTCATCAACAATCTGGCAGGCACGATTGATGGCGATCCTATTGTGCGCGGCCGGATGAAAGTAGTTTTTCTGCCTGAATACAACGTTTCTTTGGCAGAACGGCTGATTCCGGCCAGCGATGTTTCTAACCAGATTTCGACCGCGGGCTATGAAGCCAGCGGAACGAGTAACATGAAGTTCATGATGAACGGAGCATTAACCGTCGGCACACTTGACGGCGCGACCATCGAGATGGCTGAAGAAGCAGGGGAGGAGAACCTCTTTCTGTTCGGCCTGACGGTCGAGCAAGTGCAAAACAGCCAAGCCTGGTATAACCCGCACTGGCACTATGAACACGAGCCAGAGACGCGGGCTGCTCTGGACCTGATCTTCTCTGACTACTTTAGCCGCAACGAACCGGGAGCGTTCGCTCTGTTGCGCGATACGTTGCTGACTCACGGCGATCACTACATGCACTTGGCGGACCTCACCTCTTATTGTCAAGCTCAAGACCGGCTGGGAGAGCTGTACGCCAATCCCGATGAATGGGCGCGGAAAGCCATCCTGAACGTGGCGAGTTCAGGAAAGTTCTCAAGCGACCGCACCATTCACGAATATGCAACCGAAATCTGGAAGGTGGAACCATGCCCCATACCTTAGAAGCACAGCCCACGACAGGTGAACCGTCCGTCTCCCCGCTCGCCGGCAAACCTGCCCCGAAGGAAATGTTGATTGACGTTGCTCGCTTAGAAAGAGACTACTTCGAGCGCAAACCCGACGTGAGCGACCGCAACCAACTTGTTGCCTTCGGCACCAGTGGACACCGGGGATCTTCCCTTCATGGCGCTTTCAACGAAGCGCACATTCTGGCCATCACCCAAGCCATCTGTGATTACCGCCGGGGGCAAAAAACTGATGGTCCTTTATATATGGGAAAAGACACCCATTCGCTCTCCGTTCCTGCGCAGCGTACTGCTCTCGAAGTACTGGCGGCGAATGGCGTCGAGACCATAATTCAGGAGAACGACGGCGTCACCCCAACACCCGTAATTTCACGTGCCATCCTCGTCTATAACCGCGGACGCAAGGAACACTTCGCAGATGGCATCGTCATCACGCCGTCTCACAATCCGCCCGAGGATGGAGGCTTCAAGTACAACCCACCGAACGGCGGCCCCGCCGATACCGATGTCACGCACTGGGTCCAGGACCGCGCCAACGACTTATTGCGCGCAGGGAATGCAGAGGTAAAACGCGTTCCGTTCAACAAGGCGATCCGAGCCGCGACCACACACCAGGAAGACTTTGTCCTGCCCTACGTTCGCGATCTCAAAAATGTCGTGGACATCGATGCCATTCGCGGTGCCAGGCTCAAGCTTGGCGTGGATCCGCTGGGTGGGGCCGCGCGGCCATATTGGGAGCCGATCAATTCGATTTACGGACTGGAAGTCACTGTCGTCAATCCAACCATTGACCCAACCTTCTCATTCATGACGGTGGACCACGACGGTAAGATCCGCATGGACTGTTCTAGCCCGTATGCCATGGCCAGGCTCGTAAAGCTCAAAGACCAGTACGACGTAGCTTTCGCCAATGATCCCGACTCCGACCGGCACGGAATTGTCACCCCCGTTGCCGGGTTGATGAATCCCAACCACTACCTCGCCGTGGCGATCCAATACTTGCTCACCCATCGCCCGCAATGGCGTCACGATTCAGCGGTTGGAAAGACGCTGGTGAGCAGCAGCATGATTGACCAGGTCGTCCAGAAGCTCGGCCGTCAGCTGCGCGAAGTACCGGTCGGCTTTAAGTGGTTTGTGGCCGGTCTTGTGGACGGCTCGGTTTGTTTCGGAGGAGAAGAGAGCGCGGGAGCAAGTTTCCTCCGCCTAGATGGAACGGTGTGGACCACCGACAAGGATGGGCCGATCATGGATTTGCTCGCCGCCGAGATCACAGCCGTTACTGGAAAAGACCCCGGAGAGCACTACCGCGAACTCACGGCAGAATTCGGCACACCTTATTACACGCGGATTGACGCGTCCGCTACACCCGAACAAAAAGTAAAATTGCAAAAGCTCTCACCCGACGCGGTCAAGGAGTCGGATCTGGCGGGCGAGCCAATCACCGCCAAGCTGACGCGGGCCCCGGGTAATCAGGCTCCGGTTGGCGGATTGAAAGTCGTGGCGGAAAGCGGCTGGTTTGCGGCCCGGCCATCCGGCACGGAGAACATCTACAAGATCTACGCGGAGAGCTTTAAGAGCGAGTCACATCTGCATGCCATCTTGAGCGAAGCGGAGGAGATGGTGAACAGCGCGCTGGATTCCGAGGTCCGGCAATGAGCAGTAACGGCGGGCGTGCGAATGTTCCCCTGTTTGCGCCCGAGTACCGTGCTTCCGGTCTGTTGTTGCACGTCACTTCCCTGCCGTCGCCCTACGGTATCGGTGATCTGGGATCGTCGGCCTTCTCCTGGGTGGATCGTCTCCATGATGCTGGCCAGGGATGGTGGCAGGCGCTGCCGCTCGGTCCAACTGGCTACGGGAATTCTCCCTATCAGTCGATGTCGTCGTTTGCAGGGAACGCCATGCTGATCAGTCCCGCCTGCCTGGTCTCAGACGGGCTGCTTGTGGCGAAGGATTGTGAATCTAATTTTGCTTCAGATATGGTTGACTACGACGCGGTGATCCCCTTCAAGGTCCGCCTCCTTGAAACGGCGTGGACAAACTTCAAAGGGGGAGAGCGCAAGGATCTGCGGCCCGCATACGACGAGTTCTGCGCTCAGCAGGAACATTGGCTGGAAGATTATGCGCTGTTCCGGGTGCTGAAAACCAAGTATCACGGCGCGTACTACCTCGAATGGCCGACAGAGTTGGTTCAGCGCAGCCCGGAGGCTCTAGCCAGTGCGCGTCGAGAGTTGGCGAATGAAATCGACCAAGTCCGCTTTGCGCAATTTCTGCTCTTCCGCCAGGGTGACCAGCTCAAGGAGCACGCGCATTCCAGAGGCGTGAGACTGATTGGCGATCTGCCTTTCTTTGTTTCTCCTGATTCTAGCGATGTCTGGGCGAACCCAGAGTTATTCCTACTCGACGAGCATCGCCGGCCACGCTTCGTTGCTGGTGTTCCTCCCGACTATTTCAGCGCGCAGGGACAGTTGTGGGGCAATCCCGTTTACAACTGGGATGCGCTTCGCGCAACCGGCTATCGATGGTCGATCGACCGGCTGCGTGCCCTGCTGGCTCACGTGGATGCGATTCGCCTGGATCACTTCCGCGGATTCGCCGCAGCATGGCACGTTCCAGCTGGCGCACCAACGGCTCAGTCCGGACAATGGGTGCAGGGGCCGGGTGCTGGCCTTTTCGAAGCGGTGCACCAAGAACTGGGCCACCTGCCGTTCATCGTCGAAGATCTCGGTATTATCACTCCGGACGTGCAGGCACTGCGTGATCAATTTCAACTGCCGGGGACTCGAGTCCTCCAGTTTGCCTTCGACGGTCATTCGGACAACCCATATCTGCCGCACAACTTTGTCAACAACACGGTCGCGTATACCGGCACCCACGACAATGCGCCGACTCGACAATGGTACGAAGAATTGCCCGAGTGCCAGCGGCAAAACTTGTGGAGTTACATCAAACGCGCGCCGGGCGGGAGTGCTGAAGCTGCTCCGGCACTGATGCATCTGGCGTGGTCGTCGATGGCGGCGCTGACGATTGCTCCGTTGCAGGATCTCCTCAACCTCGGGGCGGAGGCTCGGATGAACGTACCCGGTCGCGCCAGCGGAAATTGGCGTTGGCGCTGCCCGGAAGACATGCTGTCGCTCCCCGCTTTTCAATGGTTGAAGCAACTGACAGAAACCTCAAAGCGCACGGGTCCTGGAATAACCAGTCAGCAGATGAAGCAGGAATATGCAAGTCCTGCGCGAGCGGTGCCCTCTCAGGTCTAAAATCAGGACTCCCGAAGTCGGGAGATAAAAATCGTCATCGTCACGGTACTTTCGCTGGAGGATGGGCCGTGTTCCTTGAAGCCGCCAAGAGCATTCTCCTGGTTGTAAGCGCTCTGTTTCCGATTGTGGACCCGATCGGCGGTGCTCCGGTTTTCCTCTCCCTCACGCTCAACTACGACAGGGACACTCGACGGTTGCTCGCCCGCCGCATCGCGATGAATAGTTTTATATTGATGTTGGCATCTTTCGCCATCGGATCGCACGTCCTCTCGTTTTTCGGGATCTCGCTCCCGGTAGTACAGGTGGGGGGCGGGATGATCGTGGTCTCGGCGGGCTGGGCGTTGCTGAAGCAGAAGGACCAGAATGAGCGTGAGGCGGTCGAGCGAAGTGTCAGTGGTCGAGACGTTCTCCGCGATGCCTTTTACCCACTGACTCTGCCTCTGACGGTCGGTCCGGGATCAATCTCAGTCGCAATCACCTTGGGCGCAAATGAACCGCACAGCCTCGGGGCAAGCGTGTTATCGATTCTGGCTGCAGGAATTGGTTCCGCTATCGTGGCGGCGACGATCTATCTCTGCTATGCCTTTGCGGACCGTCTGGCAACTGTACTCGGACCGACCGGTACCAACGTGATCGTTAAACTCACCTCGTT
>WNFO01018420.1_pt1 | contig 11974 bp, 18 predicted proteins | sample 5400251 | NCBI WGS metagenome assembly WNFO01 (sample SAMN13153354, study PRJNA577476) | soil metagenome | isolation source: 100 cm saprolite under Madrone tree | place: USA:California | collected 2016-06-14
TGCGGGGCGGTTTCCTTGTCAACATCACCGGGTTTTACCTGCTTCCGAGCAGGCTTGAGTTTCTTTTGCTTTGGAACGACTGCCTCTGCAGCTGGGGTCTCGACCTGGGTCTCTGTGTTGCTTGTACTCATCGTCTGGTTTGAAGGACAGTGCGGACTTTGAATTCGAGACCATATAATATGTTGACCCTAACCCTATCTTGAGGTCGACTGTGATGTCTCTCCTGGCTGTCGTTCGCTCTCGCATTCCCCAGCGGCCGCTGCCTCTCACCGTGCTCACCGTTCCCGTCCTGCATCATCCTATTCCAAGGCACACACGCTCTGTCAAGACTGAACCTGCATATCCAGGGCATATTCCCCTCAACTGGTTCGAGAATGCATTTCTAGCTGTCGGTTCAGCGTTTATGTCCCTTGCAGACCCTCGCAGAGCAGGTGAATGATGGTATTCCCATTGTATCTACGTTATGACCCAACGGAAATCCCATAGATATGGTGGCTGCTCTCGGAGAGACAACTGCTGGACCCGTGCTTCCACGTCTGCTAGATCATATGCTTGAGAGCGCGGAAGGGCGACGTATCCTGAAGGAGCGACCGCGAATCAACACCAGCACTGTCGACATGGCTGCGCTTGCACGCCTGCCCGAGAATACCTTTGGACACGCCTACGTGACCTGGCTCGAACGCTGCGGTGTCACACCCGATACACGCGACCCGGTGCGTCTGCTCCCCAATATCCATAGTACAAAGACGTCATCGCCCTTGTGCTCACGTCGATTGCTCAGGTGTGCTACATCGACGACCCCGAGCTTGCATACGTCATGCAGCGGTATCGCGAGTGCCACGACTTCTACCATGCTCTATGCGGCCTGCCGGTCTCGGTAGAGTATGAGCTTGCCCTCAAGGTCTTCGAGCTCGCGAACCTTGGCCTGCCATCGGCGGCACTATCCACTGCTGCCGTGATCCGCCTGAATGCCACCAAGCGGGCACGTTTCCTCTCAGAGTACGTACCGTGGGCACTGCGCTGCGGGAGTGCAGCGCAGAGCATGATCACGGTTTATTGGGAAGAGCGGTGGGCTCAGGACCTTGGGGAGCTGAAGGAGGAACTCGGTGTGTGGGATCCACCTCCACCAAAGTGGAGGAGGCCACTTTCAGAAGCGAAGGAAGCAACCGCACGGAGGGGGCAGGCAGCGGAGTTGGGTGGTCAGATGAGTTGACAAGTGTATGTCTACTATTATCATGCCGTCAATCCACCCACCTTTTGCATGTGCATCTTCCGTAAGGTGAGCTCAACCCTTGACAATGAAGCATCCTATTCACGTTCTCTCTGCGTATGCAAGCTTTACTTGTGTAGGACTAATTCAAACCTGCCAAATACTAAGCAGCGCCCACATCCTCGAGTGTCAAAGCAAAACCTTGAGTGGGATCCGGGCAATCTGGGAACTGGTTCTCTCTCAAGTCACCCGTTTACCCCGATAATGATTCGAAGCACTTGGCGCGTTACCATGGAAGTGCGGGTCACAGTACAAAAGAGGCAACCAAGGTTCATTTGCGCCAGTCCAACCTTCAAGGACGAAAATATACACAGGCCGTCCTCTGATCGGTGATAGAACTAATTACCAAAGCCCCGTTCGGTTATAGAAATGCCGTCGCGCCCAGCGACATGGGTATTAATCTATCGATGGAACTTGACTTTACGCAGTTTCGTGCACCAAGGCCACCTGGGTTCCACTTCTTGATGGCTCCGCACCCCCGCCCTATCACACGCAAAAGTACTTTCTTCCTTTGTCGCCGCGAAGCACTAACTCTGGGCTTACCATCGACTCGGGCGAGGCGAACACAAAGACTTTTTCCCACTTTCAGAAATCGAAAGTCATCTCGAACCATCAGACTCTTTTTGCCCAAAGTGTTTCAGGTCTTAGGTATTCGACACACCTTGTATCAACGAGGTCATGAAACTCCACAGCATAGCCTTTGGCTTCAGTAGTGCGGTTCGTGCACGGCAACGCACTTGCTGGAGTGTTGCCCTGGCTGCGCTCCAATCCCCTGTGGGCCGATCTCCACGGGACATCAATTCTCTTTCTTCTCTGCGCTATATTGATCCCATAGCAGATGGACATTGCCGCCCGCAACAGCCATCGGTCCCTGGTTTTTCAATTCGCGCGCTTCGCCACCATGATTGGGACCGACCCGATTAACTGCACATTATCACGTGACACAACACGCCTCTAGCTCGTGGCCGGGTGTCGGAGTGATGAGGGAGGACGCCTACACCCCCCAACGCCATGCGGAATTGCGCCTTGGACAGCTTGCATATCTGTCTGATTTTATCACCGGCGTGTACTCGGAGGGGTTCTGGGCCCCCCTGCCAGATCGGGTCGTTGACAACAACAGCGTGTCTCGTGCGTTGAAAACTACTTTGGTGTGTGGTCTTGCATCTGACCACACTCTTCACCTCATAAAACACCCACGCTCCAGCCCTTGATCTCCCTTCCTCCCAAGGCTCCCTTCCTCGCCTTCCTTCCATCCTTCCATCCCTCCATCCCTCCTCCCCTCCTCCCCGACCACCTCCTCTTCCCACCCAGCCACAGGCCAACCATGAGCCTAGAGCGCCGAAAACCGTTCACCGTCCTGCACCCAAACGCAAAACCAACCGATTCTGCCCTCGCACCCAACTCCGCTCCACCTTATCCCGCCATCAGCCGTCCGCGCCGCCAGATGCAACAATTCCACCACTATCAACCGCACCAGCAACTCAACCCACATAAGCGCTACGCGACAGTGCTGCCAGGGAGCAGTCGCAGTAGCGCGACATCCTCCGCCGAATCTGTTTACAGCACCGCGAGCTCGATGCAGCCGCGCCGGCGAAAGCTCAGCGCGGCGGAGGACGTGGCGGCGCGAGTTCGGGCGAGGTGGGCAGCACTCGAAGCGCTCGAGAGGACCAGTGGCGCACCGGCACCGATCGCGAACCGCGCATATTCTGCTTCAGCCACCAACAACACCAACACCGCAGGAACCGCCATCGCCACCACCACTCCTACCACTCCTACTAATGGGGTCCGCAGCGGGGCCAGAATCCGAATAAACTCGCAAGCCACTCCCACTTCCGAATGGCGACAGCGCAATTGGGTGGAGCCGGAGCCACGGGAACGGGAACGGGAACATGCGTTGTTATTGGAAATGGGTAAGGAAAGGGAAAAGGAGAATGAGAGGTCGATGTCGATGTCGATGCAAGTGGATGGACACGAGAAGCCACTCCCGCCAAGGCCTGCCCCGCTCGCGCTCGCACTACGCCTAAACCCAAGCCAAGGCCCTCTATCTGCGCCCGCGTACATGCCTGCTTCGCACACGATGGCAATGGTACCAATGGCGGTCGATACACGCGAGGAAGACAAGAACGGCTCAACACCACGCGAGGAGGACGACGATGCGGGCGCACTGGCAGGAGCTGGCGCAGGCGCAGGCGCCAGTGGTGAAACGAGCGACTCGACACTGCGGATGACACCAACAAGCCTAACATGTTACGAAACAACAGAGAGCCAACGACAAGTACTCCAGCGTCGACCCACACGGGCTCTGACGCCTCCCCAAGTTCGACGACGGCCCTCGATCACAGGCGAGCTCGAAGTGTCGGTACGTTCCTAAACCCCTCTCCCTTAATTGCACCATTTCACTCATTGATATGTGGGTATGTGGATATTGACGTCGGTAGAGGGAAGAAGCCACGCTGGCTATGCTGCAAAGCTCGCGCACGGACGGGCTACTGCGCTGTCCAAGGCGAGGATGCGACGAGCTCCTAAGCGGCGTACGAGCGCTTACCTTCCACCTGCACATCCACGCCGTCGGAGCCGGGGCATATGCGTGCGTGCGATGCGGCGGTGGATTCGAGAGCGCACGGGAACTCACCCGGCACGCGTGTGCGCGGCGTCGAGCAAGGGGTATGTCTTTTTTCTCCATCCTTCCCCGCTTTCATTCCGTGTTCCATGCCCGGCTAACGATCGAGCTTCCATACTTTTTTTTTCTTGCCCCTTTCATTCATTCATTATTTCAACTCGTAGAGCGCCTGCGTAGTGTCGTCCGTGCATGGACCTGCCTCTCTTTGACAGGCCAGAGCTTTGGAACGCAACAACAATGGCAAGCTCAGCAGCAACATCCCTCAAAACACTACAAACGGAAGGACGATAACAATTATTACTAACTCTCCCCTTGGCCCTCTTCCGCGGCCTCAAAAGATCGCTGTTCCATCCGCTTACGCGAGAAAGATTAACGAATACTATTCTGATGCCTTCTGATCTGCAATTGGCCAGCTCTAGTCGAACTCCTTTAACCTTCACAATACGCACATCCGCTCGTATAGCACTATTTATAGTCATCACCAATATTGCTTTCTTTGTCGCATTTCCTAGTTGTCACCCACGTTGTACTCTGTGCAATCGTCCCGCCATGCTGCGCACTGCCATCTCGGCGTTGCGTTGTTGTATAATTACATAAAGGGTTAACACTGCTCCTCATATGTATGTCTCACGGAAAGACGGACCCAGGCCATGGAGCCTCATAAGATTATCGACCAGAAGCAACGCCATGACTGATGTTTTACACACTGCAAGTCGGCGCCAACACATGCCGCCACAATCACGTCCGGAACGAATTGATCCGGACAGTGTTCTGTTCTGATTTGCGCCAGGAAGAGGGGTGGAAATATGGGAACATGCTTATCATGAAGTTGAACATCATGTTTTCGGCATGGCAGCATAGCGACAGACATGTGAATGTATACGTATGCATCGGTAGAGCATATATCTCCATCGGATAATAATTACGGCCTTTGTTGACCGCAATCAAGGAGCAAAGAGCGTTGACAGGAATGCTTTCGACGCAGCATGCTCTTTCTTCTTCGGCTTCTTCTCTTTGTTCTTCTTTACGCGTTCTTGACGCACTGTACGGATAACACATCAATACTACGGAAGCAAAATGATAATGGGTAAAACAATCTACGCACGGAGCTCCTGACGGCGAAGAGTCTTGGCGTAAGGATTCAGGCGGAAGAGTACAGCCTTGTTGCGTAGCGGATTCTTGTGCTGCGTCCATGGGCGCTTATGGATCTTAGCATTTGCGGGCCGAACAACAGACTGGATCTCAGAGCTGTTGATCAAACGGGTGACATCTGGATTAGAAATCTTTGCAGTGGGCAAGCTGGATGGCAAATTGTGATCAGCATCCGATGGTACTGATTAGAGCAAACGTACAAGTAGTCCTTCTTGTGGACTGCAGCTTTGTCAAAGGTACCAAAGACCTCGTCAAGGAGAGCGAATGCGCCTTCTGTCCAAATAACAAAGCGGCCGATATGACCACCAGGTGCCAGCTGGAGAAGGTTGAGACGGCGGACGTTGACCATTTCAACTCCGGGCAAGTTACGGAATGCTTTGACGATGCCCCCGTCCTCATTGTAAACAACTAGGGGGCCACGGCGGTGGCGGTGGCGGCGATTACGCATCTTCCCTTTGTCGCGGTACGCGCGGAGGGACTTGAGAAGCGCAACGGCCTCTTTTGTTTTACGGAAGGATTCGACAGCATTATCGACAACGAGAGGAACTTCCTCGATCTCCTCGATGCGGTGGCCACGGGCAAGAACGAGAGAGGGAAGTGCTGACGCAGCGAGGGCAGAAACAGTAGCAAAGCGGCGCTGATTCTGGTTTACCTTGACATGCCATCGACGCCAAATCTTCGTGGGCGCAAACATCCGACCACCACGGCACATGTTACCGAACGCGGCTTGACCCGAACGATGAGTACCTCCACCGCCAACGCGGGGAATACGGGCGACGGCACGACCTGTACCCCATGACTCGGCAGAGGTCTGGTGGCCTGCTTTTTTGCTGACGGCATAAGCCTGACGCCTGTTCTTTGCAATACTCTCTAAACACCCCTTGAGCATACGACGAGGTGGAATCATGGATTGTACACACTGTGGACTTGCTGTACGACGTCAAGACGAATTGGAGCGGTCAAAACGGCGGGAAGTGGGAGTGACGAAGAAGCCTCTGGATAACATGTGAACTAAATATATGCGCACTATATGAGAACAATTACCGCCTGATGTTGAGAGGACGTTGACTGTCGGACGAGAGGCCATCTTGGGTGGGGTCTCAAAAGTGCGGTGTCGTGAATCGTGAATGGAATCAAAGTTTGCCAGTTCTAAGCCCCAATACAAACTAATACAAACATCGTTTGTCCACGTGATGCGGTCTGTTATCGCGCTCACGCTCCATCCAGTCCGCTTATTTTGTCCCAGAGATGTAATTAAAGCTACTATACCGCACCGATGGGCACGCAGAGAACCTGCTTTCACGTTGTGATGAATGCAAGCTATGTGGTCATCATCGCAAACTGTGACAGTAGCACGCAACGATGCATAGGATCATATGCAGACAGGGAGACAACTGCGTAACTGAGGAATATGCAGTATCAGTGAGCCTGACAAGATGTAAGACTGCGAGAGTGGCTGGCGCTCAGCGCTCAACGGCTATGCAAAAAGGAATCTTAATGAATGGTTACCCATTCGGCAAGCCAGCAATATATATATGGTGATCTAAGCTCCGGCCTTACACGAGAGTAAACACGAGGACCAATGACTAATGGGCTTCTGCCAGTAAGGCGAGCATCCACCTCCCGAGTTGCAAAATAAGTGTCATCTGGAGCGAGGTTTTGCATTGATCCTGTCCGGCAGGTCCGGAAAGTTGGCGGACCGTGTCCGCCCTCTAGGGATGTCATCGCACTAATACAGTAACTAGTATGTTAGTAGGTGTCTGTGGTTTCCTCATACATAAACCCTCTCCTCGCCGCTGAAAACAATTCTCTTCTAATCTCTGACGCAAAGAGACCCGGAAGTGATTGTTCAAGTTGTTGCCCAGTGGTCGATTCTTCCATATTTCAAGTTCCTGGTTCATCTCATGCTCGCAACAATTGACCAAGTATCTAACCAGTCTTTTGACTACATCGTTGTCGGTAGGAGCCCCCATTTACCACCATGGTTTGTTTGACGAGTCCTCGAATACCTCAGGTGGAGGGGTAGGCCTTGACCTTGGCCTTCGATTACCATGCACTCACACCTTGTCCCAGACGACCGGCCTCGTTGTCGCTACGCGCTTATCCGAGGACCCATCCGTGTCTGTTCTGGTCCTAGAGGCGGGTGGCCCCAATTTGAACGATCCCGAAATCGGTACGATGTTATGTTTCATCTCATTGACCCCTACTCATACTAATTGTGTAGTAATCCCGGCCAACTATAGAAACCAACTGGGTAAACCTCAGTATGACTGGAATTTCTCCACGGTGAGCGCTCCATTCTCTAGTTCATCCTCGTCCTAATGTAGGGAAAGGTACCTCAAATAAATGGGAGGTCTTTGAATTGGGCACGGTACGCTCCGCCCACCTGAAATATGTTCATTGCTCACTCATTGCAATGTAGAGGAAAGGGTCTAGGAGGAACCTCCTCTATCAATACCTCCCTGTTTCACCGCCCCTCCGCAACGGATATAAATGGTGTGTCATCGCCCTAATTGGCAATGACACTAATGTGCTTATCAACCACGGTGAAGCATTTGAGAAACTAGGGAATAGAGGGTGGAATTGGGAGACATTGAAGGGGTATTACACCAAGGTGGAGCAATTTACTCAACCTGAGGTGACGGACGATACAATGAGGTTTGACGTGCGGGAGCACGGACTAACAGGCACGATTATTTCATTATGCATTTGACCGCATAAGTTGAACTTCTCTCAGGTCCTCTGGAGGTGGGATATCCCACATTACCGTCAGGTTACGAACAGCCTCTCGTCGAGGCCCTTCAGACGCTCGGAATCAATCTTGCGTCAGAACCGGTATCGTGCCTCTACGCATTCGCATGAACTCATTAACTAACATTTCAAAAGTTCGCAGGAGATGTAAGCCGAATGTCGTAATAGGTGTCATTTTATCTCATATCTCTTAGAATACAGGGTCATGGTTGACCCCCATCGCGATTAGCCCCAGGACGCGGAAGCGATCTTACTCTGTAAATGTCAGTGATATGTGCTCATGATTCTCCCTCCCAGTAAGCTCATCTCTAGGTTGAAGATGTATTATGAACCGCACGCATCTCGAGACAATCTTGTTGTCCTGACATCTGTTCATATCACGAGGATCTTGCTGTCGAAAGTTGTCAGCGGAGAAGTGACAGCTGAAAGCATCTGCTTCCTTCACGACGGCAATGAGTATCGGGCGTTTGTTAAAAACGAAGTCATCGTGTCTGCCGGGTATACAAGTCTCATTTATCTCGTGATATGGCCAAGACGCTGACTCAGATGTGGGTATTCCAGAGCAATTATGTCTCCTCAGGTAACCATGCGAGTTCTCCTATCAGTCATCACGCCTCATAAACGCAGATTCTAGAGCTCTCGGGCATCGGTGATCCAGAAGTGTTGCAGAACGCGGGCGTTGAATTGATGGTTGATCTTCGAGGAGTCGGGAATAATGTCCAAGAACACTTCCACGTATTGGTCTCATATCGTACGTCCATTCTGCCCTGCTTTGTGACGATGATGCTAACCAAGGATTTTGCACAGAGTTGAAGGAAGAGTTTGAATCGGACTACTTGACGATGGATTGCCTGAGAGATCCGGACGAACTTCGGAAACAAACGGAGCTCTAGTGGGTATCCTGTGTTATTCATTAGACTTGTCCCCTTCGTGCTTAAATGAACTTCCAGCCACACTGGGAAAAGGGGGGTTCTCGATCTAATGGCCTCTTTGTTGGCATTTTTTCCGCTTTCTGCGGTTTCTCCCAACGCACAAGCGTTGGATGAGAAATATCTCGAGCCTATTCGAGCTCGGATTGATGGCGGGGACTGTCCGCCTGGGTTGCGGAAGCAATATGAACTACAGCTCGAACAACTCAAGGTGCAAGCTCCGAGCCACGAGATACTCCTGTTTCCGTGCATTGGCTTTTCTTTGGGTAAGGGAGAGAATCGTGGTATCCTAGCTCACCTCACCTACACCAACAGTCCCTGATCCTAAGAGGAAATATGCAACCTTCATGTCCATGTTCAACCGTCCTTTCTCACGCGGTTCCATCGTGCGCATCCCGGATTCACCGCATTGCATTGGGAGCCAACGCTCAACCTTGATTACAGCACATAAAGTCTAGTAATCCCGTGGAACGCCCAGTGATTGATCCACATTATTTCGAAGAGGAATATGGTGAGTTTTCTCGCATGATCTGGTGGAGGGTCCCTCATTCTCTTTTGGCTGTCAAGACATCCGATCCTTCATAGAGACAATAAAGTTCACTCGGCGTATTGCACAGCAGGAACCCTTCAAGAGGATTTTTAAAGGCAAGTTCTCATTCAGTCCTGTGTTGTCCCTTCAGACTAACCCATTGTTGTTTCTCCTTTATAGAAGAGCTGCTCCCGGGCTCATCGGTGCAAACCGATGAGGAGATCATTAGTGCGTTTCAAGTTTCTGATGCCCTATTCATTCCTCACATGCATGGTTAACGCCACTCAGGTTTCGTAAAGAAACATTTTGAATCCGGATTTCGTGAGTCCACGGCTAATACATGATTGAATTATGGATTAATTTCGCTATCCAGATACGGTCGCGTCTTGCTCGATGCTCCCTCGAGAGGACCGTGGTGTCGTGGACAATAAGCTGAAGGTGAGTCTATCATACCCCGTACTCGTTATCTGCCAATGTGATGGCGGGGAGGTATACGGAACGACGAACATCCGGGTCATGGACATTTCAATCATTCCTCTTCACATCGCAGCACACCCACAAGGTACGCGGTATTCATCATACGCTTCTTTGAGGGAATGCGGTCATCGCTCATGTGGGGTTTATAGCGACTGCGTATGCGATTGGAGAGCTAGGTAAATACTCACTGTTTTCATATAGTGAAGCTTTTTGTGCCATGGATGGCTGACGGTTGGATGATCTCCAAGGCGCCGATATTGTCAGAAACCGGGTTAATTTCTGAGGTTGCCAAGTCATCAACTCGCTGTCCGTACCACATTAGTGCCACGATGGAAAGGACGCTTTTCTGATCTCTCATGATGATTTGAGACGGAATTGGAAATAAGAGCCTATCATAGGATGTGAGCGCCAAGGTTGGGGAGTAACCTGTCTTGAAATCGCTTAGGATCTCTCGGGGAATGCTTTCCAACATTGATGATTTTTGACTTCATGTTCGTAATAAAAGTAGATATATGCCTGTAAACTCAGCATCCCGCCAGTGCAACCCATTCGGACTGAATTCCAGTTCTACGATCATGATCGACACGGATTGTTGGACGAGGAATCGTTGGCCACTCTTCAAAATGTGCCTAGTTTGACTAACCTAACAATCGTTCAATCCATACCACTTATAATCATCATAATGCTAATGCTACATTCTTTATCCGCGAGAATAGTGGCTGGGTAAGAACGTCTGTAGGAATCGCGGCTGAATACGACATACAGTAAACTCGATGAACTCCTCGATCGTGCTATTCGAAAGAAGAATTACCAACTACGGGAGTGGGCTGACGAGTTCTAGGAGCATGACTACTTCTCTTGTAAGTTAGGTGTAGAAGTAGTGGAACCGCGGAAACCGCTCAGACATCAATACCGTACTAAGCTTATAGTGTTTGTGAAACCGCATCTCCTCGCTTCCCGATCTTGGCTCGATAAAACCCCATGGATGCCTTGAATTCAACCTTGGCACGTAGCTCGGTCAAAAGCTGATAATGTCGATGGAAGAGTCCCGTCACGGTAGTACTCTTCAACGAGGGTAAAAGACGCAGATTATAGCATCGGACAGGAGAAAAGCACTGGCAAAAGCCGCAGAAATCTACCTTGAGATATTCCAGAAGTCAAGGTAAAAAAAAAGTCACTAGCTTTCTTCTACTTTGACTTCAGGAAGGCAGCAAGGGTGAAGGTCCTGGTGGGCAAGAAAGAGAAGAAGAGAAAGGCCAAGGATATCGAACACGTGCAGGATTTATAAAGTCAAAATAAAAGTATCGTGGCCTACTTTTATTTTGACTTTGAAAATATAGCACTGATCGTATCCGATAAGAGGGCAAATGTCGTAGGTTGTCAATGTCTGGTGCCAGCCTCACAAAATTTCCGGGCCTATGATTTGGTAATGTCCACTCCGCTGGGATGTAGGACCGATGATGGATTCGATCAGGCTTGATCACGCTGTAGACGTAGTTCCATCGCTATGATTGAGTAGATATCTGGTCTACCTAATATGATCGGGGTTGATCGTAATGAGCTCGGGTATAACATTGATTATCATCGAACATCCACTTTGTGTCGAGCAAATCATATCAACACGATTTGATTGCCAATCAACCAGTCTTCTCCCAATCGTGTACTGGCAGTACGCGCACGCGAATGAAGATTGGTTGTCAATTCGATTCTATATGTAGTATTACCAGGACCATCTGAGCATTGCTTCAGATGCACACTCATAGTTCTGCAAATCCTTCTTCATCAAGGATTTCATAGTCATTCATGACCTCTTCGTCTTCGTCTTGCTCGTCGCCTATGTTCCCTGACTCCTCCATTTCCTCATCCACACCCTCATTTGTGCCCTCATCTGCATGTTCATCTTCTTCGTGGTCTATATCCTCTTCTTCATCGTCCTCTTCAGAGTCGTCGCCAGGTTCTCACCAGCGTGTGCGCTCTTCCTGTGTCCCTGTGTCTTCCTCGATCCCATTGCCTCCGGAAATGATCAATTCTGAGTTATCTTCTTGTTCATCATTCGAAGCGTGGATGTCTTCTTTCAGCCGTGTGTCGAGGTAGCGCATTCCGAGGTGACCGACACTGCCACCTCGGAATCGCATGAACATGTTGCGATCGGAAAAGCTTTAATATAATCAGCGAGTACATTATATCAGTGACATTGAAGTGTTGATGTACATGTTCACATAGAAGCTATCCCAGTCCTCATCTTT
>WNFO01009339.1_pt1 | contig 11971 bp, 9 predicted proteins | sample 5400251 | NCBI WGS metagenome assembly WNFO01 (sample SAMN13153354, study PRJNA577476) | soil metagenome | isolation source: 100 cm saprolite under Madrone tree | place: USA:California | collected 2016-06-14
CACGATGAACCGACCCGATCGGCGCAACGCGCTCAATCCGGACATGACGCGCGGGCTCGTCGAGGCGGCGCGGCGGGCGATGGAGGATCATGAAGTGCGCGCGATCCTGCTTAAAGGCGCGGGCGGTACGTTCTGTGTCGGCGGCGACGTAAAATCGATGGCGGAGGGGCGGGCGCCGTTGCCGTTCGAAGCCAAGCTCGCCAATCTTCGGCGCGGCATGGAAGTCTCCCGCCTTCTTCATGAGATGCCCAAGCCCGTGGTGGCGCAGATCGACGGCGCGGCGGCCGGCGCCGGCCTTTCGATCGCGCTCGCCTGCGATCTGCGCGTCGCTTCCCAGTCCGCGAAAATCACCACCGCCTTCGCCAAGGTCGGATTGTCCGGCGATTACGGCGGCACGTATTTTTTGACGCATCTGCTCGGAGCTGCGAAAGCGCGCGAACTTTATCTGACTTCGCCGGTCTTGACCGCGCAGGAAGCCTTCGCGCTCGGCATGGTGACGCGCGTCGTGCCCGATGCCGAGGTCGAAGCCGCCGCGCATGAGCTTGCGATGTCGCTGGCGCAGGGGCCGTCGGTGACGCTCGGCTACATCAAGCGCAACATCAACAACGCCGAGCATTTGTCGCTGGAAGCCTGCTTCAACGCCGAAGCAATCCATCACACCCGCTCGGGCGAGACCGCCGACCACAAGGAAGCTGCGAAAGCCTTCGTCGAAAAGCGCAAGCCGGTGTTCCAGGGGAGTTGAGGGGGCCTCATGGTTCGAGACGCGCGGCGTTGCCGCGCTCCTCACCATGAGGGGTTGGTAGACCTCATCCTGAGGAGGCCGCAACGCGGCCGTCTCGAAGGATGAAGCCATTGTACTCGAAAATATTATGTAAACCGATAAAGCCGCGCCGGGGTCTCGACCAAGATCGTTCGCATCGTGGCTTCGTCGCCGCACCATTCTTTCAGAAGTGCAAGTGCAAGAGAATCGTCGATGGTGCGGAAGGGGTGGATATCGTGGGGGCCGCGCCCCGGCACGCGATCGGTATGCGGCCAATCGCTCGCCCACAGCATACGATCGGGGCCTGCGGTGATGAGCGCGCGGGCGATCGGCGCCACGTCTGCGTAACCGGGGGTTTGTGATATCCGGTATGGGGCGGATAATTTTACGTAGGCCCTTCGCGCCCGGACCAAGTCCAGCAGCGCGGCGAAGCCGGGTTGATCGACGCCGACTTTGGCTTGCGCGAGGCCAAAATGGTCGATCACGACATCGACCGGAAGCGCGGCGATCGGGTCGGTGAGGGCCGCGATCACCGGCAAGGCCGCGTAGATTTGAATGTGCCAACCCAAAGGGTGGATGCGTTTCGCCATTTCATCGAGAACCGCGGCCGCCGTCTTGGGATCGCGGTTTTCTCTGGTCTCGAGATTGAGCCTGATTCCACGCACGCCCTGCGCATCCAATTTGGCAAGTTCTTCAGTGTCGATATCAGGTGCGACGACGGCGATCCCGCGCGCGCTGTCACCGAGCTGCGCCATGGCATCCAGCATGCAGCGATTGTCGGTGCCATAGAACGACGGTTGGATCAGCACGTTGCGCGCAAGGCCAAGCGGCTGGCGCATCGCGAGGAGAGCGGCCGTCGAAGCTTCCGGCGGCGTATAGGCACGCTCTCGCGACATCGGATATTGCGCGGTCGAGCCGATGACGTGGACGTGGCAGTCGCAAGCGCCTTCACGCACGGCCGTCACTCTTTCGACACCACAAGCTTGAGCGACAGCGCCGCAACCGTCGCCGCGACCATGATGGCGGCCACGGTCGCGAGGCCGATGAGGTGCGAACCGGAGAATTCCCGCAAGAAGCCCATCACGGAGGGGCCGACGAAGCCGCCGACGGTGCCGATGCTGTTGATGAAGGCAAGGCCGCCCGCCGCCGCAACGCCGGTCAAAAATCGCGTCGGGATGGTCCAGAAGATCGCGCGCGCGGCGGTGACGCCGACCAGCGCCATGCTGAATCCCATTAAGGCGAGCGTCAACGAGCCCGACAGGATCGGCGCGAGAAGCCCGGCGCCGCCGAGAAAACACGCGATCGCGAGATTGAAGACGCGTCGGCCTTTCCGGTCGACATAGCGGGCCCACAAGATCATGCCGATGGTGGCAAACAAATAAGGGATGGCCGCAATCCAGCCGATCGCGAAATTTGAGAGGTGATATTCCTTCAAGATCAACGGCAGCCAGATGCCGATCCCGTAAGAGCCGAGCGTGAAGCCGAATTGAACCGCGGCCAATATCAGGACGCGGGCGTCCTTCAACGCCGCCCACAACGATGAATGCGGCCGCTCGCGCTCTTCGGACACGAGCGCGTGTTGCAAGGCGTCGCGTTCCTCGACGCTCAGCCAGGTGGCGCCCTCGGGACGATCGGTGAGAAAGCGAAGCGTGAGAAACCCTAAGGGAATGCAGGGCAGGCTGACCAGAAGAAAGAGCCATTGCCATCCGGCGAGACCCAAGATGCCGTCCATCTGCAGAAGCGCGCCGCACACCGGGCCGCCGATCAACGAAGAGGCGGGAATTCCGACCAGGAACCAGGCCAGCATCCGCGTGCGGTATTGCGCCGGAAACCAGGCGGCGAGAAAGAACGTCACACCCGGAAAAAACCCGGCTTCGGCGATGCCGAGAATCAAGCGTATCGCGTAAAGACTGTTCGGTCCGACGACGAAGGCGGTTGCGGCCGACACCAACCCCCAACTGATCATGATCCGCGCGAGCCAGCGCCGCGCGCCGAAACGATACAGCATCAGATTGCTGGGTATCTCGAATACCGAATAGCCCAAGAAGAAAATGCCGGCGGCGAAACCGAACTGGCCCGCCGAAAGCCCGAGCTGTTGATTCATGGTCAAGGCGGCAAAGCCGAGACTGGTTCGGTCGAGGTAATTGAACAGATAGGCGATCGATAAAAGCGGCACGAAGCGCAAGCCGACTTTTCGGATCGCGCTGCGCAGCACGATCTCGGCATCAGACGGCTGTGACACCCCGGGATCGCGGGGGTCGCTCGGCTGCAAGAGGGTCATCGGCTGTTTCCTCGCCCGTCATGATTTTTGTTTTGTTGCTTTTGTTAAGCGCGTTTGTAACTGGCTTCGCGGGAGCTACGAATTCGGTCGGCGAGCGCGCTCGCGGCTTCGTTTGTGCCAAGCCGGCCGCCGATGTCGCTTGTGACTTCATGCGCGGCGATGGCGGCTTCCACCCCGCCGACAAAATGAGCGAGAAGGGATTGGCGATGTTTTTGCCGGCGATGTCGGGCGCGGAGCCGTGCGAGGCCTGCGCCATCGCGTAAGTAGTGCCGGCGTTGAGAGAGCCGCCGAGGCCGAGACTGCCGGACAATTCGGCGGTGAGATCGGAGAGAATGTCGCCGAACATGTTGGTCGTGACGATGACGTCGAAGCGCTGCGGGTTGCGCACGACATGCGCCATCATCGCATCGACCAGCACCTCATCGACCGTGACGTCCGGAAATTCGGCGGCCACCTTCCGGCATTCGCCGAGGAAGACCATGCCGTCGCCGATCTTGAGAACGTTGGCCTTGTGCACGAGCGTGACACGGCGTTGCCGTCGCATCGCAAGCTCAAAGCCGGCGCGTGCGATCCGCTCGCAGCATTGACGGGTGATGCGCCGGAGCGAGATCGCGACGTCCGGCGTCACCAGCATCTCGCCATTGCCCAATTCCATGTTGCGGTCGGCGTAAAAGCCTTCGGTATTCTCGCGCACCACCACCAAATCGAATTTCCCGATGCGACCGGGAAAACCCTCATAGGTCCGGGAGGGCCGGATATTGGCGAATAGATCGAGGTTCTTGCGGAAGAACATCGAGGGGTTGATCTCGCCCTTGGCCTCGTCTTTGAAGTCGTAGGTGGCCGCGGGGCCAAGCACGAGGCCATCGGCGGCGCGCGCCTTCTCCAACAGCTCGGGTCGAACGGTGGTGCCGTATCGGCGGAGGCTTTCGTGACCGACAATGTCGTCGACCAATTCGAGGCCAAGGTCGAATCGATCCGAAACAGTGCGGAGAACTGTCACCGTCGCCGCCGTGATTTCGGGTCCGATGCCGTCACCGGGAAGTACGAGAATTTGCATATTAGACTCTTTGTTTGAGCATGATCTGCGCGCAAACGCTTCGCGTTTGTCGCGTGGAAAACCGGTTCCCACTTTTCCGGATCATGCTCTAGCGCCCTTTGAAGTTCGCAGGCCGGCGCTCTTCGGTGGCCTTGACGCCTTCCTTGAAATCTTCGGTGGCGCGAAGGCGGGTTTGTTCGGCCAGTTCGTGGTTGGTGGCGGCCAACACGCGGTCGGCGAGGCCTTTGCGCATCGTGGCGCGGGTCGAAAGCAGGCCGAGCGGCGAACATTCGGCAATTTCAGACGCGAGTTTCATTGCCGCGGGCCGCACCTGATCCTGCGGCACGCATTCATTCGCAAGGCCCATTTTGTAAGCCTCCTCGCCGGTGACGCGGCGGCTGGTGTAGAAAATCAATTCGGCGTTGTTTCGTCCCACCAGTTCGGGAAGCGTCACGGTGAGCCCGAAGCCGGGGTGAAAGCCGAGCTTGGTGAAATTGGCGGAAAACCGCGCCTCGGGGCAGGTGACGCGAAAATCGGCGGCGACCGCAAGCCCCAACCCGCCGCCGATCGCCGCGCCGTGAATGGCGGCGACGATCGGCTTCTTGTTGCGGAAGATCCGCACCGCCTGGATGTAAAGATGGCCGATCTGACCGAGGTTCGAAGCCGGGTCGGATTGTTCGCGCGCCTCTTGCGCCTGCCGCGCCGGATCGTTGAAATTGGCGCCGGCGCAAAACGCCTTGCCTTGCGCTGCGAGCATCACAGCGCGGATTTCGATGTCGCGATCAAATTCCTCCAGCGCGTCCGCGATCTGGTTGATCAGCGAGATGTCGAAAAAATTCAGCGGCGGCCTTCGGATTTCGATGGTGCCGACGTGGCCGTTTTTTTCGACGCCGATGTCTTTGTAGGTGCTCATTCTGATCTCCGAAGTCTATCGAGGGACCGCAACCCCTCACCCGATATTCTCGCTTCGCTCGAATATCGACCTCTCCCGAAGGGAGAGGTGAGAAGAGAGTGCCGTGTGTTTAGCGCAATCCGAGCCCGCGCGCGATGATGCCGCGCAGCACTTCGGTGGTGCCGCCTTGGATCGTGAGCTTGGGCGCGGTCTTCATCGCGAATGACAGTTGTTCTTCGAGCGTCGCGTGGTTGGAGGCTTCGGTGTCGACGAACGCCGCCAGATCGCGCACCCGATGCGGCAATTGCTGCTCCCAGATCGTGCCGATGTCCTTGACGATCGCGGCTTCCACCACCGGCTCCTTGCCGGCCTGCAGCATGCCGGCAACCGACACCGACATGCGCCGCATGGTGTGCAACTGCGCCACCAACCGCCCAATGCCCTCGGCGCTGCGCGTATCGGGCACGGGTCCCACCGCGCGCACCAACTCGGTCAACACGTAATAGGTCTCAAGAAAACGTTCCGGGCCGCTGCGCTCATAGGCGAGTTCGGAGGTCGCCTGTTTCCAGGCGCCGTCGATTTCGCCGAGCACATGATCGTCGGGCACGAAAGCATCCGTGAATACGACCTCGTTGAATTCGAACTGCCCGGTGATCTGGCCGATGGGGTTGACCTTGATGCCCGGCGTTTTCATGTCGACCAAAAATTGCGTCAGGCCATGGCGGCGGTTTTCCTTGGTGGGCGGCGAGGTGCGGAAGATCGCGATCATGTAGTCGGCCATGTGCGCCGACGAGGTCCAGATTTTAGTGCCGTTGATCAAATAGCCGCCGTCGGTTTTGGTCGCCTTGGTCTTGGCCGCGAACAGGTCGGAGCCGGAATTCGGCTCGCTCATGCCGATCGCAAAACAGACTTCGCCGCGGCAGATGTGCGGCAGGATGTCCATCTTGACGTGCTCGGGCGCGTATTTGAGCAGGATCGGACCGCTCTGGCGGTCGGCGACGAAGAAGCGCCGCGTCGGCGCGTTGGCGACCCGCATCTCCTCGGTCACGACATAGCGCTCGAGAAAACTGCGTTCATGCCCGCCATATTTCTTCGGCCAGGTCATGCCGAGCCAGCCGCGCGCGCCGACCCGGCGGGAAAATTCCGGCGCGTCCGAGTCCTCGCGGTTGGGCTTGTGCGGATCGAAGGTGCCGGCGGCGATTTCTTCGGCGAGGAACGCGCGGACTTCGCTGCGCAACTTCTCGCATTCGCTCGGCAGGCGGATCGGATCGAAACGAAGGGCGGCGGTCATTTTCAGTCTCGAGGCAGACGCGGATGGATCATTTGCAAGTGAGAGTCGAGCCCTCGCAGCAGTGGAAGTGTGCCCCCTCTCCCTAAGGGAGAGGTAAACGAAAACGCGCGCTCCGATTCCATGTCCATGTGGACTCTCACCGCGACGCTACCAGCGGCCACAGCTCGTCGGCGCCGCGCGCGGCGACCATCTTCCCGAGCTCCACGGCCCAATAGCTCTCGCTGCCGAAATCGTCGCGCCAGGCGAGCGCGCGCAAGGTGTAACGATGCAATATGTGCTCGATCGTGAAGCCGATCGCGCCATGCACCTGATGGGCGATCGCCGCGCCCTTTTCGGCGGCTTCCGCGCAACGGATTTTCGCCGAGGCCGCCTCGAGAAACACCGCTTCATCGAACGAGGTGCTGTGGGCGACGGCGTCCGCGGCGGAACTTGCGGCCGCGAGCGCCGCGGCGGCCTCGCCGGCGAGCTTGGCGAGGTTGTGCTGCACGGCCTGGAATTTCGAAATCTTCTTTTCGAACGCAACGCGTTCATTGGCGTAACGCACGCTGACGTCGAGCATCGATTCGAGGGCGCCCGCGATCTGCAGGCTTCGGGCCACGCCGCCCATCAACATCAGCGCGGTCTGGTCGAAACCTCTCGGTGCCGGCTTGATCGTGAGGGGCTTCACCTTGTCGAGCGTTACGGTGTCGCTGCCGTCGCCGGCGAGATTGAGATGGCCCTCGATCCGGCAGGCGGCGGCTTCGACCAGCGCGATCGAAAGCCCGCGTTCGCCGCTCGCGAGCAAAGCGATGTGTTCGGCGATTTTGGCGTGAGCGACGCCGCGCGCGCTCCCCGAGAGCGTGCCGTCGGCGTTAGCTGCGATGCGGTCCTTCGGGTTTGCGGGCGCCACCGTCATCGCGCCTTCGGGGGATGCGATTCTAGCTTGCGCGAGCAGCCATCCGGCCAGCATCGTCTCGGCGAGCGGGACGGCAAGCGAAAAACGCCCCGTGGCGCTCAACACGCCAAAGCCCTCGGCGAGGCTCGCGCCCGCGCCGCCGCAATCCTCGCCCACCCATGACAGCGGCAGGCCGGCCTCGGTCAGCGCCCGCCAGAGCGGGGCTTTCCAGCCGCCGCCTTTGTCGCGGTTGACGGTTTGCGGATCGGCGAGATCGGCAAAAATCCGCTCCGCCGTCTGCCCGACAATATTCTCACTTTCCGCCACGGCGCTCCCCGCTTCGTCCGCACATCTTGCCGGGTATTTTCGCCCGGCATCGGTGCGGTCTTTCTTGCGCGGCATGATGAGGAAAAGCCGCGGCCAATACAAGCGCCGATCTCCGCAAGGGCCCCTGCAAAGCCAGCATGAAGAAGCGTGGCAGATTTGCGGGCGCTTCGCCGCACGATATGGTAGATCGCGTCACGTTTTGAAAAATCATCAGAGGAAATGCCGATGTCGAAGGATGGGTTGTGCGCGATTGTCACGGGTTCGGCGTCGGGTCTCGGGGCTGCGACCGCGGCCATTCTGGCCAAAGGTGGCGCGCGCATCGTCGTCAATTATTCCTCGAGTCAAAAAGAAGCCGAACAGACCGCCGACCTGTGTCGGGCGGTCGGCGGCGAGGTGGTCGTGGTTCAGGGCGACGTGTCGCGCGACGAGGACTGCAGGAAGATCGTGGCGGCGGCGGCGCCCTGGGGCCGCGTCGACGCGCTCGTCAACAATGCCGGCACCACCAAACACGTCGCGCACGACAATCTGGATGGGCTTTCGGCGGAGGATTTTCAGCGCTTGTTCGGCGTCAACACCATCGGTCCGTTCCAGATGGTGCGGGCGTCGCGAAGTTTACTGGAAGCCAGCGCGAAGGCGACGGGGCGCGCGGCGGCGGTCGTGAACGTGTCGTCGGTGGCGGGCATCAGCGGCGTCGGATCGTCGGTCGCCTATGCGGCGAGTAAAGGCGCGCTCAACACCATCACGCTTTCGCTGGCGCGTGCGCTGGCGCCGTTGATCCGCGTCAACGCGGTTTGCCCCGGCTATATCGATACGCCATGGTTCACCAAGGGTCGCGGCGTCGAGGGCGCGGCCAAGGTGCGCGACGCGGTGATGGCGAAGGCGCCGCTCAAGGTGGCCTCGACCGCGGAAGACGTCGCGGGGCTCGTGTGCTTCCTCGCCACTTCCCAATCCGGCAACATGACCGGTGAAGTGGTCCGGATGGACGCCGGCGCGCATCTCGTCGCTTGATGAGGGTTGAACGTCACGAGCAAGCGAGGGCAGACGCGGGATGGTTTTGCAAAGGCCGATCGCCGTCGCCGGAGCCGGCAGCATCGGCTGCTTTGTCGGCGGGCTCTATGCGGCCGAAGGTAACCGCGTCGCGTTATTGGCGCGCTCGCGCGTGATCTCCGAAATCGCCGAACATGGGTTGAGGTTGACGAGCTTTGAGGGTTTGGATCGGCGGGTCGCCGCGAACCAACTGACGCTATCCGAAGACCCTGCGATTCTGGCCGAGGCGAGCGTCGTGCTGGTCACCGTGAAAAGCCCGGACACGCCGGCGATCGCCGATTTGATCGCGCGGCATGCGCCGACCGATGCGCTTATCGTCAGCCTGCAGAACGGCGTCGGCAATGTGGCGGTGCTGCGTGAGCGATTGGCCGGCCGGCGCGTGCTCGCGGGCATGGTGCCGTTCAACGTGATCGCCCTTGGAGAGGCGCGATTTCACCGCGCGACCTCCGGCGATATCGTCATCGAGCGAGACGACGCCGGCACGGCAAATCGACTTTCGGTGCCGGACTTGAAAGTGCGCGCCAGCACTAACATCGCCGGCGTGCAATGGGGCAAGCTTCTGGTCAATCTCAACAACGCGCTCAACGCGTTGGCTGATCTGCCGTTGCGCCAGCAGCTCGCGCGGTGGGAGTGGCGCGTGCTGTTCGCCGACCAGATGGCGGAGGGCTTGGCGGCGCTCAAGGCCGAAGGCATCAAGCCGGTGTCGTCGACGCCGGTTCCGGCCAGCTGGGCGCCGCATCTGCTGCGGTTGCCCGACACGCTGTTCGCGATGCTGTTGGGGCGAACGATGCAGATCGATCCCGAGGCGCGTTCCTCGATGTGGGAGGACTTGCAGCGCGGCCGCCGCACCGAGATCGATCATCTCCAGGGCGTGATCGCCGAGATCGCCGACCGTCACGGGCTGCAGGTCCCGCTTTCCCGGCGCATCGTGGCGCTGATCAAACGCGCCGAAGCGAGCGGCCATGGTTCGCCAAAATTGACGCCGGATCAGATTCGGCCCTGAAAAGTATTGACGCCGTGGGTACCTTCATTCCGGGTTCGCGCCAGCGCGGGCCCCGGTCTGACTTTGGCGGTCAGCCACGGTTGGTTTGGCTGGTCGAACACCAAACAGCACCTTCTTCAGGTCCTTGATTCCCTCGGCGAGCCGCGGCCAGTCGCAGGAGAATGAACGCTTGGCGCAATTCGCAGGCTTCACATGCGCCCTTGCGTCGTTCCCGGAAGCTTGCGGCTTGTTGGGCGCCTCGGGCACCGGCACGGCTTTCTCGCTCGTCAAGGAAGCCTGCTGCAATTGCTGTTTCGCCGCGCGCGCCGCCGCGATACGGTTTTCCCGCTCACGGTCGAGAAACGCGGTGTATTGGTCGTCGATGCGCTTCTGCTCGTCCGGCGTCGGGTTCGGGCCTGCGATATCGAAGCTTCGGTTTTGCATGAAATCGAAATAGGTGTAGCCGCCACCTAGCTTGCGGCGCCCGGCGAACTTCGCATTGCATGCGGACAGCGCTGAAGCTCTCTCTCCCTTGCTCGCGGCCTTTTCGGCGAGATCGGCGCATTCCTCGAAATCGGCGGGCCCGCGCGCGCTCCACCACTGCGCATAAGCGGGCTCTATCGTCGGCACGCCGCTGGCGGCCGCGACAATCAGCAGGGCGGATAGGCGCGAGGAGATCACGGAAGATTTTCCCAAATCATCTCGAGAACGGGACATCTCGGAGACGTCATCTCAAGACGGCCATCTCAGGATATGATTTGCCAAGGATTGTCGTCATCCTCGAGGGGCTTGTCACGCTTGAACCGGGGGGCCTGTGTGCTTTTCGAATTCCCGGATCCGAAATTCCGAACCTGTGGCGCCGGGGACGCGCCAGCCCTCAGGTTGGCGGGAAAGTCACACCGGACATTTTAATTCGCCCGCGCCCGCCTCGCGCAACTTTTGATCGTTGACAGTTAATATCTTGTATACCACGTTGGAGGTAATACTGCCTAAATTAAGAAATTCTAAAATCGGGGGAACCATGAGTAGTTTTTTGCAACGATTTCAACCGCTTGCGGGGGTTGCGCTTCCAGCTCTGATGCTGGTGTTGAGCGCGAATAGTCCAGCCAACGCCCAGTCGGCGAACGACGCCGAAGTCAAGGCGCTCCGGGCCCAGGTCGAGCAGTTGCAGCGTGCGGTCAATCAACTGACCTCGGGACAGCAGCAAACCACCGCCGACGCCAAGGCGGCGAAACAGCAGGCTGATGAGGCCAAGGCCAAGGCGGCCCAAGCCGCGGCGGACACGGCCAAGCTTCAGAAAGCCACGGCGAACGCCAACGCGGCGTTTATCCCGGCAAAGGCGGCGGCGGCGTCGGACCTCGAAATCGACGCCCAGGGTCATACCTTCTTGCAGAAGAAGAAGGGCAATCCGCTCACCTTCTACACCCCGGGCGGTGAAGTCACGGGCTACGGCAATTTCGACGTCTCGATCGACGCTACGACGAAGAGTGTCGGAGATTTTGGCTCCGGAAATTTCCATATAAACGACGCTTCTCCTCCAGTCGGAAATTTCGGCTGGCTGCCCGCGATCGCGTCGAACTCTTCTTATCTCGGTGTGCGCGGCTTCCAGCGCCTGCCTAACTTTCCGTTAAACTTCATCTACCAGGTCGAACTCGGCTTCGACGTTTCTGCGGCGCCGGGTTTGAGGCAGACCAACAGCCAGATCAGCGATAACGTCAACGGCACCCTGTTCAACCGCAACACCTGGGTCGGATTTGCCAACCCGGAGTTCGGCGCCATCAAGATCGGCAAAACGAACGCGCCCTACGATAGCTCGACCGGCGGCTTCAACCCGTTCGCGGGCCAGATCGGTGACATGCGTGTCATCATGGGCAATACCGGCGGCGACAACCGGGTTGAATTCAGCACCCGGCTCGAGCACTCGATCTGGTACGAATCGCCCACGATCAACGGATTCCAGTTCAACGCCCTGTTCTCGCCGGGCCAGAACCGGAGCAATATCAGCGATAACATTCCCGCAGGATCGTCGGATTGCGCCGGCGGCAATGACCCCCTCAGCGGCGGACTTTTTCCGCAAGGCTGTAATGACGGCGCGTTCAGCAACGCGGTCAGTACCAATCTGAGCTATACCAACGGTGGGTTCTACGGCACCCTTGCCTATGAGCGGCACTTCAAGGTCAACCGGCAGAGCGACATCTCGGGCATATATGGAGGCTGCGTGGTCGGCCAAGCGTTCAACGACTGCGTCACTCAAGGGTTCGCCCAAGGCATGCCAGGGTTTTTTGGCAATTCTACTCAGCTAAACGCCTTCCTCGCGGATGTCGCGGACGAAGACGCCTTCAAGGTCGCGGCCCTCTATACCTTCCCGACCAAGACCACGGTCGGCGGCATCTTCGAAATCATGCATCGCTACGTGAGCCCGCTCATTCAATTCCAGAACGAGCGCACGCGAAACGGCTCATGGCTGTTCCTGACCCAGGA
>WNFO01004564.1_pt1 | contig 11967 bp, 13 predicted proteins | sample 5400251 | NCBI WGS metagenome assembly WNFO01 (sample SAMN13153354, study PRJNA577476) | soil metagenome | isolation source: 100 cm saprolite under Madrone tree | place: USA:California | collected 2016-06-14
TCACGGTCAGTACGATGTATGACGGAGAGCGTCGATAAAAAAAAAGACAATAAATAGATGCGCAGGTTGAAATGCACCGATGTTCAATCTAATCCAATGCTGTCTCTGCAAAGCACCAAACCATCGAAACTACCCAAGGAAAGGTTTTCAAAAATGGGAGGTTAGTATGAAGAATCTAACGCCCGACCTTGACGTTTACCTCGAACATTATCGTACCATAGTGTTACATGTGTGGCTCTTGATGATGAGAACATTCAGACAATATCCCAAAGCTCTTCAAGCGAACAACAAAACTGCGAGGCCGTCATTTATGATGTATGGCGGCATGAGAACGATCCATACCTTGCCGCAGGCTACGCTCGCACTGAGCGGGTAGTCGCTGATGCTGACTTTTTCATCGACGATATGGTCCGCAAAGTCGTCCTTTCCCCGAGCCATCGCACCGACGAACACAACGACATGGTGTGTTTCGGGTAGCGTGGGTAAGTACCGTGATAGGCGCACGGTCTTTGAGTCACCGGACAAAGCTTTCCAGTAGTCAATGAGCTAGAAACGTGGAGAATTCCTTTTTCCCGCAGACATACTGATTTTGTATGAGTTCACAGGAAGATGATCTGCAATTGGGTTCTAACGAATATGTGCGTTGATAGGAACGTGGATCGATGGCAAACGAAGACGTACCTTGACGACTTTGAGAAGTTTTTCTGGACCGTTAACGCCTCGAATAGATAATCTGTGTAAAAGTTGCACTGCCAGATCCAGAAAAGTCAGCGGGTGTGGGCGAAAAAAAACGTAAACATCATCAGCTGACCCATGAGCCCGCTAAAGCGTTTGAATGTACGCGGGATTCGTACGTGCGGGTTCACCTCGATTAGTGTACCCTTCACAGTGTGAATATAAACCTGCAGCCGGCCCGCTTTGTTTAGCGGAGAGTCGAGCAGTGTCAAGAGGCACTGATGGGTGATATCCGGCCGGGCGTCCGCAATGTCACGACCCGTTTTTGCAAGAATGCCTTGATGGTCGTCGCAATTAAGCAGCGTGTATTTTGCCTCACCCTCGCGCCCATTGCGTGAGTTGCTGGGCTTACTGACCTTGTACGCCTCGAGGCACGCTTGTTCAAGTACGACAAAAAGTCGACGAGGACCGTTCGCTGCTGCTGGCCCACGTGGTACATGCGCTTGTACTGGGACCATCGATGGATTGACGCTGGGCATGCCTCGAGATCGACTGCCTGGCAATGGTCGTGTCGGCCTCGGGGCTACCGTCTGATTCTCGTCAGTGCCTTCACGTCCCCCACGCATGCGTTGCGCAGGTGGTGGTCGGAGAACATCGCGTGGCCCAGAAGTACCCATTACTTCTTCATCGTCTGAGGTCTCACTGGAGTTGTTGCTCCCTTCGTGTATACGTTTTCGGGAAGGTCGTCGCTCGCCCTCGTCTGGAGGTGTAGATTTTGGTCGTGGTGGTTGATCAACGGATAGATGAACACTATTTCTCAGTGTTGCAAGCGCGGCTGGGAGTTGCGTTGAAGAACCGGAGTGCCTGCGTCGTAGGGAGGAAGGGGAGACGGGAGACGAGGATCGATCAGACGACATTTTTTTTCCCTTTTATAACACAAGTAGAAGAGCGAGGATGGGATGTATGCTAAGGAGAGAGGTGGAAGTGTTGAGAGGCACTCGTTGTACAGTTTTTTCTGCACTTTTCAGACTAGTACTTACTCTCTCACGGTCCGATCATACACGCTTCGAAAAAGGAAAAAAGGAAAACACGTGGCTTACGCACATACTGTACCGCACATATAGGTCTCGTCTGTCCTGGTCTCATCGTGCTTCCACACGCATTCCAAGGTTTTTCGTGCTGTTCCATGCACTTGGGAGTATGAGAAAGGTTTCTTTGGCCATGTCGCTCCCGTGATTCAGAATGCGCCACAGGAACCAATCCCGTGCGTGGCGTGGCCCTGCTGGTGTACCTCCATTCCAGCACTTCGAGGGTTCCTTCGCGATGACAGCACTCTAACCCTCAACACAATATATCATAAACACATTATTTGAACAAGAGAAAGTTCACGGGCGCAAGCATGGCCTTCTGTTGATCCGATACATGTGGCATTATGGCATCAGGAAGGGGTGCACTTGCATCCATCACCTCAGTGTGAAAAGCCAGGGGAGTAATCATTGTGGAGAGCCAATAAAAGACAGCAGTAAGGCGAATTGAGAATGACACACCAGACCAGAAGAGCAGTGTATTTTTATAGTCCATTGTAAACCAGGAAGGGTAGAAGCTGCGAAAAGGACGCCCCAGCTACATATCATGCACAGTACCTGAAAAGGTGTCAGCGTATCCTCCTGTCCATACTGGGCATGAGCGCACCTCCGCTCCCCAAAGTCACCAAGTCCAGGCACAATAAAAGCTCGCTCGTTGAGGCCGTCGTCAATCCATCCAGTAATCTGAGGTATTGGTCAGTGAGAGTAAGACAAGGTGAATATAGTTTAGCCTACAACTTTGACCGACGGGTAGCGCGCAGTAAACGATTTCAAACCCTCAGGCGCGGACACCTGCGCTCCCCTATATTGGTCATCGTGAACAATAGAATAGAGAGCACACGCACCAGGTTGATGAAGATGATACGGTCTTCAGGAACGCCATGCTCCATAATTACCTCAACCGCTTTCATAGCCGACCCACCAGTAGCTGTTTGTCGTGCCTGAGTTGTCAATCGCGGATCATTGGCACAGGGACATACCGAGCATGGGGTCGAGAAGAAGAACATAGCGTTGCGCTATGTCCAGGGGGAGCTGTATGCGTGCAGTGGTCGGTTATTTTGGATACGATATCAAACCCAAAGGACATCGTACTTTGGAGTAGAAGAGTTTGGGACGGGTTGTCTCTTCATCCTAAAAGGCAAGTCGAACACACGTGTCAACAGAGCGCATAGACATGTTCCGACTCACTCTCTGTATGAGGATTTTCCCAATGCGTACGCTACGGCAGACCTCCCTCAAGCCCTGTTCCATCGCCTACGCATTCATGTCATGAGTAATGGCGTTGGGTGGGATGATGAGAAAATGCACCTCTCCCGCACGCAAAATGGATACGCCGCAGATCTTTCCCTCAAATCCAACACCTTCATACGTGGCCCCCTACACGCGGTCAGTACGGATCATCAAAAACCCGGGGGACTTTTGTAGGGGCGCATACAGTGGGCGTTTCGACGACTCTGGGCACTACAGGTAGATAATTCAGACCCTCTTCGACGAGTAGACGAATGATACGGTCGGAATAGAAGATGAAATCCCCTCGAGTGGTGTCCTTGTCCCTGATAATAGTGTACAACGCCTCCAGCTGGGCAGTTCGACGGAGCGTAAATACCGATGGTGGGACGTCGTATTGTTTGTTGGGTACGGCGGTGTGATTTGTGACGGCGGCGGAGGGAGGCATAGTGATGGCCTATGCAGGAGGGATACTAAGAACCAAAGAGGCGATCTGCATGATCTATCTTATCCTCCTGACATGGCACGCGGTACCGTGACCACTCTGCCGGTCCCGGGCTCAGCCAGACCGTCATCGACATCGACACCAACGGTCCGAGTACTGTAAACCAACCTTACCCTCCGTTTCCGTTGCTCCTAACATGACACCATACCGCTGACATTCTTGGATCCCCGATCCCCGTGACCTCGGATTAGACCGGGATGCATGGGGTTGCTCGCTTTGTATTAGCGCCAGTATATTGCTATCCATATCCAGAGTCCAAACTTATACTTTGCCCCAACGTCAAAGCCTAGCTATTTGCATCCTCTCACAAAGCTGTCTACTTGGCGCTTTGCGCGTAGGATGACCACGCTACATCTAACTCTGCCTTACTGGTTACAGAGCGTCAATCTGCCACCTAAGAGATTTCGTGAGTGGAATGAGACTTGACGTTGTTCCCTAGCGTACACAGGGGGGTTTTCCTGACCATTCGAGAGAAGCCATCACTCGAATGCGAGATACATGGGCAGAGTGGAGAGAAACTCTATGCAGAAAAAATGTGCGTATTATGCCACTTTGGTTTACGCACATAGAAGGTAATGGACAGGGACCATACTGCAGTACTGACTGATCAGAATATTCTTCCAATTTTGTGACACCCTTCACACGACGAAAAAACACTGTGTTATTTGTGAGCGAGTCTTCCCTGACCTCGTTTACGCAATGGGGAGGCTATCAATCGCAGGCGACGGATTCCAGTCGGGATACAGCTCGTTGTCATTTCCCTTGAACGGTTCAGCAATCGCCCAGTATCTGTGCAGGAAAGTAACAATGTCCTTCGGATTGGCGGCTAGTCTTGCATCAAATTCGGAAATGGAGATACGAGTGACCTGCAGTTTCTTCCCAGTCTTTTCTTCATATGCCTTGAATATTTCGTTGAATGACTGTTCAAGGGTCGTAGTTAGTCAGACACCACTGGTATGTCACAAGTTAGGCGCTACCTTCGTGTCACCAGCGATGGTGAACGCGCGGTTTTTCAATTGTTCCGGAGGAAGATGCGTTAAGACATAGGAAATATATCGAGCAATATCCGTTCTAGAGGTGAACGCGAGCGGCTTATTGCCGTCACCGCCGATGGACACTTTCCCGTTCCTGACGTCGAGGTTGAAGAACCTTTGGTCCAACGGTTAACCAGACGAGACAAGCCAAAAACGAGGGGTATATCGAGACATACGGCACCCAGGGGTAATCCGCGAACATGCCAGTGTAGAAAGCCGCGTATGGAATATCCAAAGCTTTCAGCTGGCTCTGGACATTCGCCTTCGCCCCCAAAACCCAGTCGGTCTCCCCATCGGTTATTCCTCCAAACTCTGAGGGAACGAACAACTTGACGCCTGCTTTTTTGGCGGTCGCAGCGATTTTCACTTGAATATCGATGGCCGTTCCCGGAAGGGTACTGATAACGACGTCCACGCTGGTCAGGGCATGCTGGACTGCTCCCTCATTGGAGTAGTCGACCTGGATAACCTTAACGTCACCTTCAACCGTGGTCTTTGAGCTCTTATCAAATCAAAAAAGTTTACTCAGTAAATCACATGCAACTGAACATAATTTATCAAGTTACCTGGCGGGTGAGGACGACGACCTCCTTGACGATCCCAGCAGCCTTGTCCTTCAGGAGTTGTTGGATGATGTAGCTTCCGATGTTACCAGCCCCGATGACAGCAAAGTTTGTGTATCCAGACATGAGTTGAGACTGGTAGGTATCCACTGCGTGGTTCTAGCCCTCTTTATATCCACTTTCTAGACCGCGAGCGTCAACTCGGCCACGTCACGTTCATGAAGCTGCCCTCCAATAGATGAGCGGATTACCTTCTTAGATAAGAATTCAGCACCCCGTGATAACTGAACTGCGCAAATCAGTATCAGCTGATTGGGATGGAAGTTGATATACGTTGATACGTTGATGAATCATCCTTCACAATTGGCTCCGTTGAATATGTTATCAACTTCTAATTAACTAGGATCCATGCAGCGTGGTAGTGAAGCACTCACCGGCCCGAATCAATGCAAAGTTATTTAGGCTCGTCCGCCGAGCCCTTCGCTCTCTCCCTGTGATGAGCCCGGCTATCGTAATATGTAATGGTAAAATCGTGGTCGTGGGGAGTAAGAGTCAACGAGATTCGAAGCCACCAGTGTGTACCGACTTCTTTCTTGCGTGCTTAGACATCCTTGGAGGCCGGGCGTTACCCAGAATAGGTCAGCTCCAAGTAACTTGGAGCTGACCTATTCGGGGTAACGCCCTTACTTGGAGGAGAGACGCTGACATTTGTATTACCGCTGGCCTAGAGTGCTGCGTACTTCGTGCCGTATTACACAAGACGACTACATGTATGGTCATTTTGGCGTAGCGTGGGCGTGACCAAACGAAATGCAGCAAAGTTTTCCAGTGCGGCACAGCTGCTTAAACACATCATCAGTGCAATAGTCCCGCTTTTAAACCCAACTTCTGCTTTGGGCCACAGCCGAAGCCTGTGGCTACTGGGAAGGGTTGTTGGAAGAACCCTAGCAAGGTTACTTGACTGACTAGATCCGAAAATCCCTTTCAGCACGGACCATCAACTGGAGAAAATGAGAGTACAGCACGAACATCAGGCATGGTGCTGCACTCGGGTTACACCCCCGACACGTACATCCAGGTTCAACCCATAAACTCTTACCTGAGCTATGTAACATAGTTGGCCAAATATTTTAACGCTTCTACGTCTCTCTACCGTGACGAGTGATTGAGCCTGAGCCCGACAAGCTCGATTAGGGACATGCGAAGCCAAAGAGTCTTGAAACTTGGGGCAAGTGGTCCATAGGAGAAGTCGCGTTTCATTTCATCGCCTTCAACTTGAACACAATGGAATACACTGAAACTGTACTGTGTAGGAGTTCTCTGGCCGCGGGTCGAGTATGTCTGGATCGGCATGCCTGGTAGAAATTGAAACTAGAAAATAGGTGAAAGAACACATGGAAAAGAGTCTTCAATGGGCGCCCAGCGCTCGCAGTTTCCAAGAGGCACGTGACCGTGCCATATGACAGTTAGTTGACAGTTCCCGTCATCTTCCATTCTTCCATTGCGGCGGCCATCACTAACAATACCATATATACTACTGCACCCTATTTCTTCTCGTCATAACTCTGACCATCATTCTCTGGACAAGGACAACTTTTATATGGATGTGAACGTCCGACAGAATCCCTTTACGGCTCTCCAGATCCGTGTCTGATTTCTCTCGCGCACGAGGGCCAAATATCAGAGTCCCCCATATGCAAGGAAGCGCAAGGACTACCCAGTGACGATGGACTCTTAGGAGCTAACGTGTACGTTACCTTCCTTTGAATCCAAATGTGGGATAGTGCCCTGACGTGCTGGCAGTAGGCTCCTGACAGTTGCCGAGCAGGGAAGCATAGTATTGACTAAAAGATCCATAGGCACCCTTTCACGGCCGTCCCACCATTTGATGTCGTCAAGCGGCTTAATCATGCGACAATGCCTCTAATGCACAGAGCGGGGTTTTTATTCCACAATGATCCTTATCACAAGCCATCTAGTTCGGGTCCTCATTGATACTCATTCTCTCCTTCTGTCAAGACTCTGGAATTATAAAATGCGCCTTCCGCCAGTCAAAAAGATATCATGTTTCTCATACAGTCGACTAAGCTCATCCATAATGTCCTCTTCATCTGCCCCCTTCGGGCTGCTTGATGCTCTCAAGTCTTCACTACTCCAGCCTTGGCTGAGAGTGAAAGATCATGGAGTTCTCTCAATCAGCATTATTCTTGGTCTTATCGTATTTTATGCAGTTCGTTATATCTCAAGTCCTTTCCGCAAGTTACCTCCAGGCCCTCGTGGTTACCCAATCATAGGAAATATTTCCGAGATGAAGACAGGACAGTGGCTCAAGTTCGCGGAATGGCACAAGAAATATGGTCAGTTCGATGTCTTTAAAAAATGCTCTTTTGGCCCATTTCTGATGCAGTCACGACCAGGTGATGTCATCTACCTCCATGCAGTCGGCCAGTCAATAATTGTCCTCAACTCTCAAAAAGCTGCCGTAGAGTTGCTCGATCGACGTGCAGTCATATATTCAGATCGGCCACGTAACGTTATCGCTTGCGACATCATGACTGGTGGTCTCATGCTTGGATTTGCCCCGTATGGTGAAACGTAAGCAGCTCTTCCTTCCTGGATCGATGCACTGCCTTGAGTAAAAGAAAAACATTTCATTAGTTGGCGTAGGTTGCGCAGGGCTACCAACGAGGGATTTAGTAAAAGCTCAGTTAAAAAGTTCTTCGAGACTCAAACGACGGAAGCTGTCCTCCTGGCTAGTGACTTGCTTAGTAGTCCCGCGCGGTGGGATCAGCATTTTCGTCGCGCCGCGGCATCGATGACACTGTCTGTCTTCTATGGCTACCCTACACTCAAATCCGAACAAGACCGTAACGTTGAGGCCATTAATGATTTTGCTGAGCGCCTTTTTAAGGCCGCTTTCATGGGTGCTCACCCGGTTCAATTTTTCCCCTGGCTGCGACACCTCCCTAGTAGGTGAGTGTCGTAAATGCATCATGATCACAATAAATTGGTTGAGAAGCCGATCGAAAGCCTGGCAAAGTGGAAGCGAGAAGCCGAGACTTGGTACCGACAAGATACTGCAATGTTCGAAGGCTTTTTTCAAACAGTCGAGGCAAACGTCGTATGAGTTTCTCACATGTTCATGTCAAAGCATTACTCTTACAGTTTCTTCCGCATAGGCAAAAGGAGACGATCATCGAAGTGCGGCAGCGACATTACTTCGTGAGGCTGAGAGAAACAAACTCTCGTCGATAGAACGTGCGTGGATAGGAGGGGCCGCGTAGTGAGTGTTGCTTCGTGCTCGTAAGCGCCAACTAACCATATCCTGTTTGTCTTGCTCCGTAGTGTCGGTGGTGCGGATACCACATCGGCAATGATGGGTTGGTGGACGCTCGCAATGCTCGCGTACCCGGAGACACAGGCGCGTGCACATGCGGAACTGGATGCGGTCGTAGGCCGTTCGCGTATGCCGACCTTCGCTGACTATCCACACCTGCCCTACATTCGCGCAATGGTCAAGGAATCCCTACGCTGGAGGCCAGTCGCTCCGTCGGGCGTGCCTCACCAAACCACCGAAGATGACTGGTACGAAGGGATGTTTATCCCCAAGGGCACGATTTGTATTACAAATATATGGCACATGAACCGAGACCCCGAGGTCTTTGGCAAGAACACGGAGCACTTCGACCCGGCGAGGTATCTCGATGCCAGTGGGGACATTGTGTCTGGCATGTCCGATATCAAGGAACAGGGGCATTTCGCGTACGGTTTTGGCCGCAGGAACTGCGTCGGTCGCCACATGGCCGACAATTCGCTTTTCATCAACATCGCGGTCTTGTTATGGGCTTCCAAAATCGAGCGTAAGAAAGACGCGTCAGGCCGTCTTGTTCCCTTGGATCTGGATGATTGGGTGGATGTTGGGTTGGTTGTGTTAGTAGACTTTATCACTATGCCGATATTCGGGTGCTAACTTTGGCATATGTAGACGTCCGGTCCCGTTCGAGTTCGAGATCTCCCCACGCTTCCCGGAGGCTACGGCCATGCTAGCACAGGAACGCGAGTTGCGGGGTTTATGAGCGTTAGGTTACTTTAGCATGCATATACGGAGACAGAAGTCGAATTCTTGGATACATTTACCGTAAGATAACCAGTGTGGATATAAGGCAATTGCATGAGGTGCGGATTGATTTTTCTTGAATCCATCTCAGAAGAACTGTCAATGAATATGCTGTCGCCGCGCATGTTAATCTGATTCATCTGTCTTGGCCGGATGTACCAGCAACCTCTGGAATGTAAACTCTGGGACTACGCCACGGCCTGCTACTGTGACCATATGCGCTTTGCCAAGACAGACCGACAACGTATCTGGCCTGCTCGAGCTAGAGATCGTGCGGAACAGTGAAGAGGGCGGCAAATCCAGGGTACTGTACTAGAAATGAAACGAAAGGTCAGCGTTTTGGCGGCAAAGAATACGTACGTTGGCGCGGCGGCTCGTTCGATGTGAATTCACAGAAAAGGAGAAGAAAAAGGAGGCGCAAATAAACATAAGGAAGGGGAAAAGGGTTCATCCTGGTACAGCTAGCACACTGATGAGAACAGGGTACGTGGCACTCGCGCGCGAAGTGTTGTTGAAACCATGTACCCTGACAAAGGCTGACATGGCCTGACACAGCGGGCGGAACAACCATGACTCTTGATTTACTGGGGATCCACATTGCAATATGGCCGGATGATCTTGACTATTGATAACACCGGGACCAACATCGCATCGGACGGCAGTTTCGGCATTGGCTGATATTGAGGTCACACTTGAATCTTGATCGTGACTTCAAGCTGGGCTGGGATGAAGTTCACAGCTCATCGTGATTTGGATAATAGAATCGATAAATATCGTACAGGAGTGTGATTTCAACCGAAGGGAGACTTCTCTCGTGCGTGAAAAAGAACAGCTCGTATATTGAACCGAGTACAGATTGACACGTGGGAACGATGGCCCATATGGGGGTGTGAGCGTTAACAATTTAGCCGATTTCCTGATGCAATTACAGCAAAGGCTTCTAAATCGTCTCAAGCTTGTGGATTCCAATTTTCTGTATCATGTTTCTTCCGATGAAAAAGGAGCCTTCTCTCCATACCGCGACGATGAAGGGTCACCGGGAAATATAAATACACCCTTTGCTGCCTCAATACGCCCTGTCCCAGATCCATACTCCCTTGCTAGTTCAAACTTGAAGGCTCCATCCCGAAGACGTTTACAGTCAAACATAGACTGCTCACCATATACACTTTATCTACCTCCCTTCTCAGTATGCTTGAGCATCTCAAGCATTCATTACTCCAGCTTCAGATCAGGGTGCAACACCATGGAGTATTCTCGATCGGTGCCATTCTCGGCTTTATTGTACTTTACACAGCTCGCTACCTCGCCAGCCCATACAGAAAGCTACCTCCAGGCCCTCGTGGTTACCCAATCGTCGGAAATCTCATCGAGATTAGGGCAAATCAAGTTTTCAAGTTCTCGGAGTGGCAAAAGAAATACGGTCAGTTCGTTTCCTATCCTCTGTCACTCCATATCTGAGCTGGTTCGCACTAGGTGATCTCGTCTACCTCAATGGAGCTGGCCAACCGATAGTTATTATCAACTCTCCAAGAGTTGGTGTAGAACTTCTTGATCGACGTGCGGCGATATATTCAGATCGACCTCGTAGCATTGTTGGGTCCGACATCATGAGTGGCGGTCTCGTCTTTGCATTCGCACAATATGGTGATACGTAAGCCTCTCCTTATTCTGACTCGATGTACCGCTCTGAATGAGAAAAAAAAAACTCTAGTTACCGTCGTATGCATAAGCCGTCCAATGAGAAGCTCAGTGCAAGCTCGGTGAAAGGGTTTTACGAGACGCAGATGAAAGAGGCTGTCCTCCAGGCTTGTAACTTGCTTGATGATCCCATACAATGGGATCGACATTATCGTCGTACTGCGGCATCGATGACTCTGTCTGTCGTTTATGGTCACCCGACACTTACCTCTGATCAAGATCATATTGTCGTGGTCATTAACGAACTCGCTGAGCGTCTCCTTGGCACTGTTTTTATGGGTGCTTACTTGGTTGACTTTTTCCCCTGGTTGCGACATCTCCCCAGCAGGTGAGTGCTGTTAGTACGTCATAATAGGTCGACTTGAAAATAAATTTTAAAAAAACAGCCTGGCGAAATGGAAGCGAAACGCCGAAGCTTGGCACAGGAAGGATTCTGCGATGCTCCAAGGCCTTCTTCATTCAGTCGAGGCAAACGTTGTATGAATTTTCTCACTATTAATTTTGCAGCTTTTATAAATACAATTATTTCGTCATAGGCAAAAGGGGATGATCATCAAAGTGTGGCAGCAACGTTGATTCGTGATCATGAGAGATACAAACTTTCGCCGAAAGAATGTTCCTGGCTTGCAGGCACATTGTAGTAAGTCCTGTCGTATGTGTATCAGACCAACTGACTTACCTTTGCTCATTCTGCTCTATAGTATCGGTGGTTCAGATACCACATCGGTAGCGATGAGTTGGTGGACGCTTGCAATGCTCGCGTACCCAGAGACACAGGCCCGTGCACATGCCGAACTTGACGATGTCGTAGGCCGCTCGCGTATGCCGACCTTCGCTGACTACCCACACCTTCCCTACATTCGTGCCATGGTCAAAGAACTTTTGCGCTGGAGACCAGTTGGTCCGCTAGGGGTGCCACATCGAACGAAGGAGGACGACTGGTACGAAGGGATGTTTATTCCTAAAGGAACCATTTGTGTCACAAATTTGTGGCACATGAACCGTGATCCAGAGATCTTTGGTAAGAACACGGATGATTTCGACCCGGCGCGGTATCTCG
>WNFO01009274.1_pt1 | contig 11966 bp, 17 predicted proteins | sample 5400251 | NCBI WGS metagenome assembly WNFO01 (sample SAMN13153354, study PRJNA577476) | soil metagenome | isolation source: 100 cm saprolite under Madrone tree | place: USA:California | collected 2016-06-14
ATCTTCCCGCTCCGGGCGGCCTTGAGCAGCCCGGCCCGCGGCACTTCCTTGCGACTCATCGTGAATGTCTCCCATGTCTTCATGGGGTGACATTCTTACTGAACAGTTAGGGGGTGACATTTCTATAGACCAACAGCACCCGGTCCGCCGGCCGATTGACGGCGGTGGTGTGTCTGGCCTAGCATGCCGCTCACCCGAGCCGGCTCGAGCCGGGACGAGGCCGCTGATGTGCACTGTGGCAGCGGCTCCTGAGGCGGCTGGCAGCGGCTCCTGAGGCGGCTGGCAGCGGCTCCTGAGGCGGCCGGTGTCCGAGTCTGGCAGATTACGTCACGGGAATGGAGCCCACGGGCGGGGCGATCGCCGCCGGAAGGATGCTAGAGTTGGCTACGCTCTGCGACTCGTGCAGGGCGGAAGAGACAGGTTAGCCTGGCGCTTGAGCACACGCGTGTCGGAGCGGGGCGGGAAACCCGCCGGCGCGTCGACGCATCAGGCCCCGACAATGGCTGAGCCGACACAATGTGAAGTGGCCGTAGCGTGCGTAGCCCTGGTCGCGTAGGCTGCGCCGCATGTCGACCCGGTGGGGCATCCGCTCCATCCTGGCGACCTGCCTGCCCGCGGCGGTCGCCATCCTCGTCTTCGGCACCCTCTACGGTGCCGCCGCCCGCGCCATTCTCGGCGTCCCCCTGGCCCTCGCCTCCTCCGTGTTCGTCTTCTCCGGCGCGCTGCAGTTCGCGCTACTGGCCTTGCTGAGCGTGGGAGCCACGACCCTGCCGTTGCTCCTGATCGCCGCCGCGCTGAACCTGCGTCACGTGGTCCTCGGCGCGGTCCTCAGGCCGCGTATCGAGGGATCCCGATTGCGCCGGGCGGCCCTCGCCTTCTTCCTGGTCGACGAAACTTTCGGATTCGCCGTCGCCGCGGGACACGCCGCGGAGCGCGACGGGCGGCCCGTGGGTCCGGCCACCGAGCGCATGCTTTTGGTCGCGGGTGTCACCTGCTACCTCGCCTGGCAGGTGGGCACGCTGATCGGATTGCTGGGAGCCGGGCTCGCGGTCGCCGAGAGTCTGGCCGGCGCGATCTTCCCCGTGCTCTTCATCGGGCTGGCCTCGCTGGCGGTGACCCGCCGCTCCCACGCCGTGCGGGCCTTGGCCGCCGCCCTGCTCACGGCCGGGATCGCTTTCGCCCTGCCCGACCTACGCGTCCTGGCCCCGGTCGTCGCCGGCGTGCTCGTGGCCCTGCCGGGAGTCGAGCGAAGAGCTCGCTGGTGCTCGTAGCCATCGCCGCGATCACCTACGGCAGTCGCGCGGCCTCGCTGGTCTTCCTGCCGCGACCCGGAGGGCGCTTCGAGGCGGTGCTGGCGCGCATTCCGGCGCCGATCTTCGCCGGTCTCGCGACGGCGACGCTCCTGACCGGTGATCGCTCGCTGGTCGGCGGCCCGATCGTCTGCGCTGCGCTGGGCGCGCTGCTGGTCAGCCCCACCCGCTCGCTCCTGTTCTGCCTGATCGGGGGCGCCGCCGGCTACGCGCTGGGGGCTCTGCTCAGCTAGGGGTTTCGACCGAGGTTCCTTCTGTGACAAGGCAGGTCCCGAGGGAGGACCCTGGGGCGAGGCGGGCCAGGACCGAGAACGGGTCTTGTGTTGTCTACGTTCTCTCTTCCGCCCCGAGGTTGGCGTGTCTATTGAGCGCTGGGCGCGCGCCGCCCTCAGCGGTCCAGGACGGTCCAGAGATAGATAGGAACCTCGCGATTGCCGCTTCGAACGCGCACGGTTTCTTGCGCCTTCCAGTCTCCCATCTGGTGCCAATACGAGACGATGCGAGTGCCGAGCTTGAGCTCGCGCTGCAGCTTCGGGCGCACCGCCAGGTTCAGCTCGGGTGAGAGAAAGAGCGTGACCACTGTTGCGTCGCCAACGTCTGTCACGAAGAGATCTTCGTTCAGAAACCGGATGCGATCGGTGACGTTAGCCTGACGCGCGTTCTCCCGGCTTTCGGTGATGCGCAAGGGATCGATGTCGACACAGACGCCGCGCGCGCCGAACTGACGGGCCGCGGTGATGACGATGCGCCCGTCGCCGCATCCGAGGTCGTACACCACGTCGCTGGCGGTCACCTTGGCCAGCCGCAACATGGCATGCACCACCTCCATGGGCGTGGGCTCGTAGCCCACGTCGGGCGCGCGCAGGGCCGGGGGGGCCACCGGAGACTGCTGCGCGCCGCCGATGTCCGCGACACCACCCACAGCGACGACGGCGAGAAGAATCGCACCATGTCGTGCGGCTGCTGCTCTGAGGTTCCCCATGACCCAAGCCCATTGCCCGATCAACCCTTGAGCGCGTCGCATGACGTGCCTTCTTTCCCGGAAACGGTTTGTGGGTACCATCAGATGGAATGGAGGAGGACAGCGGTGAGCAGCCGGATCGCCATTGCGACTAGGATCGTACCATGCGAAGCGTAGCGGCTTTCCTGCTGGCGATCCTCGTCACCGGTCCGGCCGCGGCCCGGGTCGACGAGCAGATCTGGGGCCTGCTCAAAGGCGGGGGCCAGGTCATCCTGATCCGTCACGCGATCACCACCCCAGGGGCGGGCGATCCGCCCGGCATGCGGCTCGACGACTGCAGCACGCAGCGCAATCTGACCGACGAGGGCCGCCGGGACGCGCGGCGCCTCGGCGCGGGGTTTGACGCGCAGGGGATCGTGGTCGACCGCGTCCTGTCGAGTCCGTGGTGCCGCTGCCTCGAGACGGCGCGGCTGGCCTTCGGCGCCGCCGAGGTGTGGCAGCCGCTCAGCAATCTCTTCGGCCGCGATGAGGCGCGGGCCGAGCACGTCCGTCAGATGCGAGCGCTGGTCGGAGAGCGGCGGACGGGAGGCAATGTGGTGCTGGTCTCCCACGGCTCCACCATCTCGGCGCTGACCGGAGTCATGCTGGCTCCTGCTGAGATGGTGGTGGTGACCCCGCAGGGCGCGGGACGCTTCACGGTGGCCGGCAGGCTCACCGCCCCCTAGGATCTCGGCTTCAGAACTCCACTTCCAGCTCGGGCGGGAGGGCCATGCGCACCTGGGCGCGCTGGTGCTTCCAGAGTCCTAGCATCACTGACGCGACCAAGAGCGTGGCGTAGACGTTCTCCATGATGCTATTGAGCGTGTAGGTGCCGATCACGCAGAGAACGAGCACGGCCGGGATCAGGACCGCCTTGGCCCTGGCGCCCTTGCTCGGGCCTGCCTGTACGCCGTCCGCGCCGGCCGTGCGCGCGGAGACGCCGGCCACCGGCGGCATCCACGGGGTGGGCATGCGCCGCGACGTGGGCTACGTGGTGGACGTGGGCTCGCCCGCGTTCGTGCAGGCCCTTGAGGACGCGGTGGTGGCGGTGATGATCGAGAAGGCCTCGGCGGTGGAGCACCTCGAGGCGATGCTGTCCGTCAAGGGCGTGGACATGGTGCAGTTCGGCCCCGCCGACTACTCCATGAGCATCGGCATCCCGGGGCAGTGGGACCACCCGCGGGTGAAGGAGGCGGAGGCGCACGTGATCAAGACCGCGCTGCGCCTCGGCGTGGCGCCGCGCGTGGAGATCGACACCCCCGACCAGGCGAAGCCGTACCTGGACATGGGGTGAAGCACTTCTGCATGGGCTGGGACGTGGGCATCCTCTTCGACTGGTTCAAGGGAAACGGCGCGAAGCTCCGCGCCGTGATGGGAGCGTGAGCATGGCGGCGAACGGCATCGTGCGGGAAGCGCTGGGCGACCTGGACGCGCGGCTCGACCACTGGAAGCAGACGCTGGTGGACCTCTGCCGCATCCCCAGCGTGTCCGCCGCCGGCTTTCCCCCGGAGGAGGTGCGCCGCTCCGCGCAGGCAATGGCGCAGGCGCTCCGCGACGCGGGCGTGGAGCACGTCGAGGTGCTGGAGATCCCCGGCGTACATCCCTACGTGTACGGGGACTGGCTGCACCGGCCGGGCGCGCCCACCGTGCTCCTCTACGGGCATCACGACGTGATGCCCCCCGGCCGCGCGGAGAAGTGGCTCTCGCCCGCCTTCGAGCCCACCGAGCGCGGCGGCCGTCTCTACGGCCGGGGCACCGCCGACGACAAGGGCGGGGTCATGGCCCACGTGGCCGCCGTCGGCTCGTACCTGAGGGCGGCCAAGACGCTCCCGCTCAACGTGAAGTTCATCATCGAGGGCGAGGAGGAGATCGGCTCGATGAACCTGGGCCGCTTCCTCGAGCAGTACCGGGCGAAGTTGGCCGCGGACTTCATCGTGCTCACCGACACCCGCAACTACGACGTCGGCCACCCCGCGCTCACCTACCAGCTCCGCGGCCTCTGCCAGGTGGACGTGGAGGTGCAGGGCCTCCACCAGCCGCTGCACAGCGGCAACAGCGGGCCCGTGCCCGATCCCGTGCAGATCCTCTGCGCCATGATCGCCGACCTCCGCAAGCCGAACGGCGCCCTGAACGTGCCCGGCCTCTACGCCAAGGTGGCGCGCCCCAGCGCGAAGCAGCTCGCGCGCATCCGGAAGCTGCCGCTGTCGGAGGCCAAGTTCAAGAAGGACTCCGGCATGCTCCCCGGCGTGCGGCTGTGGGGCGAGAGCCAGTTCTCGCTGCTCGAGCGCATGTGGACGCGGCCGGCGCTCACCGTGATCGCGCTGGAGGCGCGCCCGTTCCTCGGCTCGTCCAACCAGATCATCGAGGCTGCCCGCGCGCGGCTCTCGCTCCGCACCGTCCCCGGCATGGACGCGCGCGAGGCGGGCCGCCTCATCGTGAAGAAGCTCACCACCAAGCCGCCCTACGGCGTGAAGGTCACCGCGAAGATCAACGGCACCTCGCCGTGGTGGACCACCGACCCCGAGGGGCCGGCCTTCGAGGCCGCGCGCGGCGCCCTCAAGGCGGGCTTCGGCAAGGAGACGGCCATGGTCGGCGCGGGCGGCACCATCGGCTTCGTCCAGCCGTTCGCCGATCTCCTCAAGGGCGCGCCCTGCATCCTGATGGGCGTGGCCGATCCCAACACCCAGGCCCACTCGGAGAACGAGAGCCTCCACCTGGGCGACTGGGTGAAGGCGATGCGCTCGACCATCCACCTCTACGACGCGCTCGCGCGCCTGCCGCGGCGATAGCGCGGCGGCGCTCGGGGTCGACCTCGTGCTGCTGGCGTTGCACCATGCAGGCGTGATGGCGCATCGGCGCTGCAGTGGCACGGCATGGTGGTGGCCGCCGAACCCGGCGGCCCCGTAGCGTGATCTCTTCGTGGGGCTGCTGTGGCAGCGGCTCCTGGGGCGGCCGGTGTCCGCGTCTGGCACCTCATGTCACGGGGACGGGGCCCACGGACGGGGCCACCGGGCGTTCATGTTTACCTATCCTCTGGTCCTGGTGGCGACGGGCGCGAAGATGCTCGCGCGCCGGCACCACGCGCCCACAATCAAGCGCATCGTTCCCACAACCAATGAGAGCGCGGTCGACTACGGCGCCGATCTCATCCGGGGCGCCTTCGAGCTTCACGTCTACCGTCGGGGAAGTTGATCTGGGCTTTCGCCACATTCACCGATTCGTGCGAGACATTATTGGACTTTACTGGCCGGGGTCTGTCCTCCACCAATCTCCAGCTGCTTGCAGCCTCTCAGGAGAGCACAGACGTTCGTCGAGCGAGCCGGCCACGGCTTTGGAGAGTGATAGCGGTCGGGCGATCGACGCAGCGAGATGTAGCGGAGAAGCTAGCGCCTCAGGATGCGCGCCGCGCCGGTCGGCCTGACGATCCCGCAGTCGCTCTTGGTGCGAGCGGACGAGATCATCCAGTAATGAACCGGCGCACGTTCCTCGGCGGGCTGATGCTTGGGGCGCTGGCTGTGCCGCTCGTCGCCGAGACGCAACAGGCGGGGAAAATTCCCAGAATCGGGATGCTCATGCCCGGGACGCCGTGGTTGATCAGGAAATTTTTGTATTGTCTCCGGGGCCTCCTATTTTAGTTCGATCTCGAGAAACTCATCGCGGATCCATGGATAATGAGCGATCGAAATCGTCTGTCCGATGCGGGCACGACTGAAGACATCCAGATTCTCACCGAGATCAAAGCGCCTAATCGTGCCATACCCGACTAGCACATAGACTTCTCGATATCCATGCCAACTGCCGTAGCGTCGATAGCTCGACCAAGACTTTATCTTCACAATGATGCCCTGTGTAGTTTCCTTTCCCTGCAGCTTCATGGAGGTCCATTGAGCGATCACCAACCCGATCGGTGTGAGAATAAGAATGCTTAGGAGGCAGGCCAGGCCCAAAGCCCTTCGCCACTCCAGCCAATATCTCTGACTCTTCCTGTTAAAGATCATCAGTACAACCACGAACAGTCCGCAAGCTGCACCAAGAAAGGCAAAAACTTTATTTTGTTGATAGTAAAAACGGAGAGGGCTGCGAAGTTCGAGATAGAGAATAACGGGTCCCGCGATCGCGCAAGCGATGTTAAAGACCGCCCTGCTCTTGCGACGAGTGTGGCCCATCCACCTAGCTTTCGAGAAGTATCAGGATATCAGGGAACGAGACAAACGGTGCGATCGCCTCCTATGCGCGCTTACGGATAAAGCCGTACGCGGCGTTGCTTCGTGCTAGCCCCGCCAGCTCGTACTCCGCCCTCAGGCGGGCCAGCTTGGCCTGATAGTGCGCCGGCAGAGGTTTGTGCTCGGCCCGGAGGCTCAGACCGTAGAGCCGGGCGGAGTTGTAGCCGAAGATGGCGCTCTTCACCATGCCATCGGCGGCACCGAGGGGCGTAAAGCCGTACTTCTTCTGCATGTCCCCGGGAATCTCGATGCGCCGCAAGGCCTCGATCTGCCACTGTGGCGAGCCGTACCATACCGAGTCCGTGCCCCAGACCACGTGATCGGCGCCCAGGCCCTTGATGAGAGTCCCGAGCAGCGCCGCGCAGTACCGTGGATGCGTGACGGCCGAGTTGGCGAATGTCGTGTCGAGTTCGCCGTACACGTTGTTGACCCCGAACTTCGCTGGGATCTCGGCGAGCTCGCTCACCCACTGAATCCGGCCGGTCTTCTCGAAGTCCACTAACGCCTGATCCGGCGCCTGCAGGAAGGGCCGATGAGCCGCGTGGTACATGATGAAGTTGAGCTGGGGCCAGTCCTTCGTCGATCTGCTCCGATCCTGGTGGATGGCCATGGCGTGCAGGAACACCGCCCCGGACGGCATTGCGCCTGGGGCCTTCGGTGGCAAGTACATATCAATGGCGAAAATGTCCGGAGATTTCCCCAGGATCACCTCTAGCGTGCCGCTGTTCTGGTGCGCGTCGTGGGGTTCAGCTAGACTCCCGGCAGCCGTCCTTCACGAGGTGTCCCATGCGGTCGATCGGGCTCGCGGTCGGGCTCACTGCAGCCTCGCGCTCGCGCTGCTCGCCACCGAGGGGCGGCAATCGGGGAAGGTGCACCGCCTGGGTTTTCTGTCGCCGGTGGGCAACGGCACGGCCGCCGTCGTTCCTCAAGCTGTAGGGACGGTTAGTGGTGTGTCGATAGCGCTACCGAAAACGTGACCGCGACGACAGTAGCGAAGCCCTGACGGGCGGTGTACGCTCAAAGGCGAGCGAGATCGCGCCCGTAAGGGGGTCCGCCGATGTGGCTTCCTCGCCTTCTGCTGACTCTGACCGTCGCCGCTCTGCTCACGAGCATTCCGTGCTCCGGCCACGCGGGCGGCCGGTTTGGGATGGGCGATGGCGGCGGGGTCCGTGCGCCGAGCACCATCTTCATGCCGCCGCACCTCGGGGTGTTATCGCATTTCGGGATTCCTCGCGGCGGCTTCGTTCGGCCTCCGTTCTTCGTGGGCCCGGGTGTCGTCTGGGTAGGCCCGCCTGAAGTCGTTGTGGCCCCTGTGTTCGTGCAGCCGGTTCGCAGCGAGGTGCCGGTGCCAGTGCCAGATCCGAAGTTCGTGGATCCGCCAACGCAGAGCGCGCCGAGCACGCCCGGTTCGCATACGGTCATCGTTCAGCATGGCTCAAAGATCGAGGTGCAATCGTTCCCAGTCGCCCGTTGACATGACCGACGACCGACAACGAGGCGCCCGGAGGCCTCATGGCCTATGGCGTCAGCTATCCCGACATCTATCGCCACGCCGCCAAATACGTCGATAGGATCCTCAAAGGCGCCAAGCCCAGCGATCCCCTCGTCGAGCAGCCCACCACGTTCGAGCTGGTGATCAACCTGAAAACACAGCGAAGGCGCTAGGTCTGACGATCCCACAGACGCTGCTCCAGCGGGCGGATCAGATCATCCAGTGATGAACCGGCGCACGTTCCTGTGTGGGCTGACGCTTGGGACGCTGACCACACCATTCGTGGGAGAGGCCCAGCAGACAGGAAAGATTCCGCGGGTAGGCGTGTTGGGCGGTCAATCACCGGAGGATTCGCCTGCGCCTCCCATCTTGGCTCTTCGCCAAGGGCTGCGGGAGCTGGGGTACGTCGAGGGTCAAAACATCGCCATCGAATGGCGCTGGGCTCACGGGAAGCTAGAACGATTCCCCGACTTGGCCGCTGAACTGGTGAAGCTCGAGGTCGACATCATCGTCGCGGCAACGGTGCCGGGCGTGCAAGCGGCGCAGCAGGCGACCAGGACGATTCCCATTGTCATGGGATTCGTGAGCGACCCAGTTGCCTATGGGCTTGTTGCCAACCTCGCGCGGCCTGGCGGCAACACCACCGGGTTAGGGGTGCCGACGCCGGAGATCGGTGGGAAGCGCCTGCAACTTCTCCGGGAGTTCGCCCCAACTGTCGGAAGTGTCGCCGTCCTCAGCGACCCCAGCCAGCCAAGCATCTCGGTCGACTTGAAGGGAACGGAGGTCGCCGCGCGGGCGTTGGGCGTGCAGCTTCAGGTTGCGGAAGCGCGAAGCAGCGGCGAACTCGACCGCGCATTTGCGGCGATCGCCCGAGAACGCGTGGCCGGAATCGTCGTCCTGCCGAGCACCGTGCTGTATGCCAGTCGAGCACGGATTGCACAACTGGCGGCAAAACATCGGCTGCCGACCTCCGGCTGGACGCGGGAGTTCCCGAGGCGGGCTGCCTCATGTCGTACGGCGCGAACCTGCCCGATGCGGCGCACCGCGCCGCATACTTCGTGGACAAGATCCTGAAGGGCGCCAAGCCCGCGGACCTTCCGGTGGAGCAACCGACCAAGTTCGAGCTGGTGATCAACCTCAAGACCGCCAAGGCCCTCGGCCTCACGATTCCGCAGTCGATCCTGGTGCGAGCAGATCAAGTGATCCAGTAGCGCATGCTGGCCCGCGAGCCCTCAGCCCGTGACTGATCGTCTCCGCCGCCTCCGGTGTCGTTTCATCACCACCCCGGTGATGAGTGCGCTCATTCTTGCAGGATGCGCGGCCAGCGGAGTCCTGGACGCCTCGTGGGTGGCTCCGATCACGAATGCCGATGGCAGCCCTCTGACGGATGTGGTGTCGTATCGGGTGTACTACAGCACCACAGACCCTCCTTGTCCCACAGGGAGCTCGATTGTTGCAGCCGCCCCCAAGGAGCCACTACCTTCTGACCAACGGCTCGAAGTCAGGCTGACCGGGCTGACCGTGGGCAAGCTCTACTACGTGGCCGTTACTGCCGTGAATTCACGCGGCATCGCCAGCAGCTGCTCGAGCACGGCGAGCGCCCGGGCCCGCCAACCATGACCGACCGCCTCGGCCGCCTGCGCCTCGTCACGCTGGAAGCGGCCCGCGTCGAAGCCAATCTGCCCGTGCTCGGCGCGCTCCGCTCGTGGCTGGACTCCTGGCGCGGGATCGGCGACGTCGAGCGTGGCATGGCGCGCCAGGGCTACGACCTCGGATGACGTAATGGAATTGGCCGACCTGCTCCTCACCGTCTTCCTGGTTGGTTGCCCGGTTGGACTAATGGTCGCGTTCATCTGGAAGATCTATCGTCGAGGTATATGGGGAGCGATCGAGATTGACCCGCAGTTGCTCCAGCGCGTCCACAGAGCGTGGAAGCGACGCAGCGGGCAGCGCGGGCCGCGCTGAGGCAAGTCAATGGCTAGGCCACGGCCCGAGAAGCAGCATAAACACGAATGTGCGGTACGACGCGCGGGAGGATGAATGGCTCGGATGATCAGCATCCACGAATATGACCTGAAACCTGGAAGCGATCCCGAGCGATTCGAGCAGACGCTCCGGGACGCCGAGGCGCGCGGCCTGTTCGAATTGCCGGGTCTCACGGCTCATCACTTCGTGAAGGGCGTGAAGGGCGCAAGGCGTGAAGCCTACGCCGCCGTGTGGGTCTATGAAAGCCGTGAGGCCTGGGAACGATTGTGGGGATCTTTAGACCGCCCGCGAGAACGTAAGGAGTATCCGGAGAAATGGAGGATCTGGGAAGATGAGCTGCTGGCCCCCATCCTGAGCGGCCACCCGGATGCGATCAGGTTTACAGCATATGAGGAATTGCACCCGGGTGCCTAGACGACCCGCGAAGAAGCGCGAGGCAACACCGCCCGCCACTACGACGGCGACTCTACGTGTCTTGCCGATGCAACTTCAGATCGGCGACCGCCTCACTGACGAGACCGGGGAGTGGGAAGTCGTCGGCCGAACCTACACGGTTATGACCGGGATTTAGAGTCTCTCACGCGTCAAATCACGCAAACGAGCCTCAGGAGAATTGTGGGGGTCGAGCGGAGTCTCGCGGCCCTTGTTACGAGGTCGGCGAGGGAGTCGTGCCGTCAATCGTGGAAATGTGCTAACGAAGCTCGGCATCTTTTACGTCGCCCCACCGCGGACGCCGTTTCTCGAGAAGGTTCGACGCGGAAAGCGTAGCGGCTTCTCCACCAGGCCGGCAGTTCATCCACGAGAACTGAATGTACGCGCCACTCCTCGAGTTGGCCAACGTCGCCGAGCTCATTCCGTACATGTCGAGCTCGGCGCCCTACGGGAAGCTGCGGCTGAAAGCGAAGTAACGGTCAGACGGCGGCCACGCCCTCGACCTCGACGTGTCGGCGAGTGCTTCCGCCACGATGACCACAATCGACCGATCCGCTTATGCTCTTCCCAGCCCGTAGAGCGCGGCCGCATTGTCGTGAGTCAACTTGCGGCGCATCTCCGGCGACAGGTGCCGCATCTGCCGCTCGATCGCTTCTCGGGAGTTGGGCCAGACGCTGTCGGGGTGGGGATAGTCCGACGCCCACAGCAGGTGCCCATCGCCAAAGAACGGAATGAGCGAGATCGCTACGTGGTCTTCCTGGAAGGTCGCGTAGATCTGCCGCTTGAAGAGCTCGCTCGGCTTCGTTTCGAGGGCGCTGCCGCCCTTGTCGGCCCAGAACTCCTTCGCCTCCCAGAGCCGCCAGTGGCGGTAGTCGAGCTCCTGAACGAGCCAGGGGAGCCATCCCGTGCCGGCCTCGGCCATCACCATGCGTAATCTCGGGTGGCGCTCGAGGATGCCCCAGGCGAAGAGGTCGACGAAGGGCTCGAGGAAGTTCGCCAGGAAGAACTTGGTGTTCTCGAAGACGCTCGCCGCCTTGCCGGCGACGCGATCGCCCGGCTTGCCGACGAACACCGTGATGTGCCAGGAGAGGATGATGCCGCTCTCCTCGAGCGCCTGCCAGAGCGGCTCCCAGGCCGGGTCGTCGAGCTTAGGGTTGATGTTGGCGATCATGAGATTCACTTGGCGCACGCCGCCCTTCGCCCTCACCCGCTCGAGCTCGGCGAGCGCGCCCTCGGGCGTCTCCGGCAGCATCGGCAGGCCGATAAGCCGGTCGGGCGCCGCCTTGCAGAAGTCGAGCAGCCAGTCGTTGTAGACGCGATAGCAGGCGGCGCGTAGCACGAGATCGTCGGTCGAGATCTGGAAGATCGGCCCGAAGATCACCTGCGTCGCGACGCCGTCGCGGTCCATGTCGGCAAGCCGCAGCTCGACGACGGCCGGGCGGCGAGCGCTCGCGTCGTGGATGCCGGCGCGGTCGAAGGCGCTATAGAGCGACTTGATCGCCCGCGCTGAACCCGTCACTGGC
>WNFO01020192.1_pt1 | contig 11965 bp, 11 predicted proteins | sample 5400251 | NCBI WGS metagenome assembly WNFO01 (sample SAMN13153354, study PRJNA577476) | soil metagenome | isolation source: 100 cm saprolite under Madrone tree | place: USA:California | collected 2016-06-14
CACCCATTGGCCCGCACCTTCCCCCCAGCATCTAAGGGTGTTGCGTCCGTGGTTGTACTGGAACTACATTCCGAGCAATCCAATCCTGAAAGTCAGAAGCGATCTCACCCAGAGCTTTCCCCAATTCTTTTTGCAACATGAACGAGCCACTTGGGTCTTCAACAGCATCTACCCATACTCTGTTTCTTAGTGTCCGGTAGACATCCCAAAGTTTCCCCTGCGCGTTCAAGTACTGGCAAAAGAATCGGGCGTATGCCATTTCGAAAGCTGACCCAGGTGGCTCATTAAGCGCAGGGTCGTTTGCGGACAGTGTGAGCAAACGGTAGAGTTTCTCCTCGCTGAGGCTTTCGCGCGGAAGGTATTTTTTTCTCCAGTTTACACCGGCGTTGAACTCTTCGAGACCGCCTCGCCGTACTATATTCCCGCTTTCATACAGCTCTGCCATTCCTTCCGACAGCCACCAAGGTGCATCTTCATAGGAATCGGCATTCATGACGTGGAAAAGCTCATGCGCAAAAGACGTACAATTGGTGGGGTTCTGGCCGCAAATGGCCGCCATCATTCTTGCTTCGGGATCGGAGTACGCAATCGCGTCGTTCAAAAACAAGTCATCTTGAATAGAATTATCAACATAATACAAACTAAGTGTATATCGCGCCAGTTCGGAATGTGTACGAGCCACAAACACATGTATGGGTTCGATTTCATAGCGCGGCAGTCCCATCTGTTGTGTAAAGTACTTAAAGTATGGGATCAGAACAGAAGTATCTAGCCGCCGCAAGTATTGTGACGTTGTGCGATGGCCAGTGACAAGGAAAGGGTAGTTGGGTGCGCTGGGATCAATCGGTACCTTAGGAAGATTCTGGCGGCTTCGCAAATATACTGGTTGAGTCCATTCAACTCCTTTTTGGATTTCGCTGTGAATGCCGAACATGTCCTGCTTGACCTCAACCAGTCGGCTTTCACTATTTCCAGATTCGCATCCATCGCGTTGGCTTTCAACAAGTTGTTTCAATTCTGGGTTCAAGCTATCGTTCTTTAGAATTTTATCGAAAAGCTTATACCCTCCGACATTATGCTCACGGCACAAGACCCAAGCGTAGTAATAATCGGCCTTCACGCTGCGAAAGGGAAAGTCTCCCGTGGGCGTCTTCACTACAAGACGTCTTGCCTGCTCAAGATATGCTTTTGCTTGGTCGATGCTCTGGCCTGACAGAAGAATCTTTTCGGCCTTTTCAACTAGCTCGCGGTGTTGCTTTTCAATGGTGGACGCCAGCGAACTTATGACTGTTCCTTGGACGAGCAGCGTAATAAGGGGCAAGACGACCCTACCAAGACTACTTCTCAGGAAACTTAGGCGGTCTAGCCACTCCCTCTCCCGTACTTTGCTTGGCATTTCCTGCTCCCTTTATAGCTTTCGTTTCATTCTCGGCTCCCTCTCCAGCGCCCTCAATCTGTTTGATAACCGTCTCTGTGCCCATGTTTGCCGAAAACTGACTTTTGGTTGAGAGGGCCCAAGCCATCATCATTACTCCGATGATTCCAAGTGCCAGACCGGGCGTCACCCCCTTAAACTTGAACCGCATGCCTAAACCGCCTAATTCAACCGAGTCGTTACCCTTGACACCGGACATCATAGTCGTATAGCCGAGCTTTACAACGCCGTACCCAACTATCAACGCAACTATCTTTATTAGTGTGACAAACACAACAAAGATGGCGTAGTTCCAAGTGATTGCATTGACTTTCGCTACTTGGATGGCCGACTCATCGCCCAATGTGATTCCCGATGTTCCTAAAAGCAGGCAAACACACGAGACGCATCTTAGTAAATACTTAGTGGTTATTTTCGTCTGAGCCTCAGCTGAAAGTTCAAGAATTCGGTCTGTCGCTTTGCCTGAACTCATGGTTGATTTCTGCACCTCGGACCACTGGTTAGTTGTGTGTTTGGCGTCGTTTGCGTTTCAGGTTCATCGCCACTCTCAACTCAACTCGATTCGTTCTTCCTCAGTGACACCAGATTCTTTCTTAATGTTCAGAGTGAAATGGGTAGGAATGCCAAGCATGGAAACCTCCCTTGCTGGTTCCCAAATAGTGTAAGTGAGCATACGCCGAGCCCAACGGGCTGACAAGACCGCTTCACTCCGCGTGCTCCTTTACAACGTCACATGGATTCTTGTCATCTCTCAAACCAATGAACTTCGAATGCCTGAGCCGATCTGCTTCCGTCCATTCCAAAAACTCGATTTGAGCGACGGCCTCCGGGTGAAGCCAGACGCATTCCTTCATTTTCTCCGCAGTCAATTCGTCGCCCCAACGGGATTTGTGGGTATCCGGTAGGTTGACGAAAGGCATCGTGGGCGAGACCAGGTGACGGGTTTTCTCAAAGATCTGGCGGCGTGACGCCGGGACAAAGCCATTGCGGACACGTGCAATATAGACCAAATCCTCGGCACGATATTAGCCACCTATGTAGTCGCTTCAAAGTCGGTCTTCAGGCCAGTTCACTGCGCCGGTATATCGCTTTGCTCGACCGCGAATTGAATTCGGACAACCCGGTTTTTGCGATAGACCGGCACTATCTTCCGCAATGCTGGATCAAAATAGTCACGGAGCATCGGGGGTCGAGCAGATTTGAGGTATCGATCTGGACTACTGGCTAAATCCCCCGCGGCCACAAGGTCTAACTCCTCCCGTCTAGTTACTCGTTGGATTAAACAAGGAATTTTGGTAATTCCGAGATCACGAAGAGCATAGGCACGATGACTGCCGTTTCCCAGAACCAATCGATTCTCCACATGGAGAACATTAAGGAAGTTTGAACCGTAACCGATAGCTATCCCCAATATCGCCACAGGACGGCCCGTCGAGTCCCAGGACTGTACTTTCTGAGGTTGTACGATTTGAGCCTCAATAAACCTAAAGTCGGTTGAAGTTGATAGCATGGTGTACATATTCAGGGTGTTCTGCATGATCTGGAACTGTGGCTGCTCCGGCTGCAGTGGCAGGGCAAAACGAAAAATAGCCTCAGGAGACGGCATTGGGCCTAGGCGACGTTTTAGCTCGTCAATATATGAGAGATTTATGAATTTCTGGAAAACTACAACTCGATTCAAATCGATAACCGCTACATCAGTGGGTACGAAGCGATAAGCGCGCTTGTAAACAGGGTCTGTTACGACCGCAGTTGCAAGTGGACCCAGGGCTTCCGCGAGTGCGGTAATGGGTGGATTATCTGATGCGCCCCCCTCATCTTTTTCGAGTTTGAGCACATGGTCGTTCGCAGCACGCCACTCTGCAGTCAGATTACCGAGGTCAACGTTTTGGCCGTCGACCGCCATGGTCCGGATAAAGCCCAGAAGCTCCCCGATAGGTGGTCGACCAATTAAGAAGACGTGAGGATCTGACGCGACGGCCAAGTCCGGTCTGCTGCTCATGTAGCCACCTGTCCTTTGTTGACGCTATTCTATAGTCTGTACTGTACCGTAAATGTATCATCGCCTATATCAGATGGATTTGGAAAACACAACTCGAAGAGTTAGATTACCCGTGGCATGAAGAGCTGCTGCGTTCATTTCGTGGACAGAAACACCGAGAACTTCTTTCGAAGTCGCATGGAGCACACTGGGAAAATGTCGTGATGTAAGAACGCGACTTACTTCGCCGATTTTGGCCCGACCATGAGAAGGCTACTGACTTGCTGCCATAGGATCAATCTACACGGGGGATAGGGGATAGGAGGGATCGAAACTGCCCCCTCCCTTTACTGGCCAAACAAGGCTGTCAGCCCGCCGAAGCAATTTCCTGCTGGCAAACCCGGAATTGTGCAAAGCGCGTGCAATCGCCATTTCAACTTGAGCGCATGCTGTGACTTACGGATGAAGAACGGTTCGGAGAACCTAAGTTCAACGTTGACGGGGATCGTTGGCCTTGGCAGATCCAGTTATCCCAACTTACAGGATTTAGTCGAGGTGAGCACTTCCAGAGGCTACAAGGCGGTTCAGAAGTGGTCGCAGATGGGCGTATGCAATCGGGGCAAGTCTGCTCGCCCATAATTCTGCCGTCAATATGCAATAGATTATACAGTTCGGTCAGTCGCCCTCTTCCTAAATACTTTGCTATCAGTGAAATGCGGCTGGCAAGGGAATTGCTCCATTGGTTCTCCCAAGTGCGGTTCGTTTCGCAAAGGGGATTCGACTCATGGGAATTAGTTTTCGGGCAGTGGGAATCGCAGTCGGCGTTTTGATGGCGTTTATGGTCCTGCCTGCGAAGGCGGACACTTGGCACGTCACCGGGCAGACCGACGCGGCTGCATGCGCTGCGGTTCCAGGGTGGTGCGGCGACGTCACGTTCGCTCTCGATCTTACGACGGAGGTACCGTTCATCATACTCCAAAACGGTGGCGTCCATAGTATGTTCTCGCTTCTTGACATGGTGTCCGGCCAGATAAACGGAGTGTCTGTGTCTTGCGTGAAGGCTACGCCGTCGCCAATGTGCGGGGACTTGCTGTTTAATAGAGACTACTCTGCTTCGCCGATACCCGATGGCAATGTAGTGTTCAGTAGCGGGGGTATTCTAGTTGGGTTGCATGGAGGTACAGAGTCGAGTGTTGCGCTTCCATCATACAGCTCTGTAGCAGTAACTATTGGTGATACCGGCGCGTACACGACTTGGGATATCGTCCAGACGCCGGAGCCCTCGGCGCTTCTGCTTATCAGCGTCGGCCTGATCGGTTTCTTGGCGATCGGGATACGAAGGTTTAGCAGGTAACGCCCGTGAAGCGTCGAGTTCAATCGCCTGGTAGAAAACGAACACAGAGGCGATTGTAGGCGTTCTCTCGCCACCCAAGCCGGGATGATCCGATCCCGGCAGAAGTCGCTTTCCCCTTGGACGCCTGCGGAAGTTTCCCGCCCATTTCACACGGCAGCAGGCTATTCTCTGTGCCAAAAACAACGGGAGGGGTTTTCGAGCCACCAGAATCGCGTGTTTTGCAAAGGATGTGCAATCGCAATTCAAAACTCCTCCCTTCCAATCACTTACAGGTGAGCAACGGTTTGGGCAACCGATGTTCATCGGCCGTCAGATTTAGCGGCTGCTCTTTTCTTCCGCTGGCCATTTCTCGTCAATCATATCCAGAATATGCGCTGCGCGTTCCATAGATTTTTTCGTATAGACCTCGGCCCAAAAATCCAAAGCCATGTTTGGTTGGAGCGATGTGGACGAGCACGACCGCAGTGGGAACGAGTTGTCCTTAGAGCAAGGCTTCCGGCTGTTGTTAGCCTACACGCTGAGGAGTGGCGTTAAGATTTGGATAATCACAGAGGCGGACAGAAGCAGCACCGCAGGTTCTGCTCCCGGAGGAATCAATTAAGATGAGGAAAATGGTCGCGACCTGCGTGGTCCTGTTGATAGTGGTTCCCGCGCATAGCTCGGGACAGAAGCCAGTGAAGCACTCGGCTACGTTTTCTTGCCCAGACAGCAACGCGGCCGTCGCCTGTGCCTCCTATGCCGAGAACAAAGACGAGCTAGGTTACAACGAGTTCGTTTGCTTTCGGGAGGGTGTGGACCAGTACGTCAAAATTGTGATGGGCTTACAGCCAACCCCTTGGACCTGGGACCCAACGACGAAGACCGCCACTCAGGACTCCGTGGCTGTCATAGCTTGGGTGATGGATCATGGCCTTGAAAATTCGCGCTACACTCCCAGCCTGGTGGCTGTGGGAACGTGGCGGACCAATTTCATGGGCGGGTACCACTTTGATGAAACAGAGGGTAAAGTAACTGCGACTTATGGAAAATCGGCTATGGGTTTGAAACAGGTCTATAAAAACACTCAAGACAAAGAAGTCACCTATGAACTCGCAGTTGCCGGAGACACGGGTCGGTTTAGAGAGACATGGCACCTACCGAATAATGTTGTGGATGAACACTTCGGACGTTGTGTCGCAGGTCCAGCCCAATCCTTCGCGCCATCAAGATCACAGTCGCGAGCAAGATCGCGTGTTTCCGCTCTTCGGTCATGGAGTCCCCGCAGTTTAGGATTGAAGTGCACCAGAGGCAGGCTGGCGTCTCGCCCTAATCAATTGGGTATTCGGGGAGGCACTGGCTTGCGGAGATTCCGTCTCTGGAGACGTGCGCCTCCCCGAATGGCACTTTTGATTAATAGACGCCAAACCGCGATTCCTGCTCAACTGTCAAAACTACCAGTTCCTTCGAATTGCGGCAGAGGCAGGAGAAGGGATTCCACGCTAGGCTCGTGGCCTTGGGATTACACTGCAAGTATGGCAAGAGACCAGGAAATTGAGGCGATATTCACAACGGCAGATGACCAAATGCAGGGACTCTGGGGTCTACATAGATGCTTGAAGGCTGCAACCGACAGTGCTGCCCCTGAGGCGCTGATACCGTACCTTCCGCAAGGCACCTTTCGACTGACGCATTACTGGGTCCGTGGCTACGACCCCATGGGAATGGTCCGCGCCATGTACGACACTGGAATTGATTTTCTCCTGTCTCGATCGTCGCTCGTATCACTGGTTACAATCTGCGAAGCTGCTTTACGTCGGTTCAACAACCGCCTGGCAGACTTGGGGAAATGCTCCAAGAAAGACAAAAACAAGCGGCTCCTGAAGTGGGCATTTGTGCTAGTAAGTGGTTATTCCTCAACCTCGGCAGAAATGCTCGCCCGGTTGCCCGAAACCTGCGGTGATCTAGATAACGCTCGGCGATTGAGGAACTGTATTGTTCACAACAACGGTGCGTATGACCAGACGTACGAGAGCGACGTAATCAAAGACGGCTGGACCAAGATTCAGCGTGAAAAAGACTCTGTATCAGGCGTGAATGGCAGGGATAAGATTTTCTTGGACACGAATCGGTTCGAGCATTTCAGCCGGTCGCATATCGAGTTTCTCCATATCCTCCACAACGCGATACAGCTAGACTTTTTCGGCCACAGTGCCGGATATAACTACGCTGAGGAAAGCAAAGGAATTGAATGGTATAGAATCCTGAGCGGCAGGAAAAGCGCAGACATGTAACTTGCGCGGCACTTAGTTGTGTTATGGCCTCGGCCTCCGGTGGTGTGGCATGGCAGACTTTCCCGTTTCCGGGGCTTCAGAGGTCGTTTCAAAGGTTCTCTCTAACGTCATTCCTCCTAGAGCGTATGCCTATCTCTTCGCGTTGATTCCCGGCGTGTTCTTTGAGGTTTCGATACTGCTCGGGAATCCCAGTTACGTCCTTCAACTGGTCCAAAAATCGCGCGCGGGTGTCGCACTTGACCGGTACATGCTGCTGGCCATAGCTCTATTCCTTGCATTTGTGATCGGGAATGGTTTTATGCTTCTCGTTGGGCTTATTCAACGACTGCTCGGTTTAGTCCATAAAGTTCGGGTTTTTATTTGGAGACAGTTCTGCAAATGGCCTCTAGCCCCATTCACAAACTGGATACGCAGAAAACCGTTTTGGAGTAAGCGCTACTGGGTACATGAATTTGGCAACTATGTTATTGAAAAGGCGGCCCCCGATAGACCTGGTGTTCCTACAGCGCTTCGCAAGTGTTGGGCAAGATTCGCGAAGCCAATATTGGAAACCGTTTACAAAATTAAAGCCGAAGAACTAGACCAGGAAGAATGGGACGCGCTCTACGGTAATTTGGGAACTCTGACGCCCACAGAAATACGTGGGAGCGTCTTTATGATCGCGTCCGAAGCGACCGGCTGGTGCGGTCTGGCTGCCGGCTTATTCGCCCCTGCTCTCAGGAACAGATATTATCTCGGCTTCGCCGTCCTTCTCGTGTTCGCGGGCATACTCCACGATTGGAATGTAGCGAGACGGCTAGGTGACTGGACTACATGGGGCGCTTTAGAACTTCGCGCTATCACGAGGGAATCCAAGAAGACACTACGATTGCAAAGGGATGACGATAAGCACCCATCGGATTCCACCTAACCTCTGCACTGGCGTAGGCGCGAAGCCATAAGTCCGTGCAACTCAAGTGCAACAGCCGCATTAAGCCCTGCAGTTACAGCGGGATGGAAGTGAGCGTCGGTCGCAGCGCCCTACATTCGTTGGTCATGTTCCTTCGCTAGCTTGGGCCTGAGGTGGAAACAATCCGCGCAAGCGTTGGCCAGTGTCGTGGATGAGGTCGCCTTCGACCAGCGCGGATGTCCGAGGCGTAGGGCAACGAAAATTCCGAGGGTCAACACGACGGTTGAGATTGTCGCATCGTCAAGGCGCGGATGGATTTGCTGGGCGCAGACCTTATCGCCGAGCCAATCCGGTTGATCGGCGGGATTCCAGGCACGCTTCGCCAATCGGTGCTGAACAAAACTTCTGGCGTCCCATAATATGTAAGCGTCTGGTGAGGACCATTGGAATTCGCTGGACTCTTGCGTGGGTTCTATGATTGTCTCGACGACATGGACTTGATGAAAAAGGGTGATCCGATCGGAGAATGGCTCGGGCGACATTTTCTTGACCCCATCGTTGACCCCATCGTGAATCACTTCCTGCCAACACCAGAAGACAAGAAGAGAGCTCTTGAAACAATACAACGAGATGACCCTCTGATTCGTTTGGGCATGTCTCAAGGCCCACCTGAAGTGTGGAAATCTTTATTGTGGTGGGGAATTTTTGTGTTGGGGATGAGCCTTGCTTGGTATATGAGCTTCCATCAGAAGTAGTTTCGTTGACCAGATAGGTTGTCTAGGTTATGCGGTTATGCAGCGCAGGACGGCACTTCTGCGACCTTGGTCGCAACGTTCCATGGCAGCAGTTGCTCGATACGATTGATTGGATGTTCCGCGATGCGGGACAGCACATTCCACAAGTAGCTCTCCGGATCAATTCCATTAAGTTTGGCTGTGCCGATCAGGCTGTAGATCGCCGCGGCACTCTCCCCACCTCGGTCGGATCCGGCGAAGAGATAGTTCTTTCTGCCGAGAGCCACGGCTCGTAACGCTCGTTCCGCAGCGTTGTTGTCGATCTCCAGGTGGCCATCATCGCAGTAGCGCATCAACGCTTCCCATCTTCCGAGTGCGTAACGAACTGCGATTGCTGTGTCCGATTTCTTCGAGAGCTTACCCAACGTCTCTTCCAGCCACAGTTTCAGCGATCCGAGCAATGGCCGGCTCCGCGTGTTGCGGATCTCGCGACGTTCTTCTGGCGATCGTCCATTGATGTTGCTTTCAACCGCATAAAGCGCCCCGATGCGTTCCAGCGCTTCTGCTGCGACCACAGACTTATGGGCGACCTGGATATCGTAGAACTTCCTGCGCACATGCGCCCAGCAAGCCGCTTCCTGAATGCGTCCTGTTTCATAAATCTGGTCGAACCCTGCGTAAGCATCTGCCTGTAGCGTGCCCGTGAACTTGCTCAGGTGTGCCTGCGGATGTTCACCCTTGCGATCCGGTGTGTAGGCGAACCACACCGCCGGTGGGGTCTGATCTCCTGCCGGCCGATCGTCTCTCACGTAGGTCCACAACCGTCCAGTCTTGGTTTTTCCATTTCCAGGCGCCAACACCGGAACTGGCGTGTCATCGGCGTGCAGCTTCTGTGCCGCCATCACGTGACGTCGCAGTGCTTCCACTAACGGTTCGAACAGCTGGCTCGTCCCGCTCACCCAGTCCGCCAGCGTCGAGCGATCCAGCTCCACTCCTTCCCGAGCGTAGATCTCCGACTGGCGGTACAACGGCAAGTGATCGCCATATTTTGAGACAAGCACATGCGCCAGAAGTCCCGGACCCGCAACACCTCGCGCGATTGGTCTGCTCGGTGCCTCCGCCTGTACGATCCGCTCACAACATGCGCAAGCCAACTTGGGACGAACCTGACGAATCACTTTGAAGCGCACGGGCTCGATTTCCAGCATCTCAGAAACATCTTCGCCGAGATGCTTCAGCTCACCACCGCAGTCCGGACAAGCTTCTTGCTTCGGCAAGTAGGTCCGCACTTCCCGTGGCAGGTGCGCCGGCAGGGGCCGCCGTACGGGTCGGGCCAAAGGCTCCGCGCTCTTGATCGTTTCAGGCAGAGCAGCAACCTTTTCCGCATCGTTCAGCTGCAGCGCTTCGAGCCGCAACTCCAGCTGCTCGATCTGCCGATCCAACTTTTCTGAAGAACGCCCGAACTGCATGCGACGCAGCTTGGCGATCAGCAGCTTCAGCTGTTCGATCTCACTGTCGCGAGACACGATCAGTTCGTGTTGCGAGACGATCAGTGCTTTCAGTTCGTGGGGATTCAGTGCGTCGAGATCCGGAAGTGCCGCGCGCGCAGCAGTCATGCGCGAAGTATGCCATGAACAAAATTCTTGGCAAATCAATTCTCAATAAATTCTTTTACACCGCCATCTGCGGATCGTAGCTGCGCACTGGACGCCGCCAATCGATTCCTTCAAGCAACATGGACAACTGTGCGGGAGTTAGCGCCACGGTTCCGCTTGTGACTTGCGGCCAGATGAATCTTCCTCTCTCAAGTCTTTTCGCAAAGAGACAAAGACCATCACCGTCCCACCACAACATCTTGATCAAATCACCTCGCCGGCCGCGGAACAAGAACACGTGACCTGAAAACGGATTCTCCTTGAGTGCCGTTTGCACCATGCCGCTCAAGCCCGTGAAGCCACGCCGCAGATCCGTCACTCCTGCAGCGATCCAGATTCGCGTTCCTGCCGGTAGCCCGATCATCCGACCAAACACTCGATCGCTGTACGCAGGACCACCACGTCTACGTTCCCTGCCACACGAAGAGTCCCTTTCAAGAGCTTGATCTCCAGGGTTCCCGATCGCGGGAGGAAATCGTCCTCCTTCACAGCTTCTACAGATCGATCATTCGCGACCTTCACCGGTACAAGCTGCGCGTCCGTCCTGCTTCCGAGCTGGCCTTCGCGATACAACTTCCGCCAGTAGAACACCTGGTTCGCGTTCACGTCGTGTCGCCGCGCTACTCTCGACACCGAGGCTCCCGGCAGCATCGTCTCTTCCACGATCGCCCGTCGCTCCTGGATCGTTCGCCAACGGTGCCTTGTTCGCTGCACTCTAATTTGAGGTGTTTGATCCGATGTGTCCACGATTCCTCTTTGTGGACACAAACAAAAGTGCCCACAAAGGCCATCATCCACACTCACACACTTGGAGTACACACGGTAGGAATCGGACGCTTACCATAATATGGGTTCCGCATAGTTTGCATAGTCTGGGCGATTCCGGGATCTCCCGGACAGATGGAACCAACCTACGCTTCCTTTAGGTTCCCCGTAATCGATGTATTCAATCCGGCTCCAAGAACGGGGACAACTCTGGGTCAATCAGAGGAGCAATTTGAGGGCTTCATTTTTTCGCGTAAGTGCAACGGTCCGAACGGTTTATCACTCGATTCAACTCATATCCAGAATCTGGAGTCCTACAGTTGGACGATCTCCCAGCATTATGAAAACAAATGACTTACATCATAGCGCGACTGCTAATTGTGGGGCAACCGGGGCAATCTCAACAAATTTTGATGAATTTTTATGAGCGAGAATCAGACACTCGGGCAAGTTCATCTCGCATGAAAATCAGAGCGAAGGTGGATGTACGAGTCGCAACTCCAAATCCTTTGGTCGCGAGCACTCTCGATCACAATTTCGACTCAGGATTTTCCTAGTGGCCTGGAGCCATGCCCGTGCTTCTGAATCGGTCAAAAAGAACTCCCAGCTCTCGCTTCCATCGAAGTGCTTGATTTGCGCCAACGTACCAATGGTGCCAGGCGGAAATGACTCCCAGCCGCTACAGTTTCCGCTACATTGGGCTATTGAGGTCTAGCGCGATTCTCCTGCAAGTTTTTTGAAATGTTGGTGAACCGGGGAGGACTCGAACCTCCAACCCGCTGATTAAGAGTCAGCTGCTCTACCATTGAGCTACCGGTCCACAAGTTGATTTTAGAATTTTACACGGGACCGCGAATTTTGTCGAACAGAGGGAATCGCACC
>WNFO01005495.1_pt1 | contig 11962 bp, 10 predicted proteins | sample 5400251 | NCBI WGS metagenome assembly WNFO01 (sample SAMN13153354, study PRJNA577476) | soil metagenome | isolation source: 100 cm saprolite under Madrone tree | place: USA:California | collected 2016-06-14
TTGACGGCTTCAGACATGTGGCACCCGTATGGCGATCTGACGCGAAATTGGTCAGCGCTTGACCGCGACTGTGCCGCGAATACTTGCCACGATATTGAATGGGACGATCGTCGCTGGAATGGTTGTGCTTCTTCATCGCTGTCGTAGAGCGCGGCTCGTCCCTGCTGCGCACCTACATATTTCGCACGCGAAGGTTATTTTGGGCGCCGGTCTATGGCCGGTTCACAGAGGGGTTTTGCGATTGCGGACATGCGGACCGTGCGAGCCCCGCTCGACTCGCTCCCCCAGCGTCTTCCGCAACGCTCATTTGCTGGCGACGGCCATGCGCGCGAAGTTCGCTCTAGACATAACCTTCCAGCGCCAAACCTGGGGCGACAGTCCCGGCGCCGCCGATCGACGTTCGCGCGCAGTGGAGCACGAGGCATCAGGACAACGCCGTAGCACATCCCGCATGCGGGAGTTCTTATTAAGCACCCTGTCGCGCCTGTCAGATGCGCTGGTGTCGGGCGCAATGGGGGAAGATTGGATACCGCCCGCGCTGGTGAAGTGCGATTTTTGACAGCCGCCGCTTCCGGCAAGCGCGAATACCAGCTGACCGCTAAGGCGCGTTTCGCCCTTGACCGCTACAATTGAGCGTACGAAATCGCGAAAAATCGTAGTTTGGCGTAGGAAATCGTGGGCAAAAGTAGCGGGGGAGCGACTCGAACCCCCAACAGGCGAATTATTCATCATCGCAGCCAAACCGCCAAACCGCGATAACCCGCAACGATCGGTTCGCCGCCGGCAGACTGACTCCATTTGTGTAATTTGTTTATCAGTCGGCCAACCGGCCCCTCGTCTCGTAGAGAGGAGCCTATCGATTGATGGCGCCAGGATGAGTCGTTCCATAACCGCTCATTCTGCGAATTGAGCCCTCGGCACGATGATCCGCGGAAGTCGCGATTGCCCGAGCGAAATCACTAACCTTGCGAAGCATCGGCCGCTGCTAACTGCAGCGCAGTCAGTTCAGCCTGATCACGTTGGTTGCCTCTAGTCTAACATGTTGTTTTCATTCCACTTAATCATCTTTGCTTCATCGTGAAGATTGTCGTGCGCCGGTGCTTATTCTCCCGAAAAATACCAATCCTGAATGTAACGATTCAACTCAAGGAACGCTAATCGCCACTGGCTGGCAGGGCGCCACCGGTGGAAAGGGTCTTGCCGGGCTATACAAAATTTTGTATACTTAAGTTAGATGGCCGATTCTAAGGCCGTCGAGTTCCGAGGCAGCGCACTGGAGGACTTGCGTGCGTTTCCGGAAGCGGCACGGCGTGAGGCAGGACATCAGCTCGATCAAGTGCAGCATGGGCGCGAGCCAGACGACTGGAAGCCCATGAATGCCGTCGGCCGAGGGGTACGCGAAATTCGAATTCGAGATGCCGCGGGGGCATTCAGAATGTTGTATGTGGCGAAGTTCGACGACGCCGTTTATGTGCTGCACTGTTTCCAGAAAAAGACCCAGAAAACCAGCAAAGCGGATCTGCATCTGGCTGCGCAGCGTTATCGGGATTTGTTGAAGGAGCGAGGTCAATGAGCAAGAAACGCTTCGCCAATGTGTGGGACGCAATTGAGGATACACCTGCGCAGGCTGAGAATGTGAAGCTCCGTTCGGCGTTGATAATGGCTTTGAAGGATCATATCGCCCGGACAGGGCTAAGCCAGTCGGAGGCCGCTAAGCTGCTTGGTGTTACCCAGCCGCGTATCTCTGATCTCATGCGCGGCAAGATCGAACTGTTTGGTCTCGATACCTTGGTCAATATGATCGGAGCTGCCGGCTTGCATGTTGAAATGCGCATCTCGGACGCTGCCTAATCAAAAAGCTAAGCCCCCCAGCTCTGTCTGCGTACAGCGACCCGAACTAACTCAAAGCTTCTGAAATCGCTCCCTTGAGATGGAGTGGCGCCATCGTGGACCGCGACAGCGAGCCATGTTCCCTCTTGAGCCACGCCGGATTTTTCTGAGACCACCCTACGCTGCCTTCAGAAACTCTTTACGCGAAAGACTCCTTGGCTCGCGGAGAGTTGAGCGGCTCACCTGTCGAGCTCGTTAGCGATCTTCCAAGGCGATTCCTAACTGCAAAGCGCAGTCGCGATCCCTGTCGGCTCGCGGCGGTGAATTGGCGGCGTGGACGTGAAGGTCTGAACGACACAGAGGTTGCACTATGCGGTGGAGATATTTGTCGTCGAACAGTTCGATTGTCGGATGGTCTGGTGGGATAAGTCTCCTCGTCGCAGTGGTGACGTTGATGTCGTGGTCGGTGACGGCGCCAACCCGGGCCGCAGCCACCAGCTGCAAGGGCGACGCTGCCGGCATCACCCTGCCCGACGGCTTCTGCGCCACGATCTTCGCGGACAACATCGGCCACGCCCGACAGATGGCCGTCACGCCCGACGGAACGCTCTACGTCAATACGTGGAGCGGGATCTACTACAACAACGGCCCCGTTCCAGCCGGTGGCTTTATCGTCGCGCTGAAGGACACCCATGGCGACGGCCACGCCGATGTCATCGAAAGGTTCGGTGAGACGGTCGCGAGCGGCGGGCATGGCGGCACCGGCCTCGCATTCCATAACGGGATGGTCTACGCCGAGATCGACGATCGCATCGTGCGCTATCCGCTCGCCCCGAACGAGATCGCCCCCAAGGGCGGAGGCGAGACGATCGTCTCCGGTCTGCCCGTTACGGGCGACCATCCGATGCATCCCTTCCTGATCGCGCCGAAAGGCGATCTTTTCGTTGACCTTGGCTCGGCCACTAACGATTGCGAGAAGAAGAACCGATTCCCCCACTCGCCAGGAAACGATCCCTGCACCGAGAAGGCGACGCGCGCCGGTATCTGGCGCTATGACGCGAACAAGACCGAGCAGCGCTTCTCGCCGGCCGAGCGCTTCGCGAGCGGCCTGCGCAACGGCGAAGGGCTCTCCCTTGACGCCGCCCGCCGCATCTTCGTCACCCAGCATGGACGCGACCAACTCCGCGAGGACTGGCCGGAGCTTTATTCAGCACGGCAGGGTCAGGACCTGCCGGCCGAAGAGCTTGTCGAGCTGCGACAAGGCGCCGATTACGGCTGGCCCGAATGCTATTTCGACAACCAAGAAAGAAAGCTGGTGCTCGGGCCGGAGTACGGAGGCGACGGCGGCAAGAAGGTCGGCATCTGCGCCGAGCGCCAAGAACCGGTCGCGTTCTTTCCGGCACATTGGGCGCCCAATGACATGAAGATCTACCTCGGCACCAACTTCCCGAAAGCCTATCGGGGCGGCGCCTTCATCGCGTTCCACGGTTCCTGGAACAGGGCGCCCGGGCCGCAGGGCGGCTACAACATCGTGTTCCAGCCGCTTGCCGATGGAAAAGCAAATGGCGCCCACGTCGTCTTTGCCGATGGCTTTGCCGGCGCCGTAAAAGATCCCGGTCGTGCCGCGTTCCGGCCTTCGGGCCTGGCGGTCGCTCCCGACGGTGCGCTCTTTATCTCGGACGATGTGCACGGAAGAATTTGGCACGTCAGCTATCAGGGCGGCGACCTCGAAGCCGCGGTCGCGGCCGCGCCTGCGCCTGTGGGCGTCACGCAAGCAGCCGCCTCGGCAAAGGCTCTGCCGCCGGAAGGCATCCATCCCGACGCCGGGAGGGACACGGGCCAACTCCCCGTGCCGAAGGGTTTCACGAAGGAGCAGATCGCGCTCGGAAACCGCGTCTTTCACGGAGATGTAGCGGGCGCCACCTGCGGCGGTTGCCATGGTTCGGATGCCAAGGGATCACCGATCGCTCCAGATTTGACCAGTGGGAAATGGCTCTGGAGCGACGGCAGCTTGCAAGGCCTCGAGGCGACGATCAAGAACGGCGTGGCTGAGCCAAAGGCCCATCCCGGCGCCATGCCGCCGATGGGCGGTGTAACCCTTTCGCAAGCCGACCTGGACGCCGTTTCCGCCTACGTCTGGGCGCTCGGTCACCAAGGAGGACGCTGACGTGGTATCTCAGGCAGCTCAAATTGCCGCGAACCTCACGCCCGTTTGAACTGTTGCCTCGGCGCCACTGGAACCTCTGTTTGTGCGGCGGGTTGGCATCGCGTCCCCTTACCGAAGGAGAGAACGCGATGACCGGATTAAAACTTCTGGGGGCGGCAGCGATCCTTTCCAGCGCACTTGCAGTCTCTGCGGCGGCGCAGGAAGCGATTCAGGAGAACCATCCATTTGTCGATTACCTCACTGGCGGCTACGGCGTGCATGGCACCTCGCGCGGGCAATACGGAAGCCATGACGGCGACTATGGCATGATGATTGGCGGCGACGCGATCGTGACCGTACCTATCGTGACCGCACCTGGCGCCTATGCCTACTACGACGCTGGCTGCCTGCCCGGCACCTGGTATGTCGGCGCGGACGGGTTGCGGCGCTTCTGCCGGTAATTCCGGGTTCACAACCAAAAAGGCGGTCCGACCCGGACCGCCTTCTTCGTATCAGAGGGAGCCATTCCATGCCCCGCATCGAGAAAGACAATCAGGCGGTTACGCAGATCACCTTCATCGAAGTCGAGCCGGGAAAGCAGCAGGAGACGCTATCGTTGATGAGCGAGCGCGCGCATTTCATGGCGCGCCAGCCGGGCTTCGTCTCGATCAGCATGCATCGAAGCCTCGATGGGCGCCGCATCGTCAACTACATCCAGTGGCAAAATCGCGAACTGCTGCAGGCGGCTCACAAATCGCCGGACTTTCGCAAGGCCTGGCGCAAGTTCGACGATCTGACCGACCAAATCGATCCCCATCTCTATGAAATCACCGAGGTCATCGAGGGCGTTCGCTGAGCACCGCGGACGAGGACCGTTTTGCGAGGTGCTGCGTTAACTCACAGCGTGAAAAATCACGGGCAAGGGGTTCAAGCTATGGAGGAAGATCGTGCCAGAGCGAAGAACCGTGGCGAGGGCCCGGAAGGACACCCCAGGGGGCAAAGCGCCCTCAACCCAGGAGCGCGTCACCCGACGATAACGCCCCGCCCGAGGTCAGCCCAGATCGATTGGCGCCGGCTGCGGTTCAAAACTAATCTGCTGGTGCCGATAGATTTTCAGGCTGATTCGGCTGCATGTCCTCATGCCCGCAAGAGAGACATTTATAGTCGATCGAGCTAAATCCAGATGCGGGGTCAGCGTAGCGGAGGCGCTGTATAGCCATCGGCTTGGAACATCGCCCGCAGAAAACGTCTGTGGATGCTATCCGCTTGAACTGGTCGGTCGGTTCCATCCGCGCCCCTCCTCGCCTTGCGAGGGTATCCTGTTGGTCCGCCCGACCATCAGGGTCAGAGTACAATCGTGCGTGATCGTCGCCAAATGATGGCGCCGATAATTGCCTCTATCACGATGGCTTCATGACGGTTGTGGTTCGCATCACATTTCTCTGGCCTATGGCTGGTTAGCGTTCAAAAGCTCGACATAACGCGCGGCGGATCGTTCGACGGCGCGCGCGCCGCCGGTTGCTACCTGGCGTCCGGGAAAGGCGCCGTAAATCCGGTCGAACCGCCATGGGGCCAGCGTGTCGGCGATACGGCGTACCGTCACCGCCGACAGCGGCATCATATTCGGATAGCTCCAGAGGAAGGAAACCCGGCTGAGGTCCGCCGCCACCTGCAGAATATCCCCGCTCAAGATCGCGCCGCGTCCCTCGGCACCGTCGGCCCAGTGAAGCACCGTGCCGCCGGGAAAATGGCCGCCGACCCTGAGCAGCGTTACACCTTGTGCGATTTCCAGCGTCTCGCCATGCCAAGGGCGGATCATGGGATCGGGACGCATGATCCAATCGGCGTCGGCGGCGTGGAGATGAACGGGACAATCGAAGGCCCGCGCCCAATCCTGCATGCGCGTATAGTAGTGCGGGTGTGAGATCGCGATCGCCCGCAGACCGCCCAACCCGCGAATGAGCGAGATGGTCGCATCGTCCAGCAGGCTGATACAGTCCCACAGGACATTGCCCCGGGGAGTCCGCAATAGCAGCGCGCGCTGGCCGATACCGAATTGCGGATGAGTACAGATTTCGAACAGATCCTCTTCCAGTTGCCGCCAGGCGTTGACGTGCCCGCCAGCAAGCTTCTCCGGTGTCTTCCAAACCTGTCCGCCGCGCGGCACGAACTGGCGTTCATCCTCGCAGATCAGGCAACGCGACGGCGGCTCGGCAGTATCGGGATACGAGGTACCGCAAGCACAGCAGATTTGGATCGGCATCGAACAGCCCTTCATCACTGGCGCAGGCAAACCGCCGCTTGGGAAGCATGTTGCCATCTAAAGCAATACAGCCTCCTTGCAGCATCGTGAAACCGTCATGATCTTTCCGGGAACGATATGTTTGTTTAGAGGCCGTTGGCATCCGGTTCCTGCCGGAACGCGATTTGCCACGTTCGTTCGGTTCAAGCAGGCGCACGAGCGCGAGCGCCCCAGCGATTTGAGCGCTCGTGCCCTTGCGGCGAGGCAATCAACTTTTGCTGTTGATCGGGATGCGCCGGACGTTGTCCTTTGCTTTGCTGGATTTCGGAAGCGCGATCGTCAGCACGCCGTTCTTGAACGAGGCGGATGCTTTGTCCTCCTCGACGCCCTCCAACGGTATCCGCCTTTCGAACCGGCCATAATACCGCTCACTGAAGCGACGATCCTTGTCTTCCGTTTGCGATTTCTTTTCGCCGGAGATCGATAGCACCCCGTTCGCGATATCCAGGCTGACGTCTTTTTCCTCCAGTCCCGGTAACTCGGCGGTGATGCGTACCTCCTTGTCGGTCTCCTCGATGTCGAGCTGCGGCCAGCTCAGTCCGTCGAAGGCTCGGGCTGATCCAAACGGCGCGAGATCGAAGCCGCGAAATACATCGTCGAACATACGATTCATTTCGTGATGCAGCGCCAGGAACGGATGAACGTCGGCGCCCCGTTGCACGATATTGCGACCCTGGTTGCTCCAGGGGATGAGATCTCTGAAAGCCATGATGTTTCTCCTTCAAGCGGTCTTCCGCCCACCGGCGGCGGCGCGGAAGGGAATTTTTTGCGGCTGGTAGATCATGAGACGTCGCCCGCCAGGCAGCGGTATTGGCGTCAAGCCTTCGACGCTGACGGACAGGCGATCCAGGTTCGAAGCGGCGATATCGCCTGCCTCGGCCTTTACGGCTCTACGGCCACGGGGATGGAAAGTTGCAGGTTCTCATAGCCAAATCCTCCATTGAGCAAGATGGTACGAGCGTGCGCCGAACCTCCGGCGCCGGTCTCATCCGGGCCCTCAAGGGCGCCCGGGACCGCCTCGTGGCGGCAGGCAAAAAATTAGAAAAGCGCCGTTTGGTTTCAAGTCCCTAGGGAAAATTTTTCGTCCGCTGCCTCAGGCGTCGTGGGGCTACATGAGAGGGAGCGCCTCTTCGGACCACTAGCCTAGTGGCCGGCCGATTGTCGGCTCATTTCCTCCAGGAGTTCTCGCATTGCATCGAACTGCGTGCCGAAGCCTTTCCAATCTCCGGACTTCAACCGCTCGACTGCCCGGTTATAGCGATCGAGCGCCTCCTGCGCCCGACCTGCCACGGCCCGACCTGCGCCGGGTGTTTCCTCTGTCATGCTTGAGACTGCCGGCGCAGCACCGGATTCAATGAATAGCGCCGACAAGGCCTCGGCGAGCGTCTCCCTCATCACCACATGTTCGCCGTAGGCCGCGATCACACGTTTCAGCTCCGGCAAATGTCCGTATTCCGCCCGCAAATAGAGCGGCGTCACATAGAGAAGCGAATTTTCGATCGGGATCACGAGCAAGTTCGCGCCACGTATCACCCGCGAACCCATCTGGTTCCACAGCGTGAGTTGTTGCGATATTTCGGTAGTCTGATTGATCCGTGCCTCGATCTGGAATGGCCCGTAGACGAGCCTCTCCTTGGGGAACTCGTAGACAATCAGCTTGCCGTAGTCCGGTGCGTCGCAACGTGCGGCGAGCCACGCGATCATATTGTCGCGGCGGCTCGGCACCATGGGGAGCATAAGGAAAAACTCGGCCTGCGGCTCACCAGGCAGCCGCATGATGATGTAATACGGGGCCATCGTTGCACTGCCGTCCCCGCCCGGCTGGCGCGGGAACTGCCAGAGATCCTCGCGGTTATAGAAAACCTCGGCGGCCTCCATGTGGTAGGTTTGATAAAGCCGCGCCTGAATCAGAAAGAGGTCCTCCGGATAGCGAATGTGCTTCTGCAGATCCGCCGGCATGGCCGAGAATGGCTTGAACAAGCTCGGAAAGATGCGTTGGTAGGTCGCGGCGACCGGGTCGCTGGCGTCCATCAAATAAAAGTCGACGGTTCCGTGATAGGCATCGACGACGATCTTCACCGAATTGCGAATGTAGTTGAGATCGAGGTCTTGCGCTGGCTGCGCAGAGGGGAAATAGGAACTCGTCGTGTAGGCGTCCTGCATCCAGAACATCCGCCCATCGCTGATGACCAGATAAGGATCGTGGTCGAGCCTGAGGAACGGAGCGATCGTTCGGATTAGCTCCTGGATATTGCGCCGGATCATGATCCGGCTGTCGGCGGTGATGTAACTTGAGAGAACGAGGTTCGGATCGTTGAAGTAATAAGCAAACAGGCCTCTCCACACCATCGCTCCTATCGGAATCCCACCAGTGCCGTCGTAAGCCGCATAGACATTGTCCTTCCCCTTCGGATAGTCGAATTCCGGCGTGCTTCCCTTGACGATGACGTAGGTGTCGCGCTCTTCGCCGTAGTAGATGCGGGGTTCCCGAATCTGGGGACCCCCCTCCGCAACAGGAGGAATGTCGCGCAAATACAAGAGCGGCAGTCCTTCGAGGCTCTTGCGAGTGACCGGGCTCATCACAGCGCCGTTGCCGTGGGTAAACAACACATGGCGGTTGACCCAGGTCTGGGCATTCGGCGGCAGCAAGGAGGGCCGCAGTTCGCGGGCTGAAAGCATCACGCTCTGGTAGGAGCCATCGAGCCAGTAGCGGTCCACGTCAAGATCATGGAATTTGTAGTAGGTGCGAATCTCCTGCAGTTGCGCGTAGGTATCCGACAAGGGCGTCCAGTCCCACAGCCTGATATTTTCGATTGTCGCCTTGTTGGCCTCCAGCGTCTTGACGGTGAGGTTCTGTTCGGCGGCAAACGGCTTCGCCGCGACCTGGTGGAGATTATACGCCTGCCGGGTGAGCGCGATGTTGCGTTCGATGTAAGGCTTCTCAAGCTGCAGCTCGCTTGGCTTGACGAACACCTGCCGGAACAATGCGGGAGTTACCGCGGACAGCACCAAAGTGGCGATGACGACGAGCAAGATCGCTGCGACGGGCAGCCGATAGGTGCGCATCCAGACGTTTGCCCAGGCAGCGAACGCTGCGGCGATCGACAGGCCGATCAGCAACCACAGCACGGGCAACTTGACATGGACGTCAGTGTAGCTCGCGCCGACGACCACGCCGTTGTCGCCATAGAGCAGCAGATATCGGTCGAGTCCGTAGGACGCGGCCTCTACAACGAAGAGCAGACCGAGCAACGCTGAGCCGTGAGCAATGGCTGTCGGCGACATCGATCGGTGATGAATGTCGTATTCGATGTCGCCGTGCACCCGGTAGATCATTCCGGCGAAAAGCGCGCTCAGAACGAGGGTGAGCAGCATCCAGTTCTTGATGATGATATAGGCAGGCAGCACGAAGAGATAGAAACCGATGTCCTTGTTGTAGAGCGGGTCGTTCGCACCATAGGGCACGCGATAGAGAAACTGCAGGAAAACGTTCCAATTGCCGACTTCTATCGCGGCAACCAGCAGAGCAATCAAACCTGCAGAGCCTGCGATAACCCGGGGCCACGGCAGTCGATCGCGCATGAACGCCGACAGATCGGGTGGTGGCACATTGCCCGCAGCCTTCCACACGAAGCCGGTGACGGATTGGGTCGGCTGCCGCCGGGCGAAACGCGCCGCGAGCCATCCGTTCAGCCAGAGGATGACGGCAGTCGCCGTCCAGACGGCAAAAAAGACGACGGTTTTAGCGCCGATTGTTGTCCAGAAAACCTGCAGATAACCGATCGAGGAAAACCATAGCCAATCGACCAGGAGGTCGCTCGCGAGCCCGAGCAGTATCAGGAAAATCCCGACCACAACGGCCGCAATGATGAACCCGACCACGGCGCTTTGCCTTGGCACCTTCCGTTCGGGTCCGGTGATCCCGATCGTCATGGAATAATTATAGCAGAAATGAGTGGCAGTTACCGCCTTTTCGCGATCGGCAGGGACGCCCTAAACGCAAAGCGGCTTTCGAACGCGATGGGCGCCGGCCTAATCGATGCGTGGCGATGCCGGGAGCGTTACGTCCGTCCGCGCCGGCGCGGTCCGCCGAAGATCACCGGCGGAACCGCCCGGTTCACGACCTCGCGCATGGCGAAACTCGATTGGATCCGCGCAACCCGTGGCAATCGCGAGAGTTCGGTTCTGTGAATGCGTTCGAAGTCCTCGATGTCGCGCGCCATGACGATGACGATGTAGTCGTCGCTTCCGGACATCAGGAAGCAGCGCACCACCGATGGACACTCGATGACCGCGGCTTCGAACGATTTCAGCGCATCCTCGTTTTGGCTTTCCAGGGTGACCCTGACCAGAACGGTGGTGGAGAGGCCGAAGCGCGTCAAATCCAGAACGGCCTGATAGCCGCGGATGAAGCCTTCTTCTTCCAGCGCCTTCTGCCGCCGCGCGATCGCGGTGCTCGAAAGCCCGACCCGCTCGGCGAGGTCGACCTGGCTGGCCCGGGCATTGGCCGCGAGTTCCGACAAAATCGTCGTATCAATATGGTCGATCTGCTCGAGTTTCATTTGTTTGGATTCCTGCGCGGATAGCGGGATTTATGCTGGTTTCTGGCAAAAATTCGCAATAAACCACCGAAATTGCAAGGACTTAAACCAAAATCCGACCTACATATTGGAGGGGGTTCAAAAAGGGAGCGCCCAGCCATGCGCGTCGGAGTGCCAAAAGAGATAAAAGTGCAGGAGTACCGCGTTGGCCTCACACCGGGCGCGGCTCGCGAGTATGCAGCCGCAGGCCACAGCGTCATCGTCGAGACCAATGCGGGTGCAGGTATAGGCGCGACCGATGAGGCCTACCGCAAGGCCGGAGCGGTGATCGCCGACACCGCCGCCGAGATTTTCGCCAGCGCCGATCTGATCGTGAAGGTCAAGGAGCCCCAGGCTCGCGAATGGTCGCAGCTCCGCGAAGGCCAGATCATCTTCACCTATCTGCATCTCGCCGCGGACCCGGCGCAGGCCAAGGGCCTGATGGCTTCGGGTTGCACGGCGATCGCATATGAAACGGTCACCGATGCGAAGGGAGGCCTGCCCCTGCTCGCTCCCATGAGCGAGGTGGCGGGAAGGCTTTCGATCGAAGCAGCAGGCTCGGCGCTCAAGCGCAGCGCAGGCGGCCGCGGCATTCTGCTCGGCGGCGTACCGGGTGTTGCGCCCGCCCGCGTTGTGATCATCGGCGGTGGCGTCGTCGGCACGCACGCTGCGCGGATGGCCGTTGGCCTCGGCGCGGAGGTCACGATCCTCGACCGGTCGATCCCGAGGCTACGCGAGCTCGACGAGCTGTTCACCGGTCGAATCCGGACACGCTTCCCGACCACCGAAGCGATCGAACAGGAGGTTTTCGCTGCCGATGTCGTGATCGGCGCCGTTTTGGTGCCCGGCGCGAGCGCACCGAAGCTGGTCACCCGAAAAATGCTGAAGTCGATGCAGCCGGGTGCCGTAATCGTGGACGTTGCGATCGATCAGGGTGGCTGCTTCGAGACCTCCCGTCCGACGACCCACGCCGATCCGACCTATGAGGTCGACGGCATCATCCATTACTGCGTTGCCAATATGCCCGGGGCAGTTCCCCTCACCTCAAGCCAGGCGTTGAACAACGCGACGCTGCCGTTCGGCCTGGCGATCGCGAACCAAGGC
>WNFO01004569.1_pt1 | contig 11961 bp, 9 predicted proteins | sample 5400251 | NCBI WGS metagenome assembly WNFO01 (sample SAMN13153354, study PRJNA577476) | soil metagenome | isolation source: 100 cm saprolite under Madrone tree | place: USA:California | collected 2016-06-14
CTGTTGGAGATCGCAGGAGCACTGCGAGACATTTTTCAGGAGTACGATGAACGTGCTGACAGCTCTGATGTCGAGGTGGACGAGGACGAGACGAACGTCGTCGGAGAAACCCTGCTCGTTTTGGCCCGCTACATGAGTCGCCTCAGGTAATCCTTGCTCTTCTCGTCTGTGTTTCGTAGAGGTGCTGAGTTTGTTTGCCAGAAATTCGGATGGGACCTTATTCATCGTGCCGCTCGCGCGCCCGAGCGATGCCCCAACGCCGTTCCTCAGCAGTCTGTCCGCGCTGTTGTCCAGAGAGCACGCCAGTACCCCCTGCAACCCGTACTTATCGACTATACTTCTTTCGATCGCGGAACATCTCGTCGATTCAGATACTGCAAACATCATCAACGTCATGTTTGAGCGCGGCGATCTCTCTCCTATGGCTCACGAATGGCTCGCGAACTGGTCATCGATCCTCAATCTCCCAGAGATAAGCTCGGTCGCACGCCCACTTACTCGCACTGCGCTTCTCGATGCATTGCAGGCGGTGAGCGCCACGGTGCGGGATGTGCCCATGCATAGACAGCCACTCGTGGATCTCGTCATGGACTTTTGCGTGCGGCAGGATTACCGTAAGGGCGAGCGCGACGGGTACGAAGTGGTGTGGAACATCCTCGCGGACGAGCTCGTGCTTCGGACAATCGAGGCGCAAGATAAGGAAAAGGACACAATTGCAGAGGACGCTGATAAAGTACTGGAGGAGACGCTGACTATGCCCATGCTCGATCTGCTCAAAACTACCGCCGCGGATGGAGATGATGTTGACGGTGACCTCACATCGACCATTGCGACACCAACACAAACACACACCCCTGCGATTGGGACCATGTCCTCCAACGTATCGCCCATTTTGGCCAGAGGGCAATTCGACTATCCGGGGGTTCAGCGAGATAGAGCAGAATCCTCTGCCATCCCCGGTGTCATGTCGCTAATTTCTTCGCTTGCTACGGGCGCCGGCGCTTCAGGAGTGGGAGCAACAGCCGCACGTTCGCAGGCTGCCCAAGCACCACCGCGCGCAGATGACTCGTCTTCCGTGAACATCCCCCTATCCGCTCCTGAGCCTCCCGGGATGCCAGCAGCTCTGGGAGCCGTGGTAGCGCTAGTCCACATCTTTGCACAGCTCGCCTTCACACCATACTCGCTCTCAGACCGTAACCGCGCCCTCGCCCTGCGCGTCTTCCGCATCCTCGTCGGACTCGTCTCCACCGCCAAATCCGCCAGGGCCCGCCTCACCATTTTGCAGTTCTTTTTCAGGCTCCGCGTCGACCGTGACCACAGGCTATATTCGGTTTGCGGCAGGTACGACAGGTTGGGCAGTATCGCTGCGCTCGGTGGTCTTATTGGTAGAGTCGGGGTGGGGGAAATCCCGGTAGGTAGTGGTCATGGTGGCGGTGGTAGCAGTGGTAGCGGTGGAGGGAGTGAGCAATTCGTGGTACACGATGAGCCCGCCGCCGATCCTCAGGAGATCCTCAGGGCCCGCGCACGTGCCCCAGAGCGTAATGGGCGGCACGCATCCCGAGGACGGGACGGGCGACCCTCTCGTTCGACGTCCAGTCGGAGTCGCTCGAGAGTTCCGAACCGCCAAATGACAGGCGGAATCCCTTCAGCTCCAGAAGTCAAACCCCGGAAGCCCATTTGGACCATCCCCGAATCGCTACCGTTCACCATACCCGAGTCTGACACTCCCTCTGATGGTCTGATCTCCTACGACCCTCACGGACCGGGAAACCGCATCGTGCTTCCCGTTTCTTGCTTCCTGCTCGCCATCACCGATATCATCGCAGATGAAAAGGACTGGGAGATTCTGTCGTATGTGCTCTGCCATGTCCCGACGCTGCTCGCGAACAAGCACTTCTTTTGCGGACCCAAGTCCCGCGCGGCCATCTCAAAATTGTTGACTACACTTTGTAGCAAGATCTCGCAGGGCGATTTGGCGTCTGGAGTCGTGCACTGGCCGACGGGCTTGAAGCCACGCGATGCGCAAGGCTTGGCTTGCCATTCGCTGTCCGTCCTTATCAGCTATCGCAACTGCTTCGAGCCTGCCATGCAGCACGTCCTTGTGGAGGTTCTCATCGGTGGGCTGAGTGGACAGCCTTCGACTATCAAGGCGTGTTTGCAGGCACTATCACTCTCTGCCTTTGAGCTTCCAAACTCCATGAGACGCTTCCTGCCCAATATCTTGACCAAGTTGTCACAGATTATGACAAACGCGAGCATGGCGATGCACATCATCGACTTCCTTGCCATCGTCGGATCGCTGCCCCATTTGTATGCCAACTTTACCGAGGAGGACTTTAAGCTCGTGTTTGGGGTTGCTCTGCAGTACCTCCGTTTGCACAACCGCCCCGAGGCATCGCCAGATACGTCATGGGCGCTCTCTCAACATCTACGTATCATGTCATACTACATAGTCTATCTGTGGTTTCTCGGCCTCAAGCTGGTGGACCGTCCCAAACATGTCAAGTACATCACGAGACAGCTGCTTTTGGCCAATAGCGGGCAGGACGACATTGACGAACCGGCAGAGGTATGCTTCGATTGGCTTGCACGTTACACCTACGCCAGTGCAGATCCCCGACCTGCCAACTCGATGCTAAACGACATCCTCATGAATCCGGTCGCTCACCAGAATTCGCCCGAGTCCGTCACGGAGAAATCCTGGATCGTGGGGAACGCCTTGGTCACGATTCGAGCGCTCCCCAGGATCGGATGGGTCGAGGTCACCGCTCGTCGCGCGTCTGGCCTAACGCGCATTTTAGCCAGGATCGAGAACGTCCCTATGGTTGGGCCAGGAGAGGTCGACCCTGACTTGTATTCTGTTCCTGCGATGTTATCTATGGATCACGAATCACTTGGAGAGGAAAATGAGCTGTACCAGGTGCGTCTGTGTTTAGTATTGGTAAAGGCATGTGGCTTTGTTACTATCATATTATTGCAGGATATTGTCAAAACATTCTATCCACCAAAAACGGAGGAAACCGATGAAGCTCCTCCCTCTCGACCAGACCCTATCACTGGTTATGTCTGGCAAGGATCCGCGCCTTCTCAACGGCGGAAAGAGGTTGCTATCGACCCATCGTTTTTCGCCTTACAGCTATCGCAGTACGGGCGCAACGTGGGCCAGAAAAGAAGCAAAGTGGTGGACACATCAGGTCTCCATGCGTTTTGCCGTACCTTGGACCGAATGCCCGTCATCGACACGCACAAAGTCGGAATCATGTATGTCGCGCCCGGCCAAACGCATGAACAGGAGATCCTGGGCAACGATCACGGTTCGCCAGCGTACACGCGCTTCCTCGAAGGGATCGGTCGGCTCATCACTCTGTGTGGACAAGTAGACGTTTACGCCGGTGGCCTCGACCCCGACGAAGATGGCGAATACGCATATGCATGGTGGGACGACATTGGCCAGATCCTATACCACACGGCCACCCTGATGCCAAACCACGAACACGATCCACAGTTCAACTACAAAAAGCGACACATCGGGAACGACCTTGTGCGCATCGTCTGGAACGACTCTGGCGTGCCGTACCGCTTCGACACGCTCCTGACGCAGTTCCAATTCGTGAACATCGTCATCGAGCCGCACTCGATAGGCGCCATAGCCGCATTCTCGAACAGCCTGCACGAGAACGAGTACTTCCGGGTAACGGTGCAGCGCGCACCGGGCATGTCAGAGTTCACGCCCATAGGCAACTTCAAGCTCATCTCCGCGGAGAACCTCCCCCTCCTCGTTCGCCAGCTCAGTCTGCTCGCCGATTGGTTCGCGGCCGTCTTTCAGCACACGCAGGCGGATACCGTTCAAGTGGAGGTTCAGACGAACTGGCGCGCTCGCTTGCAGGCCATCAAGCGTTTTTGTGCACAGATGCCTCCGGCGCCAGAGCCCGATGATGGAGAAGGTTTTCTGTTGCAGGAATCTTCGCGCGATTTCACGGTAAACTTCTAGTACAGGAACTTGATCGTTTTTTCCGTTCAAATTCAGTTTCTCGTGTAGAGTAATTTGATTCGATCCGATTCATCTTTTTTTTACCGGATAGGTTTATTATCATTATCTCTCCCTTTTCTTCTCTCTCTGTAGCTTTGGTTTTCTATTTCGCCATTTCCAGAATTCCACACACCCTCCCTCTACGGAACGGTCAAATCTTTTTTTTTCTTTCCCTTTTCCTCCATGCCCATTTGTATCACCATTTGGATCAGTTTACATTTTTGCATAGTTTTGGTTCTTCCGATCTGTAGATCTGTACAGGGCATCTAATACCCAAACAATTGGCGCTACTGTGGCGATAAAAAAACAAGATGTACGTGTAAAGTGACGCGAAGATATATGGCCGTAAAATTACATCCAATTAACGGAGCCGATCCTAATCATGTTAAATCGATGACTTCGTGATCAATATCCTTTTGCTGCCGATAGTAGCTAACACCCGAAGTCATTGCCGACCGCTGCGAGACGGCACTTCGCGAGCGTGCTATCAACAGGGGAGCCTGAGACGGCGGAAGCAGACCGTTGTCGTCGTTATCAGAGGCATCGGACTCGGTTGAGATCGATATGATTGACGACGATCTCTCCGATACACGACGACGTCTCTGCCGCCGCCAGTGGTCAGGGTCAGAGGGAAGATAATCATCCCGTGCGAGGGATCGTTCCGCCCCGGATGGCGGATACTGCAGTTGTTCCTGTTGTCTCGGATGCCGATTGTGATCGAGAACGTTGGAGGTGGTGTCGTGTCTGAGGACAGGAAGAGGCGGAAGCGGCGCGTCATGTTGTGTTCCTGATGCGATGGTACGCAGCTGTTTCTGACGTTGTCCCCCTGGAGAGGAGAGGAGGCGAAATACGGGAAGTTCGGCTGGCACTGTGTCAGGATCGTCACTGGATTCTTCTTCTTCTTTACGTGATATGTTTCCTACTGCCGGCGACGGCCGCCCGAGCCATTGCAGACGTGGCGGAGTTGAAGCAACGGGCGTTGTAGCGGGTGCTGCTGCATGTTGCACGATATGTTGATCCTGACGATTAGAAGTGAAATGTTCCCTCAGATTATCGCAACCACCGTCACTCGACGATTCCTCTTCTTCGAAAGCTATCGGAAACGGTCGCAGTGCTACACGAGAAGGAAGGCTGGATGATGAAGGTGCCGGTGGTGGAATTGGTGTTAGCTGTGCCTTGCTGGGTAAATGAACCCCCGAATCAAGATTCTGATCGAGCCGCTGGAGCACTTTGGAAGGCGATGAGAGATGACGGTGTGTTCGCGTCTTCGAAGGTCCAGGAACACCGCTATTATCATCGTCAACAGGTATGGCAAAAACACGCTGTGGACTCTCTTGAGTGAGGAGTGCGTGTTGGTGAATGTCGTCCGTCGTTGGCAACATCCCATAGTTAACAAGTAAGTCATCAACGGCGCATACCACCGCATCATCGTTTCCCTTCGGAAGGACTTGGGGTAAAGGAGTGTCTAGCGACGAGTTGGGGGGAGGTCGCGATGGCAGGGGCGATGCTCGTCCATCGGACTCTCCCGACGAGCTAACATCAAGGTCAAAATACTCTTCATCCGTGGGCCGGGATGTCGCCTGAACGGCCTTCCTAGAGGCTAACGCAAGCTTTCCTTTCCCCTTCGCAACAAGCGCCTTTGCCGTACCCCTCGGTACTTTCGGCTTCGACTTCTTCGCGTGCTTCGCCTCAAGTGCAGCTTGGTACATATCAACGAGATCGGGAAGTACGAACCGCACCATACATGCTGGCATCCACACGCGTAGGTGGCTCTCGGGCTCCGGCGGTAGACGGCTGCCACGGTGTTTCTTTCTCCCGCCCGTTCCTGCATGGCCATCCTCGTCGTCAACCTCGTCGCTGTCTTCCGATTCTGAGGGCAAGACGTCGTACGTGGTGTCCGCAGGCTTTCTGAGCCCTTGGATCCCTGCAGAGGCAAGGCGCACAAGTTGCGCCGGCGCGATCTCGAGCCTATATTCAAGGATGCCATCTGTATAGGCGTGCATCCGCGACCCGTGGATCTTTACGATGAGATCTCCGAGACAGCTATCATCGTCTCCACGATCCGCTTCAAGGGCTATAGACGAGAGATGTCGCGCAAGCACCTTCGATGGCGTACCCGGGGCGTCCCGAGGCGCTTCACACTCTCTGACAGGCGAACTCGTAGACCGAGCGACAGCCTCCGTGTTCGCCTTCAATGCCGAGCGGCGCAGAGCGCGGAGGACGATACTCGGCCACAAGACGGTGCGGAAACGCTTGATGATGGTGTCTCTGAGCCCCCATTCGAAATGTAATTCGCAAACGTGAGCAAGCTTGGCTAGGTCGGGCTCGCGGTTCCACTGCGGAGGCGTGTGAGTGCGGCGCGCTCCCGCATCCGTCGCGCTTATGATTGGGTTGGTGTACGAAAGCAGGACATCAATGTCGGGAAATGAATCTGGAATGGTCTTTGCTAGGGAAGGCTTCTTGGATCCAAGATGCCCGCGGGAATTGGTGCGCAGCTCGTTGCGCAGGGCCTCACGCCACGTAATGAGAAACTCGGGGAGCTCTGCGCGCGTGAGAGATTGGGCTGCCTCGAGGAGTTCATCACCGAGACCTGATTTCGCAAGCCCATGGGCAATTCCCGGGCCGCAACGCGGGAGACCGGCCGGGTGATAATCACCACCGGATAAAAGGCCGATCAGAATGAGCCCACCACGAGTGAGCTGGACTGATGGGTGTGCGAGGATATCGGCCGAAGTATAGATGGTGGAATGATTACCGTCCACACGGCCATCGGCATTTTTTGTAGCGTGCTTACTGTTGCCAGTGAGATTGACGCTTGGGCTAGATTAGGAATTATATGAAGTGAGTGACGTAGATTGACCCGGCGTGCAAACACAGCGCGCACTTGCGAACAACCATTTTGGCACCGAACAGGAAGTTGTCAACGTCGTCCGACAAGATTGCATCGATGACGCCGATGCTATTCAGGTGGGCCAGCTCGGCCTCTGCCTCTCCCGGAGCCTTCCGGAGCCAACGTGGGTTGAGAAAACGGCATTGAGAGTTGGAGGGTGAACGCACCATTCTCCACTCATAGCCAAACGCCTCTATCATACCCTTCATGCTATCGACCAGCCAGTGTTTTTCTCCAGATACCCTCTTCCCACGTTTGACTTTGGGTCGCTTGGGACCGTCGAAGATGAAGAGTGGGAGAAACGGTACGCTCATAAGGCGTGCACAACGGAAGAAAAGAGTTCTCAGTTCCGGATTCTCGCCTTCTCTTCCGTATGCAGCGTGAAAGAACCAGATGGATGCATCGATACCAATGCGGAGACCCCTTAAATTGGCGGGGTTCCCCTCGAATCCATCCACGACAGCGAGATGGGTGAGAGCTCGCAATTTCCCAGAAGGACGAAGAATCTGTAAGAGGTGAGTGTGAGTGCGAAATGAGATGAAAGATGCAAAGGATGCTCACATCCCAAAGGCCAGTTACACCCATCGAAATTCAGGCAAGCTTGAACAAGCGACGCGACATGATTTGCTATCGCGTCGCGGTCATGTGACTAAAAGTCATGTCTTGAGGCATACGACTTTCCTTGTATTTTTACTCAGCTATCTCACGATGGGTAGATTAGGGTCGCGCTCGTCTGAGCAACTTTATTTGTTCTTTGATACAGCATAGAGTAAATATGTACAGAGTGGGTGCCAGCTGCGGGGGCGGGCGGAAGAACTCCGATGCGCTACGGAGACCCGATGTGCCCGGCTGTGCCTGTTTGCTATGGAAAGTAGACTATGGTGTGGGTTACTTTCGGTGAAGATGGTAATCCGTGCCTCGTCGCTTGATTTCCTATGGTGAAATGAGTGACAGGGGAGCTCCACTTCAGTCGAGTGCACGCTGAGTTGCTAAAGCTGTGAGATTTGTGAGAGTTCTGTGGGCGTAGAGGGTGGGGAAAAAGCAAACGAACGAGTGAGAGGGGCAGCAGAGGAATGGCCACGTGCTGCGCGCTTCGCTCTACGCTCTATCGTAAGCTACAGTACGCTACGCTAGATCACCCATGTGGGCGCTCCGCGGACGTCTCACGACACGACCATTGTACAGTGATATTTTCGGCTGCAGAGAAGGCGATGTTTTGTGCCTTCTTCCAATGATGTTTATGTGATTTGTGGAAAAGTTTTGGCGGTTAGAGTCTTGGAAACGATTACCGTTTGACGATGCTCTGAGGTTGGAGATACAGCACGAAGCGATGGAGACTGAGATGCATCACAACGGAGGCAAAGTAGGTATAGGCGATCTCCATTACAAGATTCGCTTGGGTTTGTCGGAACGACACTCGGTAGGCGCGGCAAGTGAGTTGCATACGCACTTACCCATGATCAGGACGGAACGGTGTGATAGTTTTTTAGGAACAGGGCGTTGACAGATGAGTTGGTCGTCACACCAACGAAGAAGAATGAATTGAATGATGAGAACGACGGACAAAGACGATGCCAATACCGGAAATGTGTCCGATATATCTATCGCCCCGAGGCTCCTCCCCGCCTCTCTGCCTCCCCAAACCGCCTGCAGTTGGTCCGGCGTCCTTTGCCCCCGTTCTTGCCCTTCCAGCTGGTCTGGTTTTTGTATTTTATTATGTTCCGCCGCTTTTCGTTGAGGCTCATAGTCAAGTCCATCGTGAGTGTCCCCCGCCCTCTATCCACACTCTCATTCTCATATTGCGCAGTACCTGAGGATCACACTCAACAGTGTCACCACTTTCTTTTTCCTTTTTTCATTCCTTCACTGCCTGGCACAGGGCCTCATCCAATCGTTCCTGTATACCGCCGATGATACATGGGGCTCCCTCACATCCCATATCGTTGCCAGCGCGAATATCCCTTCCACCATCTTTCCCCAGTTCACTGGACGTCATGGAAGCTACAGCCTCGAGCTATGCGATCAGGTTCCAGTCATCGGAGGAGATCCCCATCCCTGCGTCCCTTTTTTCACTGCCGGTCAGCCGAACCCCATCACCATCCCACAACGTTACTTGCCACCAGACGCTTCATTTGTGCGCCAGCCATTCATTTCTTTCTCGTTTTATTAAACCTTTTTTTGGGCAGTCTCCCGATCCTCCCGGTCAGTCAAATGTGGTGAGTTTTGTCCCAGGAATCGTTGCTCCTTCCTCCCCCCTTACCTTCCCTCAGACCTCATCAACTTGGCTCCTCGACTCCTCCCTCCATATTGACTCGCGGACAACACCTGATGGGTTGACGGCCGTTATCGTCACGTCAAATGATAATGGCATGTCCCTCACCCTTGATCCAGTCTGCACTTTCACCCTTTTGTACCCAGCGGCCAGGTGAGTCCCGGCCATCGTCCGTTTCGAATAGTTTTCTCTGACCCGCCTGTGCAGACTGAGTCAATCGCGGCGGGAGGAGTTGTCACTGATTGGATCCCAATTCTGGTTGTTTGGTTTGGCGGTGTTTGCCGTGAGTCTGTACGATTCTCTAAATCGCGGTATTGATTTTATTTTTTTTCAGTTGATTTTTGAATCCATCCCCCACATGTACGTGCGACCCCGTTGAGAACATACCCGATCTCACGGAGGATACAGACTCGCCCTTATCGTAGCTCGACTCCTTGTTACTGGATGGTCGACTTATGCTGTGTGGCGTACGGCGAACATCCAGGACCGTTTGCGACACATCATTCAAAGCCCAGACTCCCCATGCCACATCGACCTGTTTGAGCCGTACTTCAAAAGGCGTACCCCGCTTCAGGTATGATTCACAAAGATTATATCCCACTTCTCCTCAATCTACCTTAGATTGCGGACTTTGTCTTGCACTGGGATGCCCTTTTCATTTCCATTATGCTCTCCTGGCGTCTTTACAAGGTATTCGTCTCCCTCACCACTCGCAGACAAACCTTTGCTCACTTATACCAGGTTTATCGAAAGCATACATTTAGGCGCGTTGGTCCGCCGAAAGACATCTTGCGGATGTATGCGGTATGGTTCTTGTTGGACACTCCACTCAAGCCACATATATTGACATATCTTCCCATAGTATTTTCTCGCGGTTTTGGTCAGCATCCAGCTGTCCTTTTTCATGTTGATCAACGTGATGGCACTCTGGATCGATCAACTATTTCATAGCTCAATAACGAAGCTTTCTTCTCACACCAACGTGTACGATGGAGCATTCATCATCACGACTGTGGTAGGTCATCGTCGGATCTTATGGCTGGGCTGTAATTGATTTATTACTAAGTTGTTGGTTCCTTGGCTGATGATGGTTCGTTCCTGCCTCCCTCCAGCAGCGTCCTGTGCTAGTGTGCTAATCAGAACATACAGGGCTGGTACTCCGCGCGACGAGAGAATCGCAAGATGACCTGGGCATTCCTCGCCATCGCATTTTTCTTCTTGTTTGCGTGGTCATTCATGTTCTATTCGCGCATCTATCGTTTCACATTTGTGGACTGGCCTTTCTTTGGCGTCACGACTGCAACTTCGTTCGCGACACTGATCTCCTCTACGGTCTTCTCATTCGTTTGCCTGCGTAACTATGGCAAGGGACTCGCACAATGGAGTACGTTTTTTTTTCTTTATTTGCCCGTTTTCCGTCGTGGTGTCCAGAACACTAACACCGCAACACTATAATAGTATACTTGGAACAGAGCCTCTTCAGCGACGCCTTTGAACCAGATCTCTTCCCTACCGAGGAGATCGAAAAAGAGTGGAAATATGATGCAGACCGCGCCTCGATATCCAAGGTAGCACTTCCTGAGTTTCTGAGGGACGACCAGCAACCAGGGATAACGGTCTAATTCTCGCCACGGGTTTGGCGTTTCTCACGATTCAGGGCCACATACAGGGCTACGAGGGCAAAGCTGTGTGATACTCCCAAAAGGTAGCATACAAACCAATAGAATGAAATCATTGATCCCAACATATCGTATCGTCGGTCATCTCTCGTTGAAGCACGTATATTTTTGCTCTCGTCCTTTCATATTGTGCAATTTCGGATGGTTCTACGTCGTTCTTTGTTGTGTATTATTATTAGAGCTATTTTCTTTTAAACTGAAATGGGAAAGCGATTAATGTCTTCGTAGTGGCATGATGGTGATCCTGTTGATATCGGGTTGCTCGGTTAGCGACCATTCATTTTCATTTAGAAAGGGCGCTGCTTTCCATGTCGCGCCGGACAATGGCGATACAGTACTAGTGCAGCATATATTACTTGTCTGTAGGCCGCTTTCGATTTTCTTTTCTTTTTGGGTGGTCCTCACTTATACGGTTTCGGCCCCGAGATCACCCGTAAAGGCACACGCAGAGGCCCATGTTACGGTACAGTAATTTATCATCATGCTTCATATCACTTTTTTTTTCCCCATCTGAGCGTTTTTGACTATCGTAAAGCGCTAGCATGATACTACTGCATCATCAGTAATCACTGACAGTCAGCTATTGATGATACAAACTATGTTCCACTTACTGGTATTACTGAGATACATATATTTATCATTCCTGATTTCCCTGAGATTACTACATTACACGGCTGAAGGCGTAGCATCTGGGGCCCAAGGGTATATTACTACCAGCGGTAACTTGAGCTCCGCATGCTGTACTCGAGTACGTAGCTGATGGCACGGTCATACGCCGATTCGACCGTGATGGATGGTTCTCTATATCTCACCTACGCGCCAAACACGTCATCAATCTATCATATAATACGGAATGCAGAGCTCAGACTAAAGGTGACGTATGACATATTATATATAATGCAGTACTCGGGGCGCTACCTACCACTTGAAATCGATGTACGACTCTTGGGGGCCGTGCAGAACAGTAATGCGCCTGGTCATCTAAACTGATCGTTTTCTAAAAGTGGAGTGGCAGTAACTTACGAACACGTTGCTTCATCTTAGACAGGGCTCGGGCTCGGTGTGTTTCATGTCGAGAGATCATCGATCA
>WNFO01010426.1_pt1 | contig 11961 bp, 12 predicted proteins | sample 5400251 | NCBI WGS metagenome assembly WNFO01 (sample SAMN13153354, study PRJNA577476) | soil metagenome | isolation source: 100 cm saprolite under Madrone tree | place: USA:California | collected 2016-06-14
GTCGGCAGCTTCACCGATTGCCCGCCGGGCAATTTCACCTCTTGATAGACTTGGCGTTCGCGATAATGCTCGTCTTCCAGCATTTCGGAGGCCGAGTAAATCGGACCAGCAGGAACTTCCGCGGCTTCCAGCAGCCGAATCGCTTCCTGCGCAGTGTGCCGTCGCGTCCAGGCTGAAATAGCATCGTCGATTTCCTTAACGTGCTGCGATCGCCCATCGTTCTGCGCCAGCCGTGCGTCTTTTGCCAGATCGTCGCGGTCCATCGCAATCATCAAGCGGCGAAAAATACTGTCGCCATTCGCACCGATGACAATATACGCGTCGTCCGCGCAACGATAAGTTCCGCTCGGCACGATTCCCGTGAGCCGCATGCCTTCACGCTCGCGTCTCACACCGGCAAGATCGAACTCGGAGATCGTTCCTTCCATTAGATTAAGAACCGTTTCATAGAGCGCGATATCAATCAACTGCCCGCTGCCGCCCTTTGCATCGCGATGATACAGCGCCATCAAAATCCCGAGTGCCGCATGCAGACCGGCCACGGAATCTCCCAAACTTAAATTTGCACGCACCGGCGGGCGCGCGGGCTCGCCGGTTACATAGCGCAACCCGCCGAACGCTTCGGCCACCGCCGCAAAACCTGGCTTCTGCGCATTACGGCCAGTCTGTCCGTAGCCGGAAATTCGCGCCAGAATAAGTCCGGGATTTTCCTTCTTCAATTCTTCGTAGCCGAGTCCCCATCTTTCCAGCGTGCCTGGCCGAAAATTTTCCAGTACCACGTCCACGCGTTTCGCAAGTTGGCGCGCGATGCGTTGTCCTTCGGCCACGCGCAGATTCAGCGTGACGCATTTTTTGTTGCGCGCCATCGAATACCACCACAGCGAAGTGCCCTCATGAACCACCCGCCAGTTGCGCAACGGATCGCCACCCACCGGCGGCTCCGCCTTGATCACTTCCGCGCCAAACCACGCCAGAAACCCGGCTGCGAATGGACCTGCGATAGCCTGCCCAAGCTCAAGAATTTTCACTCCTGCCAGCGGACCCGGACTCGCGTTCAGTTTTTCGTTAGTACTCATGCGTTTTGCTTGTTCTACTCCGCTCATTTCACACGCTGCGCTGAAATACAATTGTTGACGTCGCGGACCATTCTTTTACCGGCACTGAGGAATTGTACGGCAGATTTCGTATTCACCAAGCTCTTGCTTCGCTGCAACAAGCTCGCAACAACACTCCACCAGAGTGCTTGATGGTCGTGTCGCTGGTCCTGTGTCCCGCAGGTCAACCGGCTGTCCAAAATCGAATTGCAAAATCTGGAGAGGTGATGTCCATGGTGAGAAAGACAGCGATCCGACCGACAACGGGACGCAGGCAGGGCTAAATCCCGCACTAATTTCCCGCGGTGATGTGGCGGTCGAGACACTGGTGAACGCCATCCACAAATCGCCGGTGTGGAAAGAGGGCCACAACGCGATCATCCTCGTCTGGGACGAGAACGATTACAGCAGCGCTCCCGAAACCAACCAGGTGCCGCTGATCGTTGACACCAACTACGCCGTGGACGGCGTGCAGAGCAACGTCCGCTACAATCACTTCTCCCTTCTGAAGACGGTCGAAGCTGGATTCAAGCTTCCTTGCCTCAACCACGCTTGCGATTCCAGCGTCGCGGTTATGGCCGATCTCTTCCAGAAGGGCAAAGCCGACGGTGATCAAGACGGCGACGACCAGCAGTTTCACCTAACTTCAGGTTGGCTTGAACCGCCGGCGGCTGAGGATAATATGCATCAGCCGCAGCCGCCGTTTTAGTTGGCTCCCGCCGCGCTTCACTACCTCATTCCGTCAAAACTTCGTTTCTGCTACAGTTCGTGAAACGGGAGGCATCACCATGCGAAAAGTACTAACAATCGGAAGCGCAATTCTTCTTACGGTTGCTGTCGCGGCCATCGCGCTGCACGCGCAGCAGGATAAGTCCAAAAGACCCAGTCCGCCGGCCACCGCGAAATGCGATCTGCCGGGCGGCGGTTCCGTAACCGTGGATTATTCAAGTCCGCGAGCCAAAGGACGCAAGATTTTTGGTGTAGTGGTTCCATATGGCGAGCCGTGGCGCACCGGTGCCAACGAAGCTACAACATTCGTAACCACTGCTGACGTTATGGTTGGCGGAAAGCATGTTCCGGCCGGAAAGTACACGATTTTTACTGTGCCCAACAAAACCGAGTGGGTTTTGATCGTCAGTAAGAAGACTGGCGAGTGGGGGATTCCCTATCCAGGCGCTGACATGGATCTGGTACGCGCGAGTATGAATGTATCCGCAACCGCGTCACCAATCGAAAATTTCACAATCGCCTTCGACAAAGGCAGCAAGGGCTGCACCCTGCGCATCGAGTGGGAAAATTCGCGCGCCACCGTAGACATTTCATCGATGTAACAGCTTGATGCTTTTTGTAGCGGCGGCTTTATGCCGCCGCTCTTTCTTCGTCCGCTCGGTCGCAGACCGAGCTTGTTACCCTCAGTCCACTGCACGTTGCCGCGATTCAAACCTTTAGCCGCGCCATTCCACGGTCGACCAAAAATACCGCGGCAATCACCATACCTGCGGAAAGAATCACATTTAACGAAACGTGTTCGCTCGCGAACCACCAACCCAACAGCACCGCCACAATCGGATTGACGTAAGTGTGTGTAGCTACTAGCGTCGGCGAATAGTGCTCCAGCAACCAGTTGTACGCGGTGAACGCAATCACCGAACCGAACACGATCAGATAAGCCAGCGACAGCCATGCAAGCCGCGGTACATTGACCAATGAAAAGCCGCGATATTCGCCCACGGCCGTGGCAGTGGCAAGAAGCATGCCCGAGCCCGCGAGCAACGACAAAGCGGAGAGCAGCAGCGGGCTACCGGACAAATGCGAGCGGCGCGAGTAGATAATTCCCGCCGACCAGGAAATCGCTCCGATAAGGCAAGCGATAGCTCCCAGGAATCCGCCGCGGCCTGACGACCACACGTCGCGGCCCAACAGCAGCCCCACGCCGGCCAGTCCCAGCGCCACGCCCACCAGCAAATATCCGTTCATTCGCCAGCGTTTTTCCGCCGCGCAGGTCATCAGAAACACCCAGATCGGCTCGGACGCGATAAGTAAGGACGCAAGACCGCTGGGAATCTGCGTCTCCGCCCAATGCAAAGAGCCGTGGTCAATCAGGAAAAATAGGAATCCGAAGACCAGGCTGGCCTTGACTTGTGGCCACGTGGGGCGCTGCCCTTTCGCTAGAGCCCACAGCAGCAAAATCGTGCCGGCGATCAGGTGCCGGAAACCAGCCGTGTAAAGCGGTGGAATCGCGGCCACCGCATAGCGAATTGCAAGATAAGTCGAGCCCCAGATAACGTAGATGGAAAAAAATGCCGCGATAACGCTCAAGCGGTTCGCCGGGTGTTTAAGCGCGGAGATCGCAGCTGCTTCTAAAGGTTCGAGCGTTGCGGTTTGTGATTCCGAACTCATGGTGCCTTCCCGGCTGGCCCGTAATGGCTAAACTGCGTTATACTCATTACCGAGGATACGACCTTCCCTGTAATGAGTCAACTTACTTTCGGTCATTAGTATGAAGAAATCGGATTACAATTTCCTGGCGCACGGTCACGGCAAAACCGCCCCCTGGATCGACCTTGTCAACAGCCAGGAATGGGACACCTTTGGGCGGCTCACCGACCATCTGAACAATCCTGCATGGGTTCCCTACTTCCTGCGGCAATGGCATTTTGCAAGCCCATCGCGCGAACCCGCACCGATTGCTCGGCTGAAAACGCTACGAGCGGCGCTGCGAAAAGGCTCCGAAGCTCTTTTTCGCGGCAAACCGATTCCCTCGCCGGAACTCCGCGCACTAAATGACGTCCTGAACTTAAGGGGAAAACAGCAACTCTTCCAGCGCCAAAATGGGTTGCGGATTGAGTTTGTGCCGGACAAGTCTGGATGGCGTCGGATTCACGCTGCGGTTGCTCGTTCATTCGTCGAAACTATCGCCGATGGCCAGTCTGCACGCGTCAAGATCTGCCGCAACGACGATTGCCGCTGGGTTTTCTATGACCAAACAAAAGGCAAAACCCGCTGCTGGTGCAGCAGCAAAAGTTGCGGCAACCGCGAACGGGTCCGCCGCGCCCGTGCGCGGGACAATCATTGATCCAGTTTCAGGAATTCTTGGGGCGGATCAGTGCCAGGAATTCGTCGCGGGTCTGCTTGTTTTCGCGGAAAGCGCCGAGCATGGCACTGGTAACCGCCGAGCCGTGCTGCTTTTCGACACCGCGCATTTGCATGCACAAGTGGCGGGCTTCGATGATCACACCCACACCTTGCGGCGCGATTTTTTCCTCGATAGATTTGGCGATCTGACACGTCATGCGCTCCTGAATCTGCAAGCGCCGAGCGAACATATTCACCAGGCGTGCGATTTTGCTGAGGCCGACGACTTTGTTGCTTGGCAGATACGCGACGTGGGCTTTGCCGAAAAACGGCAGCAGGTGATGTTCGCACAAGCTGAAAAATTCGATGTCCTTTACTACCACCATTTCGTCGTAGGTGACGCTGAAGGTTGCGCCGTTCAATACATGGTCGACATTTTGATGATAGCCGCTGGTGAGAAACTTCAGCGCTTTCTCGTACCGTTCCGGAGTCTTCCGCAAACCTTCGCGTTCGGGATCTTCGCCGACCAGGCGAATGATTTCCCGGACGTGCTCAGCAATCGCGCGGGCGTTCTGCGATTTTGTATCCAAATCGTTGAGCAGCAATTCTTCCGTTGTGGGCGTCGTAGGCTTGGTCACGGCTTGGTCCTCGCTTAATTCCCTTGGTACTGGAAGCTATTGTTAGACGTCTCTTCAATGCGAACGGCTTCCAGCTTGGCGGCAGGAAAAGATTTCAGCCGCTTAAATATTTCCGTACATAGATTTTCGGTCGTGGGCACGAGTTCACGAAAAGCCGCAACGTCGTCCTGCAATGAGCGATGATCAAACGGCTCGATCACTCGTTCGCTCACGAACGCATCAAGATCGGCGAGATTCGCAATCATTCCGGTTGCGGGATCGACTGCGCCGGAGAAAAGCACCTCCAGTATGTAATTGTGGCCATGGCCGTAGGGATTATTGCACTTTCCGAAGACACGGTTATTTTCTGCTTCAGAAAGCCTCGCGCTGCGCAAGCGGTGCGAAGCCGCGAAGTGATAACGTCGTCCGAGCGCGATGTGCAGAGTTTCGCTCATTAGGTGGCTCCCTTCGCGCCGTTGCGGTAGCAATCAGCAAACAAATCGGCCGATTCGTACAGTCGCACGCGATGCAGATGCCCCCGCGGAATTTTAGTTTCAAGCAAATTCCAGATCACGCGCGCGACATTTTCACAAGTGGGAATCTGATTTTTCAGTTCCGCAACTTCGTAATTCAAGAAGCGGTGGTCCATGCGTTGCGTAATTTCGCGATCCAAGATCTCTTTCAGCTCCTTCAAATCAAGAACCATTCCGGTGACCGGATCGGGCTCGCCGGCGATAGTGACCTCAAGCGTGTAGTTGTGGCCATGGCCATGCGGATTATTGCATTTGCCGAAGACGCGCCGGTTCTCTTCCGCGGACAAAGCGGGATTGTGGTACAGATGCGAAGCGGAGAACTCGAGTTTGCGCGTTAAGTAGACCATATCGTTTCTATTCTATTTATTTGATGCGCCGACACCCACAATATATTCCCTGCCCTTCCACGTAACTTTGCCTTTGGCGTAGCTTTCGTGCGAAGCCCAGAGCACGCCAGCGTACAAAAATATCGCCGGTAAGTAATAGATGATGTATTTGAAGGGGAAATGGTTACGCGAAAGCGCCATTCCGTACGATACCTGGCGTAACAGCAGCAGAATCACTCCCGCAAACATGGCGACGGGCAGTTTGATACCGATGATCAGGATCACCAAAATCATCCACGGGAATGCGGACTCAAATTCGGCGAAAACCGAACCGGTGCTGCCGCCCATCAATTGGAAAAGATTCTTTTTCCAGCCTTCCCACATCGCGGAAAACGAGCGATACATGCGTACGCGAACGATTCCGAATCCTGAAGCAAACCAGATGCGAAATCCGGCGGACTTTACGCGCCGCGCGAGTGCGACATCTTCGAGGACTGCGCCGTGAATTGCAGCATGACCGCCAACGGCATCGTAGGTTTCGCGTTGGATCAAGAGGAATTGTCCGTTGGCGGCAGCGGCTTTGGAAGCGGTGTCGTTTACTTCATCGAAAGAAAATCTTTGAGCGAGCCGCAAATACACAAACGGAATCAACACTCTTTCGTACCAGGTCTGCAATTCCTGCTCCGGCGAAAACGAAATGAGCGCTGCATCTTTTTCGGTTGCCAGCGCAATGGCTTTTGCAATTGCGCCTTCGAGCAAAACCGCGTCGGCATCCGTAAACAGCAGCCACGGCGAACTGGCTTGGTGAGCGCCGAGCGAGACGGCGTGATTTTTTCCTACCCAGCCTGCCGGCGGAGCGGGCGCGTCTATCACGCGGAGATGCGAAATGTTTTTTGCCAGGCCGTGAAGAATTTCCGCGGTGCGATCGGAGGATTGGTCGTTTACGGCAATGATTTCAACGATTTCCGGTTGCGCAGCGAGCGATGTGATGCAGGCGGCGATGGACACTTCTTCGTTGCGGGCGGGGACGATGGCAGCGACGCGGGTGAAGGTATTCATAGTTAAGAAGCGCGCGGCAAGGGCATTTGCAGGGAGTTTGCTGCGTTTTGATTCCTAAGCGGATGCGTTAGTATAACACCGATATGGAAAGACTTCGCAGGGCGATGGTGTGGGTGGGGCTGGCGCTGGGCGTCTTGATTTTGCTCTTGTTTGCGCTGCCTAGCTACCGACAGGGCGAGGCATCGATTGCCGGGAAAACGGCGGATGACTTTGCGCTGACGATCGACGGCAAGGCGCAACACCTTTCGGATTATCGTGGGAAGGTAGTGGTGTTGAATTTCTGGGCTTCGTGGTGCCCTCCTTGCGTGGAAGAGGCTCCCGCGCTAAATCGCCTGCAGCGGCACATTGAACCGATGGGTGGAACGATTCTAGGCGTCAGCATTGATGAAGACCCGGCAGCGTATGAAAAATTCCTGAAGGATTTCGCCATCGTGTTTCCGACCTGGCGAGACCCGGAGGCGAAGGACAACAAGTCCAAAATTGCGCTGGGTTACGGGACTTCGCTGATACCCGAAACTTATGTGATTGACCGGCACGGAAAGATTGCGCGGAAGCTGGTCAGCGCTCAGCAGTGGGACTCGCCGGAGATGCTGGCTTATTTCGACGCGGTTCTGAAGGAGAAGTAGCTGCAGGAAGTGACCAGAAATCAGCGACCAGAGACCGCTGTCAGGACTCCTCGCAGTCTTTTTGCCGCCTCGCCAGCGAGCGGCGCTTGAAACCGACGTACTTCAACCGCGAGGATCTAACCCCCGAACTTGATATTGGTAGTTCGCGACTGACCGGCGTTCGCGAAGCTAAAGCTACTTCTCGAATAGCTGTCGCAGGCGACGGCCTCCACAAAAGCAGTTAATCAGTGCTTTGCAAATCGGGAAAGCACCAATCGCCGGGCCAGTGATGCGCTAGAGACGCGTTGGGCGTAGCATCGTAGTTGGGTATACAAACGTCAGGGACGATGTCAGGATGACGGCGTGAAGACTAGTCTGTTTGAAATATTCAAGATTGGGATTGGGCCTTCTAGTTCGCATACGGTGGGGCCGATGCGGGCGGCGGAGGCGTTTGCGGCGGGACTGCGCGATGGCGGGTTGCTTGAGAAGACGGCGCGGGTGGAAGCTAATCTTTATGGTTCGCTGGCGCTTACTGGGCATGGGCACGGGACGGACCGGGCGGTGCTGTTGGGATTGAGCGGAGAGTTGCCGGACCGGATTGCGCCGGAGAGCATTGAGCCGAAGCTAGTTGCGATTCGGACGGCGAAGAAATTGTCGCTGGCTGGAACGCACGCGATAGCGTTCGACGAGGCACGGGATTTGTTGTTTCACAGAGACAAGACCCTTCCCTTTCATTCGAATGGCATGCGGTATCGGGCGTTTGATGCGGCAGGCGGCGGGATTTCGGAGCAGGTTTACTTTTCGATTGGCGGGGGATTTATCTTGCGGGAAGGCGAGGCCGCTGGAGCGAATGCGAAAGTTCTGGTGAAGTATCCGTTTACTAGTGCTGCGGAATTGTTGAAGACGGCTGCTGAGCATGGGATGGCGGTGTGGGAAATTGCGCTGGAGAATGAGAAAGCATGGCACACCGAATCGGAGATTCGGGAGTACGTGAAGCGGATTTGGGGCGTGATGCAGGAGTGCATGGCGCGCGGGTTGAAGACCGAGGGGATTTTGCCGGGCGGATTGAATGTGCGGCGGCGGGCGCCTCGGCTGAGGAAGGAGAATGCGGCGGGCGGGCGTGTGGTGACAGCTCCGACGAATGGAGCGGCGGGAATTATTCCAGCGGTGGCGACGTATTACATGACCTTTGTGCCGAAAGCGGATGAGGCGGGATTGCTGCGCTATTTCTTGACAGCGAGCGTTATTGGAGTTTTGTACAAAGAGAATGCTTCGATCAGCGGCGCGGAAGTTGGATGCCAGGGCGAGGTGGGAGTGGCGTGCTCGATGGCGGCGGGCGGATTGGTGGCGGCACAGGGCGGTTCAAATGAGCAGGTTGAGTGTGCCGCGGAAATTGGGATGGAGCACAATTTGGGAATGACTTGCGACCCGATTGGCGGGCTAGTGCAGATTCCTTGTATTGAGCGGAATGCGATGGGGTCGGTGAAGGCGATCAATGCTTGCCGGATTGCTTTGCATGAGGGGAGCGAGCATAAAGTTTCGCTGGATCAGGTGATTGAAACCATGTATCAGACCGGGATGGATATGCAGTCGCGGTATAAGGAGACGTCGTTGGGTGGGTTGGCTTTGAACGTCATTGAGTGTTGATGAAGGTCTGATATTCCGGGAACACAAACCATTCATTTAGTTGGAAGCGGAGTCCGTGCGCCGTGGCGAATGTGAAGAACGTTGACTGCAGCATTGCGTTTGTCGACGGCGTAGATGATCCGGTCGATGTTTGCCTTACCGCCAAAAGGCAGATGGCGAAGTTTCTTATTTTCTGGAATGACCGTTCCGCGGTTGGCATATTGCTGCAAACTATAAACCGCCTCGGAAAGATTGTTGAACCAGGCCGCAGCCGATTCAGAACTATCAGCTTCAATGAATTCGTAAATGGCTTCTGTGTCGCGCAGGGCGCGCTCGGTAAGCCTAACGAGGTATGGCACGGGCGCGCCGGAGTGTTTCCAGGGCTTCGCGCGCCGGGCGTACGCGGCCTTTTTTCCCATCTTCGAGGCCTTGGCGGATACCTTCCAAAGCGTCGGCTTGCGCCACTATATCGAGCAACCGCTGATAGGCTTCGGCATCTTGCACGACCGCTTCGGCCTTTCCGTTGACGGTAAGAATCAGCGGTTTTCTCGTCTTTTTCAGATGTTTCAGGAATTTCGCCGGATTGCGGCGAAATGTCGTCATAGCCTGAATGTCTTTTTTGATATCGAACATGATGGCCTCGGATTGTGATTATAGCACCTTTAAAGGTGTCTAAGAAGGAGTGGAAACTTGCCACGGAACCCTGAGCAACGGGCGGTAGCGTCAAAGAAAAGAACCGCTCTAAAGACCGGCCACTACAAGAACGGAGAAAAAGCTACTCGTAGCGGAGGGCTTCTACTGGGTCCAGTTTGGCGGCTTGCATGGCGGGGAGCCAGCCGCTGATTACGCCTACTACGATGAGGATCATGCTGGATAAGAACATGGTCATGACGGAAAGGGTCAGGTGAATGTCTACTTTGCCGGTTTCGTCTTCGTAGGCGGGGCCGAGGAAGGGCAGCGTGCCGATGGAGGCAGTGAGCACCCAGGAAAGCAACATGCCGATGGCTCCGGCGGCGATGGTCATAACCAGAGCTTCCAACAGAAATTGCCAGCGGATGTGAGATTTTTTTGCGCCGAGGGCGCGGCGTAGGCCGATTTCGCGAACACGCTCTTCAACCGAGACCAGCATGATGTTCATGACGCCAACACCGCCAATGCCGAGGGTCATCGCGCCGATCATGAAAAGAAGCGCTTCGATGCCGATGGTGATGCCTTCGTAGATGGGCTTAAATTCTTCGCGACCGAACATGGTGATGGCGCGTTTGTCTGACGGAGAAAAGTGCTGGCGATTGGCGATGGCGGTGCGAAATTGCGTCATCGCGGCAGGTTCGAAGCCGGGAGCGATCGGTTCCCACACCAGAACGCTGGCATATTTGGTGTCCCACAAATCGCCGGCAGCGGTGTACGGGATAAAAGCGGATTCGTCGTCGCAATTGAAATAGCAACTGTCGGAAAATTTCCTGTCCATGGAACCGATTACGGTGAAGGGGACGCCTTTGATGCGAACCATTTCGCCGAGAGCAGGTTCGCCGCTGAAAAGTTTTTTGCGCAGCTCGGAGCCGAGAAAGACCACGCGGCGGCGCTCGGCAACGTCTTCCGCGGAAATCCAACGGCCGTCGCTGGCGACTTCATTGCGCATTTCGCCGTATTCAGGATAGATGCCGCGAACCGCGGAGTCCTTGAGGCGCTCTTCGTGCGAAACGCCTTGGAACCGCACTGTTTCGCGAGTCACGCGGCGAATCAGCGGAGATTGAGCTTTCACCCACTCGGCATCTTCGGCCTCGAAGCGCACTGGTTTGCCGGCGCGTTCGCCACCGGCTTGTTCGCTGGTAGTGCCGGGCCAGGCAATGACTGCGCCTTTGCCAAATACTTCGAACGTGTACATGAGAACGCTGCGAAAGCCTGCGCCGTAGCTGAGCAACAGCGTTACTGCAACGATTCCCCACGAAATCCCGGACATAGTCAGGAAACTGCGGACTGGGTTACGTCCGAGCGCGGTCCAGGCTTGTTTGAAGATTTCGGCGAACATGGCTCAGCCTCCCGCCTCGAAGCGGAGAGCTTCGATGGGATCGACCGATGCAGCGCGATTCGCCGGGTAGAGGGCGGAGAGAACAGCGATGATGCTCAGGAGCGAGGCCGACATGGCGCCGATTTTCCAGCTGGTGAGCATGCCGGTGAAGAACGGCGGCATAGGAAAGAGATTTACGAAGCCGCAAAAACCATAAGAAAGAATCAGGCCAACGCCACCGCTGATGCCAACGACGAAAATAGTTTCGAGAAAAAATTGCCGAAGGATCGAGCGGCGAGTTGCGCCAAGAGCCATGCGCACGCCGATTTCGCGGGTGCGCTCGCGGACGCTGACGAGCATTACGTTCATTACGCTGAGTCCACCGAGGAAAAGTGTGGCGATGCCAACCGCGCCCATGAAAATTTCCATGCCGACGATGATCATGCGGTTGGCTTGGGCGCCTTTTACGGTGTCCCAGATGCTGGCGGCCTCTTCATCGCGAGGATCATAATTATGCAGGCGGGCCAGGGTGCGGCGCAGCTGGCGGACGCAATCCTTGTGAGTTTCGACGGACCAGGGAGCGATGAGCAGCCGGTCGACAGTGTGTTCAACGGCAGGAGGCTTGTTGGGAAAATCGCGGCGCATGGCGCTAAAGGGAATGAAAATTTTTCGAGTGTCGAAGCCATCGTAACTGGAGTTCTGCTCTTTGGATTTCATTATGCCGATGACGGTATAAGGAATGCCATTCATCCAAATGGTCTGACCGAGGGCTTCACGTTCGGCGAACAATTGTTTTTTTGTGTCGCTGCCCAGGAATGCCACGTTGCGTGCTTGGGCGTTGTCGTCGTCGTTGTAGAAGCGGCCCTGCGCAGTGGCGACGCTGCGAATTTCGCTGAACGGCGGAAGCGCGCCAACAACCGGAATCGTGCCGCTGTTATAGAGAGTGTGAACCTGGACGTCGCTGCCAAGTTCGGGCATGGAATATTTGCAGGCCGGCGATTCAGCCGCGACCTGCAGA
>WNFO01008735.1_pt1 | contig 11959 bp, 8 predicted proteins | sample 5400251 | NCBI WGS metagenome assembly WNFO01 (sample SAMN13153354, study PRJNA577476) | soil metagenome | isolation source: 100 cm saprolite under Madrone tree | place: USA:California | collected 2016-06-14
ACACTCTTGAGCTGGAGGGTCACACTGCCGAAGTTCGTGCCCACATGCGACACCCAGACCGTATACGTGCCCGTCTGGGTCAGCGTCTGAGTGTCCATGAAGAACGAATTGTTCGGGTAGCCCGAGTTGTTCACCCCTACATACGCATGCTGTGTTCCGTCCGGGTTCATGATGTTCACGCCCGCAGACGGATTGCTCACCGCCGTCGCGTACAGCACTACCCGCTGAGCCGATTGGGGCGTAAACGTCAACCGTATATCCTGCCCTGGCAACGTCATCGCGGCGGTCACTGCCGGCCCATCGATCGTAATGGTGCCGGTGATGTACGGCGGTAGGTCATTGAGCGTAAGCGTAACGCCCGAGCTACTTGCCGTTTGTGGTGGAACTACTAGTGTAAAAGTGCCCGTACCAGATAGCACAAACGTTGGCGTGAGTCCGGTGGCTCCGCACATATTAAAAGAAGCGATCTTCGCGTTTTGCGGGCCTATGATTGACAATGCGGATCCACAGCTCAGCGTGTTAGCGCTATAACTAATGCTGACCTGCCTTCCGTTTGTGCCATTAAAGAGCAGGAGGCCGATTTTATTCGCAGCAGTGATGGTGACGGTCTTTGCCGTACCCAGACTGGTTCGCCCGGTGAAGTTGACGTCGGTCACCTGATACGGCGCCGGTGGTACAAAGAAGTCGGCCGGACTAACCGCGCTGCCGGTTGAAGTCGTCACCCTAACCGGCCCAGAAGTCCCCGAACCCGGAACGGTTACTGATAGGCTGGTCGACGTCGCGACACTAGGCGGTGCATACGTTCCGTTGAACTGGACGCTGTCCTTTGCCGCTGTGGCATCAAAATTAGTTCCATTCACCGTCACGCCAGCGCCAGCAATCGCGATGGACGGAGTGAAACCCGTCACGGATGGAAGTCCGCTAGAGGTCGTGACTGCGAAGGAGGAACTGCTTGTTTCTGGGTCGGCGTGGCTGATGAAACGGACGCAGGACTGCCATTGAATTTTACAGTGTTCTGAGATGCGGTACTGCTGAATCCTGTACCGTAGATGGTGACAATCGCTCCGACCATTCCACCACTAGGACTGAATTCGCTAATCGACACCTGCGAGGACGAGTTCGTAGTTATGGATAGCAGGTTGCCGACAGGGTCATAGTTGTAGTGTGCGGCACTGCTTATCGAGTTTACAGCAGCAGCAAGGCGCCCTGCCTCGTCGTAGGCATAGTTGATAGTGGGCTGGGTAGCTAAGCTGAGGTTTACCACAGTGGCCGTACCTACGACTACGGACACGTTGTTGTTGGTTTGCGTATTGAACCCAGACTTCGCCCCGTCAGCCGAATAGGTTCCAGCAGACAACGAAACGATGCTAAATCCTCCTGTTGCATCCGTAGTAGCCGTACCTAGAGTGGTCGCCCCTTTGAATACTCTCACGGTCGCACCAGAAATCGCCGTACTCCCGTCAGATTGCGTGATATGTCCCGAAACCGTTCCCCCCGCGCCTACCAGACTGAAGTTCGCAGTCGTTGTCGTACCGGCGTTGGCTACAGCAGCGGATGTAACGGTCGTACCGAAACCGGCGGCAGACACGAGCAGGTCATAGTTGCCCGGAATTAGGTTCCCCAAAGAATAGCCACCACCGGCGGCGCTGGTCGTTGATTGCCGTAGCACACCCGCCTGATATGCGCTGATCGAAGCTCCACTGATCGCCGTGCTGTCGCTTGCGCGGGTCACCGCCCCGGCGATCGTCCCAGTGCCTACCGTGAAGCTAACTGCGTTGCTTGCTGCCCCTCCAACGGTTACGACAACCGACCCGGTGGTGGCACCCGTTGGAACTATGGTGGTGATGCTGTCACTTCCCCACACCGTGGGTGTCGCGGACGTTCCGTTGAACGTGATGGCACCTGAAGACGGACCAAAAGAGGAGCCCGATACAACTACTGTAGTGCCTACGGGCCCAGAGACAGGCGATATGGCTGTGATTCTCGGCGTCACCATTGACACATTCTGTGTCGTCACGCCACCCGAGTTCACCGCAATGAGGGGTGTCGTTATCGTGCTGAATCCAGTGGCCGAAATGTTGAGTGTGTAATTCCCGGGAGGCAAACCACTCAGGGAATAGCTCCCGTCGCTGGCGCTGCTGGTGAGAAGACCCTGAACGTAGCAAGAAACACTTGCTCCGGCTATCGCCGACCCATCCGAGGCCCTCACCACCTTACCGCTAATCGTACCGGTGATTGTGACCGTAAATTGCGGCCCATTGCTCGCACTACCGCCTACGGTTATGACGACAGGACCGCTGGAACTGGTCGCGGGTACGGTAGCAATCACCTTGGTATTCGCCCAGCTCGTCGCTGTCGCTGCGACCCCATTAAAACTTATCGTGCTCAGACCCTGAGTAGTGCCAAAGGCCGCTCCGTATGCCGCGACCACCGTCCCGGTAGCTCCCGAACTGGGGGACAGATTCGTAATGTTGGGGATTACCGAAAACTGTACTCCGGTACTTGTGTTTGAACCAACAGTCACAGTCACTAGCCCAGCCGAAGCGCCATTCGGAACTACTGCAACAATCTTCGTCGTGCTCCAACTGGTTGTTGTGGCAACGATCCCGTTGAATTTTACAGTGCCACCTGAGCTAAAATTGCTGCCGTTGATCGTGATCGGTGTGCCGATAGATCCTGACGTCGGCGACAAACTGCTAATGGTCGGCCAGCTGCTGGCACCGAAGAATATTCCGCTGATAACTGCGTTTTGTCCTGCGGTACGACTGACGTTGATGGCTACGTGCCCGCTGAGATTCCACACCAAGTATTGGCCATTCGTGAATCCTGTGACGCTCCGGCTGTCCAGAACCGCCTGGGTCTGAGTATTTAGGATGTTGACGGTCTGACCTCGCCCCAAGTTATCCCAATCGAGACAGTAGACCGCAACTTGGTGCGTCTGTCCGTCAGTAAGGTTTATATCCACAGTGAAGCCGGTACTGGAGTACCAGGTTGCCGCGATTCGATCGGTGGCCACAGCTTTTTGTAGGGCTCGTACGTCTGTTGTGGATGCAGCCCATACGTATTGAGTCTGACCACTCGGCGTTACAGTCGCATACGCAGGATAGGAAATCGTGTCACCGATGACGTTGTAGCCGTCCAAGCCGTAACTAGGTTTCCAGGTCCCCTGCGCCACGGTGTCTAGCTTCACGAACACTGCCGTCTGCGCCGACAGCTCGGTTACTCCCAGCAGACAAAGCCAGAGACATATGAAGATAGCCGCTCTACCTATGACGAAGCCGCGCATCGGTAAACCTCCAACCCTCGACCCAACCTAAGCCATCTCGCTGCTTGTGGTCCAAGTCACCTGCCGATTCGTTGCCCTCGTACGACAAGAGCGCATCGGAGCAAGGCAGACTGACGCCACCCATTATCGTCACGAGAGGCGATCAATTAAAGCCTGAACCAATGTGACTATACGGTGAATATCCGCCGGAAGCGTGCCTTGCAGAGCCGACCTACATGCGTGAGCCATTTGACACCTAGCCCGGTTGATAAGCAAAAGCAAGTCTGGAAGGCCGATAGTTGAAGAGGGTGGGGGCGGCTGAATCGAACCGGAGCTTATCCGCACTTAGAACGTCTGTCAAGATAAATCAACTGGTCGGTAAGTCGACTGTGCATTGCTACACAGTGAAACCAGCGTCAAATCATTCAACCAGTAGGCGCAGTTAGCCGCAGCTAGGGTCGTGATACTCCAAAGCACGACGTTACCTATGACTGGGTCTGGAAGGCTGTGACACGCGATTGCTCATGCTTCCGATGTTCGGATTGGGGCAATAGTCATCGAGGCAGGTGTAAACGCAAGCGCCAGGGCTGCGGTTAAATAGAGGGCGATCGCGATGAGTCCGAGGATTCTCGTCCCGCCGATCATTACAGAGTTCTCCAGAAGTCCGCCAAGGACGGCTCCGAATAGGTTCATGCCTAGCACCGTGGCCGTATCTCCCACTCTTTTGATGCCTGTCGAGAAGATGGCACCTGAAAGCAATACCGGCAACGCCGACCACCCACCTCCCAAGATCACTCTCCACCAGAAGTTTAAGGTGTTCAAATGCGAGTACGGGAACCACATATCCGCAACCAAAACGGCGAACAGAAGAAAATAACTCAGTGCGAGCGGCACGTTCCACGAGACGACTACAGCATTAGAGAGCAACGCCATCAGCAAGAATGAGCAGATCACGACAAGATTCACAAACCATGTCGTGCCAAACAACAGCGACATCTGAGTAACGGCCTTGGTTTCCAGCAGCAAAAAGCCCGCACCCAAAAGGAAGAACTGGGCATGGTGAGAGCTGAAGTTCCAGGTCGCGAGATCCAGTTGGCGGAGCAATATCCAGCCCGCAAAGAGCAGCAATGTGGCAGCAAGCACAATCGAATTGGGAATGGAGCGGTCTCGCAGGTACAAGAACGGCCAATCGTCCGTCGCGAGAAGCACCCCCTGAGTCGGAACTGCCTCTCGCGTTGCATTCGGTCCAGATATGTCCACAATACGGCGCTCTCCTTCAACGAGAAGGATGCCCTTCACTACGTAGCTCGTAAGATAGGCTGCGGGGGGAACCCCAAATGCCTTTTCCAAGGACGCAGATAGCCGATCCGTAGCAAAGCTCCGACTTGTGGCAAAAGAAAGCGCAAGAGTGCCTTCGGGGGACAGCAACGCCCGCGCATCCGTGAAACTCTCTACGGTATATACGTAGTTGTCCAGGCGCATCGAGGAGAACCCGCTGAGCAGAGTTGTGGAATCGAGGAAGGCGAAAACAATGAGATCGTACTTTCCCTTCGCTGTTCTGAGAAATGCTCGTGCGTCCGTGGCGTATGCCGTCACCCGAGCCGAGCGGTAGGGATGTTCAGGATGGAATCTCACACCTAACTTTAGAATTTCAGGGTCGAGTTCAACGGCATCGACGTGCTGCGCACCATGCCGCAAAGCTGCAGCGACGTCGTTCCCGGTACCTGCTCCCAAGATCAGCACGTTGCCTGGATTTGGCACGAGGCGGTAAAGAAGCTCCGAATACGGAGCCATGAATTTGTTCGGAGTAGCATCCGGATAGCGCCGCAGAAAGTCGGGGGAGAGATCGGCCGCCCACTGATACCACATGTGATTGGTCACAACCGAATAAGCAGCAACGGCGGTACTCCCGGAAGGAGGCTTCGACGGAACGAAGTCAATTCGGTAGTAGGGCGACCAGAACGTATTGGGTTGAGGAACTGCCACGACGGCGATCGTCGCTAAGAAGAGAGCGATTTGCATCCTACCTTTGGAAAAAGGTATGAGCAGTGAGAACCCGATTACCAGCCATAGCGCCGGACCGAAGTTCAGGAAGGCCACCATCGAAAACAACACAGCGCCGATGAGGCTTCCAGCCAAGTTCCATCCGTACCCTCTCAATCCTGAGACGAACGCCAAACGTTCTCCGACGAACCCTCCGAGCACTACGAAGAACGACACGATCAAAGAAGAGACTCCTAGGACAAGGCCCAGAAAGCGGCATGCGGCAAGAATTTTCATCCTCAGGCTCACATCCGCGCCCTGCGAGAGATCGTACGTCCATACAAGGTCTACGCTCGCCAGATGAAGCCAGCTCGCGTATCGAGTCACGGCGAAGAGGACCAATCCAATTAGTGGGAATAGAGCGGTGAGGAGTCTTCGGGGTCTGCCCAAAATCATTCCGAGGCCCAGACCAAAGAAACTGGCTATGAGAGGAATGTTCTTGAGATTTGTAAAAATGCGAATTTCTGTACCGACGTATCGAATAATAACGAGTTCGAAGTAGAGGGCCGCAAGGCTCGCTAAGAATAGCTGACCCAGTTGACGTACTAGCCCTTCGCTTTGCGCATTCGGTTCACCGATGCCGTTCTCCATGTTCTTCGTTCTTCCTACCATGCTTGATGTGGGCACAGATCCTTCAGCTTACCTTGAATAGATGTGGTCGCGATTCCGGTTTCGGAAACCTGTTCTGATTCCGTAACTTGTCACAAGGCCAGGGACCCCCTCCGCCAGACCGTATCCGTGTGATTCCTAACAACTTTCTCAACCACCATTCCGAATATGGATCAAATAACAATTCAGGGCCTCCGACCACCCAGAAAGCGTTCACCGTAAGCAGGAATTCCTTTGAGGCCAATGTCCATGCCGGCTATTGCGACCATTCCGCTTTTAAAATGTGCCGAATGTCAAGGGGCTGTGCCCGATGGGCGCACACGCTTCTGCTCAGATCTCTGTGTGGCGAAGCACAAGCGCTGCCAAGAGAGGTCTCAATACGGCCATCGTCACAAATATCGGTGTGTCGACTGCGGACACGAACTTCACCTAGGTCGTCGCAGAAAGGACCTCTGAGCCGCATCAGTTTCTTTTCTGAGGTGGCAATCGCTTGCCATCCTCTGTCTTCATCCTTCTTTTCGCTTTTCGCATTAATAGAGCAATGCCCAAGCCTTTATTCCAAAAAAAATCGAGCTGCGCTTGTCCGCGGCGCAGTAGGAGGGGACGCCTTCCACTAAATCGGTGGTACTATCAGTTGCGTCCTCACCCGATACGGCTCGTCAACTCAAAGATGAAGACATCTGGGACGGAACTACCGCAGCCGTTGAATAAATCGGACATCATTACGATCTCGTCGACGATAGGCGGATGACAGGCGAACCGGATCATGTGCAATATCGACAGCGTATGCTCGCCGTGAGTCTGATACGCGGGTGACCTGACGCCCTAAACCGTTTCCTGCGAACATACCGCTGTGCTGGCTACTGCACCGAACTAGCCACTTGCGAGAAAACGGTGTTCGCGTTGGAACCAATCAGGCGGATCGTGCCGACGACTAGGACCAGGATAACGGCGAGCATCACGGCATACTCTGCGATGTCTTGACCATGATCGTCTACCCAGAGTTCGAGAACGGTGCACATGACGAACCTCCAGCGGTCCGGGACTTTGGCGGGATGATACGTGGCCCCGTCGAGTGGGACTAATTCTGCTTCCGGGGTAGTGCCCTGTCAAGACAATAAGTGAATCAGGGTCCACTGCGAGGCCATGCCGCCCGGCCTCTTCCGTTGGCCGGTTTTACGGTGACCACTGGTGCCCCTCCCAAGTTAAACTCTACATGCTCTAACGCAACGCCGGTATCGACTAATGCCGTTACGAGCTCGATCCGAAACCAAGACTCGACCGCGACTGGTGCCCTGCAGACGATCTGGGCAGACCGACATTTGGCAGCGTGATTCGTCAGTGCATTAGCCAGATGCTTGATATTGATCATCGGCAACAAATCATACTTCAAACGTCCGCCAAAACAAGAAAGACCGGGGTTAGCGGTCTTGGTGGGTGTGGTTCGTTGCCACGAAATGCGGGTTCGTGCGGGTTTGGTAAAGCGGTAAAGCGTCTCTCGGTTGAAGCGGCGTTCGGCATTCGCTTGCAGTTTTTTCAGTTCACGTACTTTTCCTCGATGTTTTTCAGCGTCCCGGTTTAGTTTCTCGCAGTACTGCTCCTCTCCCCCTACCCCCGAAAAGCCGAAAAGCCGGTCAGCAACTCGATAGCAGCGCCTACGGACGGCGAAGCCGATGCCCTTTGATTTGATCGTCACGGCAGACCTCAAGAACGAACGGAAGAGGACCATGTGATGGCCGGGACTTGGGTTGGAATCAAAGGGTTCTTAGGAGCTTGATCAAGGGGAACTTGGAACCAAGCTTGTTTACCAACTTTTCATCTGCTGTCACAAACTCCCAGCCGCGCTTCATTGCCAGTGATATGTATAGGGTGTCGTAGATCGGGTGACTCTCGGCGATTGAGATGCTTAGCGCTTGCTCTGATAGAGTGTTACATGCGTGAACAGGTAGGTCCAAGTCCAAGAAATCGGTGTATGCACTTGCAGCCTCTCCAGGCGAAATGTCCTTGAGCCTGTCGCAACGTTGCCATAAGGCATTGCCGACTTCCGCGACCACGATATCGGGTGCAATCAACCGCATTCCATGTTGCCGGTATCCATCAAGGAGTGAGTCTGCCTTGTCGCTATCTGGCTCCGGCAGCAACCATTTCACAACGACGTTTGCGTCCACAACGTACTGCATCACTCCCTCGTTCGCTGTTCACGTATTAAGGGCACGCTATCGGCGAGGATTCCCCTCTTTGCCTTAATGAGGTCGCGCCTTGCGCGAATCCTTTCGAGTAAGGAATCTCGCCCCGAAGGCCTTTCAGGGAACAGCGGCATCGATCTGGTTTCGAAATTCAGTGCCTCAGCAAGGTCGGCCAGTGGAATTGTCTCTCCCATCTGAAGGCTGACGAGAGCACGAAAATCACTCAGACTCAAGGCCCAAAGACCGCTCTCACCAGTGCTGTAGAAACCCGCTTCTATTCGGTAGTCTTCTATCGGACTCGCCGCCGAATGTACCTGCGGGATGTCCAAAGCTAGTGACTCAGACGTGGCATAGCCATGAAGTGCAAAATGTTCCCCTTCCAGTTTAAGTCGCGGGTCGGCAAAAAATTCCATTAGGACTCTTCTCCTGACTCCATGTATCTCCAATGCTTTTCGGTAATCAGCCTTCGAAACTCCGCCTCAATCGCGTCATGGTAGTCTGCCAGGATTGTCAAGATAGATTTCTCGTCTACCGCAACCGGAGCCTGCGTGTAGCAGTCGAGGTCGAGAAGATAGTTAACGACTTTATCGTCATCTGGCGGCAACAAGCCCCCTCGCATTGTCAACCGTCGACCCTCCTCTGCACCCAAGTGAATTTCGACAAGAAACCCGCTCAGTCCCTGCGAGAACAATCTAAGGTCAATCGGGGAGTGTACGTAATCCTGAAACGCGAGTACTCCCTTCTGTCGGAGCATTGGAATCCGATTGATATAGCGCAACCCGATCCGGTCGGTTCGTCGAATTTCGAAGATTCGTAACGCTGGCTGCAATATGTTCAGTAAGGCTGCCTGATAATCAGAAAAATCCTTGTAATCAGTTACTACAAAGTTGACGTTTACCGGTGACACTTTTACAGTGCGGGTTTCGAGGGGATTCTTGAAGACAAAAGTCCGCACTGGTGTGAAGTGCGTGGCGCCGGGACGCGCAGGTTTGCCGAACGCGACAGCCGGGGGCATCCGAATAATAAGCTCGTCTGAAGAGACTGGGTAGGAATTCAAGAGGGCCTGTTGGAACTCGGCGATTCTGTTCTCAACGATGAACTGGCGAGGGAAACTAATCTCAAACGCCACTTCGGTCAATGGAGGATGCAGTAGAGGTTTACTGGACACCATAAAAGGTCGTCCCTTCAGTGTAGCTCGTCCATAGCTTATACTGGACCCGAACTTGCAAAAAGCGGGGGTACCAGACAACTCACCGTCTGATCAACAGCCCATCTTCAGGGGGCATTCCTATTGAGTACGCATTGTCGATCTTCAGCATGATCCGCTCGGCCCACTGAATAGTCGCGGCAATCAGCCGATCAGGGCGCGGGCTGCCCTCGGGCCCGCCGAACAGATTAGGCAGCAGTTTGCATGTGAAGGCTCGTCAAATCGCGGCCATGGCCCCGATAACACGTTTGCGGCCTTCGTCCATCGCACCATCCTACACCTTTCGCTTTCCATTCGCCATCGAGAATTGCGTCAGTTCTGGAGGGGATTAGGGGCGAGGTGTGACGGCGGAGGGAGGTGAGCATTTTTCGTTGTGGGGTGACCTTAAGGCATCTCGGCGGCAAAGCAGCATCGGGCTACACTCAAGAGTGTGCCATTTCTAGCTATATTATGAAGGTGTCAGCCTGCGCCGCCAGGTAGAGCGGTAGAGCCAGGGTTGGTGAGACCGTGGCTCTGTTTGGAGGGCGGCAGTTCGAAGTAGATCCGGTGGCGATCACCGATGGTCGTCCCTACCGCGACAATAATTATGATCGCTGGGCTGATGCGCCGATCGCTTCCGTGTAGCCAACCGGGGAATGCACCATTCGTCGACACGCCACAAATAACTTCCGGTTTGTCCGTCATGCGGGACGAACGGACGCCATTGTTCCCGGAATTGCCCGTGGAGAGCCACAGAAGCTAATTCGCCGCTTGAGCAGCCGCCTGTGTTTTGGCCTTGGCGATCAGGGCGGTGAAGCGTGGGTCGCCGTGCAGCGACCTCAAGTCTTCGTCGGTTGCGATCTGGGCGACGCCTGACCACCCGAGATCGGCGGCCTTCCCGAGGTATGCGAGGGCTCGGTCGCGATGTCCGGCGACGGTTGCGCCGCAAGCGAAACGGTACCAGGCCGCAGCCAGCACCTGCTTTTCGGAAGAGCTTTGCGCCACTTGTATGGATTCCTGGAAAAGATTCTCCGCTTTGGCGTATTGCTTTTCGTAGCTCAGGGTAACGCCCAACGACTCCATCGCAGCCAGCGTATCCGGACTTTCGGGACCGAATACGCGGCGGCTAATCGCCAGCACCTGGACACGCAGTTTCTCGGCGTCCGAGTATCGGTTTTCCCTGACGAGCGCGTCCGCCAGGTAGCCCGTCGTGATGAGTGTCTCGCGATGTTCGGGTCCGAAGACGCGGCGCTCTGCCTCCAGGGTTTCGCGATCCATCTGTTCGGCGTCGGCGTAGCGGCCTTCGTGGAACAAAGTGAGACCCAGACTCGACTTCGAGAGCAGATTGTGGGGATGTTCCGGTCCGAGGACACGATTCTTGATCTCGATGGCTTCCCGGTGTAACTTTTCGGCTTCTGCGTAGTGGCCATCATCGTCCAGACAGATGGCCAGGTCCGCCAGCGCCCGAAGCGTACTAGGATGCTCGACTCCAAAGAGGCGGCGCCAGCCGTCGGCGGCGTGTTGGTACAACTTCTCCGCCTCGGGGCCGTGACCTTCGTCCGACAGCACATTGGCCAGGCTTACTTCGGCATTCACCGTGGCATCGTCCGAGGGGCCGACGGTGCGGCGCTGTGCCTCCAGCAGCTGGCGAATCAATTTTTCCGCTTCGCCGTACCGGCTTTCCTGCTCCAGCAGCAGGCCGAGGTTGCTCATCGAGACGAGCGTGGCGGGATGGTTCGGCCCCAGCACGCGCTGCCGACGATCCAATGCCTCATGCACCAGTTTTTCCGCTTCCGGGTAGCGTCCTTGTCGCCAAATCGACTCACCCAGATCGTTCATGGAAGCAAGTGTGTCGGGATTTTGCAGACCGAGCACACGACGCCGAATTTCGAGCGAGCGCGCCAGCAGCGATTCCGCACGTGAAAAGAGCCCGAGCCCTTCGTAGGTGCCCCCCATGACATAGAGAAGGCGAGCCTGCAATTCGGGATCGTTCGCCAGACCAGCGTCGATTTCTTTGGAACCTTTGTCGAGGATCTCGCGGGCGGTGACGGCGTTCCCGCGGGCTTCGTTCGGGTCAGAAACCTTGAACATCCGAGTCATGAAGTCGGCCACGCGCTGAGAGGCGGCGGCTTCGCGGTTGGCGCGATCGCGCTCTTTGGCGATGCGCCGCGCCTGCAGGGCCATAGTAGTTGCGAACGCAATCAGCAGCAGCGCCGCCACGGTGGCCACACCCACGCCGAAGCGATGCCGCCGAACGAACTTGCCGGCGCGATAGCTGGTGCTGGGTGGACCGGCCAGTACCGGTTCATCACGCAGGTGGCGCTGGATGTCCGCGGCCAGTTCCGCGGGGGACCCACAACGCCGGGTCCGATCCTTCTCGAGGGCCTTCATGGTGATCCAGTCGAGTTCGCCGCGTAGGTGGCGGCGCAGTGTCTGCGGCTCCTCCTGCCGCTTGGCCGCCGAGTCGGTCGAGGACCCACCCAGAGACTTGAGTTTCGTGCTGGGAAGCGTGGGCTCCTCAGCGCGAATCTTCTGCAGCATGGCGGGCGTCCCGCCACCGCGGAGTTCTTGCGAGGTGAAGGGCAAAGAGCCCACGAGCAACTCGTACAGGATCACACCAAGCGAATAGACGTCGGTACGGGTATCGATGTTGCGTTCCGTGCTGTCGGC